>JAEIGA010007020.1_pt1 | contig 17137 bp, 25 predicted proteins | sample 9270691 | NCBI WGS metagenome assembly JAEIGA01 (sample SAMN17057246, study PRJNA624740) | gut metagenome | biome: biome; isolation source: fecal sample | host: Bos grunniens | place: China: Xizang | collected 2019 | reverse complement strand
CTGCTGGGATACCGTCAGCATGTTACACTTGTTGACAACGTCCTCATTGGAGGCACGATGGGTATATGGGATTTCCGATACGACGATTATCTGAGCGAGTTCGATTGGAAGAGGAACTGGTTTGATGGCAAGTATTGGGGAAAAGATGTTGCCCTGCACAAAATCACTGAAGTAGAAATGGAACGCCTTGAATACATCACTAGGGCGAAACCACAGATTGTATTGACACATTTTGCGCCGTGGCAGTGCAACACTAACCCGAAATACCGTGGGTCCAGGGATAACAAGTATTTCTATTTTAATATCGACCATTATGACTACTCTGGTATCAAATACTGGGGTTGCGGGCATACTCATGATGCGCACAAGCTGATGATTGGCAATACCCAGGTGATGCTTAACCCGCTTGGGTATGGAAGCCATGAAGAAAATCCGTATGCCTTGCACAACCTGTCCGCAGACGATTTTACCGTGGAGATTTAACGTCAATGACTGCCCTTGAAGTATTGGAAGGTCTTCTTGGCCATCAGGTTGCGTGTGCGTTTATTGTTGTTGCGAAACTGCACCAGATGGAGATTTCTGCCGAAGAATATGCTGAGTGGACAGCGTTGCATTTCAGCGGCAAGAATGTCCCAACATACGATATCGTGACTGATTCGTTGCCGTCTGACAAGCGTAAATGTGCGGAAGCATTGCTTGACTACATGTTTCCGAAACGGGTGGTCAAGCTGGATGACTTCCCTGAAATTGGAAACTTATTTAAAAAAGAGGAAAATATATGAGCATGAGAGTGTTCTATGCGTATCTATTCAAGGAAAACGCAACCTTTAACGACCTTCAGGAAGCAAGGAAGTATATCAATGAGCTTCAGAATAAGTTCATCAAGTGGGTCCCGTCCGATATGGTTAAATGGCCTAAGTTGTTGGAGCTTGACCGTCTTGAACGAATGGAACGGCTTGAGAAGGATACAATGGACCCGACAATCGGTGGCTTATGGGATTATCAACTCCAGTGTGTGATGTTTGCAAAAGAACTCGCCGGGGTTAACTATATCGCGTTTCAGTTCTTCCCAAGTACGCCCGTTGCAAAGTTCTTGAAAGAAAACGTAAAGTTGAGAGAGTTCTGGTATGAAAACCAGACTGACGAAGGATTCGACCTGCCCGACTGGGAGTTTCGCGGCAAGTTCTGGGATGCGGTGTATGACACGTACTGGACTCCACGTCAGGCAGGATTTGCTTGCGATATCTATGATGGGACGCAGTTTGTTACAACAAGCGCCATCATGCGCGAGTTGGATGTTTTGATTGAAAACCAAGAAGGAAAAAAGGAATAACCCATGTACGAAGCGCTTTTCAAAAGAATCAAGTCTACGGACTTCCCGTTGAAGTGCCGTGGTATGTACTATTTCAGCAAGGGACGGCATGCGCACCAGGAGCGTAAGGGCTCTGGGTTTCCCTATTTTGTCCATCCGAGAGGAGTTGCGTACATCGTGATGGAGCATGGCGGAAGCATCGACCAGATTAACGCCGCGTTTGCACACGACTTGCTTGAAGATACCGAGACATCGTATCTCGAAATCATGACCGTGGCAAATTCCGAACACTGTGCCGACCTCTGCACTGAACTCAGAAACAACGAAATCCTCAAAGAGGAAATGGGCAAGGAAGCGTATATTTCGGGAAAGCTTCTTGGCATGAGCGAGGATGCGTTGCTAATCAAGCTTGCCGACATGGTATACAACGCGTATGTCAATCCAGGGGAAACTGCGTTGAACCGAATGTACAATAATGTATGCCAGCTCATCTTGAAACACCGCTTGAACGACATGTGCAAAGAGCTTGCCAACTTGGTGTTGCTCGCATAAATAGGAGGGGTGTCCTATGAAAATGAAGAAAAAAGTAATAATTGAGTTGGAAATCGATGCAGAAAGCTGTGGCGGCCTAGATGGAAAAGTGCTTGAACAGGCTGTCGAGAAAGACCTTCCCTTTACGGTTGAAACACGTCTGGATAGCATGAGTGGCGATGTCGGGTGTTATAACGACGGAAAGCCTTTTGGATACAAGTACAAGCCGACTGGCTTTACAATTGAATGACGAGGATGCCATATGGACGAAGCGTTTGTCAATAAATTGAGGACTGAACTGTTCAATCAATATAACACCATCGATGCGGTTTCTGAATACATCGCCGTCAAGGAAGGGATTATGGAGATGCATGAACATGGCCTTAAATTGATGGATGTCCGAGTGGAACCTCTTTACGATAGGGTGGTTGTTCACTACACGGGCGTGGTGGACGGAAGGGTTCTATACCGTACGTCCTATCCTATGCTTTGGGAAGTGCTCCAGAAAGTTACGGAAGACTTCAAGACGGTAGGTCATAACCCGTGGACGATGCAGACGTACAGGAACAACCCCCGTACATTTGAAATGGAGCAGGAAAGCGGACCTCAACTAAGGGAGGTGACACCCGAAGAGGCTATCGCAATCTTACAAAAACAGGTCGTAGACCCTCTTGCAAAGTAGAAAAAATATATTATATTTGATGACGAAATAGTTATCAAATAGAGGATACCATGAAAAGCATTTACGATATCAAGACTACTGGCAAGTTCACCCCGACTCAGACTTTCCGTGAAAAGAAGGCTGGTGTAAACATTGGCCGCATGGAACGCTCCATGAAGAAGCTGAACAATGGGTTGGCGAAGATGGCTAAGGAAAGACACGATGCCAGTGCCAAGAAGGAGGCGTAATGAAAACTATTGCTGTAATCTTTTTTGCGGCCATGTTTTCATTCGCCAATGACGGAAATATCAAGTACGGAGTGCGTACTGAAAGTGTAAAGACTGATGACGGCTACCTCGGCACTTATCGGTTCAATGATACAACGCTGACAATCCACTTTACGAAGCGTGCGGCCAGCCATGTTCGTTACGACTTTGTGAACAACACGTTGTACACAAATGGCAATGGCGTTGCAAAGGACGGAACAGTTGTGCCGCCTTATCCACAGACAGAAGAGAAAGTGCAGGAACTCCGTAAATGGAACCCATAGTTGTATTTGAGGAAGACTGTACAGACCTTGTCGATGACTACGATTACGGAGAGGAAGAATATGTTGAACCAGAGTTCATCACTCTTCCTGACGTGAACTATGACGCATCAAGGGTTCGTGAAATAGTTCACGACGGAACTCCACCACTTGGGTTCCGTCTAGTTCTTCCTCCCCATCCTTATGCGAAACCGTCCGATATTCCTCTGAATGAAAAGAAATTCATTTACATCAGAAGTGATACTGATGAGGTTAGAATTTGCGACGTCCTTCCTATTGTAGGATACAACATAACAGACCATTACTTAGACCTTTCTACCGAATACGTGAGGAGGCAAACATGAAAATCATAGACAACTTTGAACAAATCAGCAAGCTCCTGCGTTTCGAACGCACGGGTGACTGCTACTACCTCGAAATCCTGCTTCGGGCAAAGGACGGCAACGACGTTCGCAAGAAGCACAACAACGGTGATAGAACCATCCGTGAAATTCTTCTGAACCACGAAGGTCATCTGGAAGAACTCCGTGATGAAATCATCAAGCTGTGCCACGAGTTCAACGCCCGTGCCTACATCCGTCTGAACCGCAGGAACTATGCTGCAATAGGTTGGCACTATGTAAGGGAATTCATTTATCGTGTCAAGGAGAACGATACCAAGCAGTTCGAGCATCATCAGCAGGACCCTCAGCGTAACCCGTTCCGTGCCATGAGTACGGCCTGTGGAAAGGTCAATTCAGAACCGAGAGCCACTACGACATGGCTTATCGACTTGGATGACTGCACGTTTGACAGCCCTATCGTAAAGGCATTTGAAGCCGAGATTATGAAGCCTGGTATGAACATGAAGATTGCCCCAGAGGACATGATTGTCGCCAAGATTCCGTCAAGGACTGGTATTCACCTGATTGTCCATCCGTTCAATGCGGCTAACTACATCGAGGAAGGTGTGGTTGCTTGCCCGACAGAAGAGTTCCGCATGATGCACGCTGTCTTGACGTGGGCTGTCGAGAATAAGCTTCCCATCGCCACGCTGAACAGTTTCCTTCGTGGAGAAGAACAGATTGAAGAATCTGACGGCCATCCGTACTTGACCGACGAGGATGTATATGTCATGGAAAAGAATTACCGCAAGGTTAATGACAAAATTGACATCGCTGGTTTCAACATGACTGTTGGCGAGTTCACCGCTGGTGTCCACAAGGACAACCCGACCATTCTTTATGCGGAGGCGGAAGAATGAAGTATTTGCTAGTTGGTGCGGGTCTCTACAACGCTGTAATCTATCAGCGTTTGATTCACGAGTTCAATGTTAATCCAAATAACATCACTATCATCGAGAAGCGTCAGCACCTCGGTGGTAACTGCTACACTGAAAAGATTGATGGCATCACCGTTCACAAGTATGGCGCACATATCTTCCATACTTCTGACCCTGATGTATGGAAGTTTGCGAACAAGTTTGCTACGTTCAACAACTTTGTGAACAGTCCTATTGCCGTGTATTACAATCAGGATAGTAAGGAATCGGAGACCTACAATCTCCCGTTCAACATGAACACATTTGTTCGATTGTTTGAACATAATCTTGGTGTAAAGATTGTGTATCCTAGCATCGTAAAAGGTATTATTCAAACGGAAATCAAAAAGTACAAGAAGGAACACTCGTTCTATACTCCAAGGAACCTTGAAGAACAGGCAATCTCCCTTGTTGGAACTACCGTGTATGAAAAGCTGGTTAAGCACTATACCGAAAAGCAGTGGGGAAGACCGTGTACAGAGTTGGCGCCGTGGATAATCAAGCGTTTGCCGCTTAGGTTCACCTACGACAACAACTACTTCAATGATGTCCAGCAGGGAATACCCGAGGAAGGATATACCAAGTGGATTGAGAACATGTTCGAAGGGCATCCTATTCACTATGGTGAAGATTTCTGCGAAGATATATTCAAGCATAGTGTACATGGAATGAAAAACAAGTTTACTCAGGTGTTCTATTCTGGTGATGTGTCAGACCTATTGAACGCTTTGGTGAAATACAGCAAAGTGTTTGCTGGAATTGTTCACGATGACGGGTTTGAAGATTACTGGCTTGATTGGCGTTCATTGAAGTTTGAAGAGAAGCTGCTTCCTACTGACAACTGGCAGGGAAATGCTGTTGTGAACTACACTTCGCCAGAAGTAGCGTACACGAGGAGCATTGAGCACAAGTTCTTCAACAATGAACAGCTTGATGAACAAAAGACACTTGTTACTTATGAGTACCCTGTGAAGTACGAACGTGGCAAGTGCGAGCAATACTATCCTCTTGCAAACGAGAATGAAAAGTACCAGAAGATACTTGGTTACTTGCCGCAAAAGTTTGTCCCCACGGGCCGTCTTGGCCTGTATAAGTACATGGACATGGACGACGTGATTGGAGCGGCATTGGCCGATACTAGAATTCTGGCTGACCCCGTGATTGAGCCTGGTTGCATCTTCTCTGCTTCATCAGTTTAATTACACTAAATAGAGGACAGAAAATGAATATATTTTTTAGTATAACTAATGTGGCGTTTATTCACGTTTTCAAATATCAGACGGAAACGAAAAATAAAGAGGATGCTTTAAAAGAATTGTTTAAGCATAATAGAGAAACATTACTTAAAAAAGCAGAATATCCTGGTGACAAAAACATCCGACGTGTAATCGCTACGGAAAATGATGAGTTGACAGAAGCTGAATCAAGTTGGTTACATGTTTCTAGTCTCCGATGGGATGTTGACCGCCCAGATTCTGCAATCTTTGATTCATACAGAGAAGGCTATCCTGATTATTTGTTTGAACAGAGCTAAGAAGAAAACTCGCATTAACGGAAAAGACCGCCTTAATCGGCGGCCTTTTTTAATGGTGATGATGGTGAACGGGATATCTTTCTTTATGCCTGTGCGACCCGAGAAGGAATGAATGCCAAGAGGATTCAATTGAATGGAGTTTCTTCGACACCTTGTACATGAATATCACAAGGACGACAAGCATAATTAAAGAAACGGATGTTATTGCTGCTGTATAAACCAACAGCTCGTGCGTGTATAGGTCGATAGCGTTAATCATAAGGTATCTCCTTTCTATTTGGATGATAGGGCTTCACTGATTTTTCGGTTAATTTCCGCTCTCACTTCTGGCCTTCTTGTTGGTGGCAAGAGCCGTAGGATGTCGTCACGCATTTGTGCCGCATATTTTTGGATGTGCTCGGAGCCACGGAATAGAGGAAGGATTTCTACCGAGTATGCGAAACACGATGCACTTTTGTAGCTGTGCCATTCAACTAGGCTGCTGTACGGAATTCCGAACACTACGCCCGTGAACTCGTCAAGTGACTTTACATCAGTGAAAATTCCGATGCAATGTTTTTCTGTTCCTCCGTCATGACCTAGTTTGAACGGTGCATATAAATCCAGTTCAACGTACAGAAGGAAAGCTCTGGTTACACCAGGCGAGTGAAAAGTGATGGGTGGGGTGTCTAGCCCTAAGAGAGATTTGTTTTTATGTTCTGTATTATTCATGTCTCAAAATATAATAATAGTTAATAAAAAAAATCAAGGGTTTTATTAGGTTTTTACTTGACAGAAATGATTTAATATGCTATATTGTTGAAAAACAACATCAACAAAGGGTTCATATGACAAAATCGAAAAACGTAAGAAGTATCAAAACACTTAAACATATTGCTGACAATTTCGGTAAGGATAAGCGCAAGCCTAAAAAGAAGGAACACCTTCTTGACAAGATTTTTCACAAGTCGGAGGAAGAACTTGCGAAAGAACCTGTGGAAATGCTGGATGCAGGAGAGTCTCCGATGGACGACCTCCCGAGTGAAAAGGAAGTTGACCTTGAACCCGCACCTGAAGTTACCCCTAAGCCGCTTGATGTAAGGCCGATTACAAAGAGATACGACGGGATTAAGCAGAATGTCGTCGTGTTCAGCGGTGGATTTGACAGCACCTTGATTCTTGTTGACTTGCTCGAAAAGGGTTTCAAACCCAGACTGCTTACGTTCCAGTGCAGACAGTTTGGCGAAAATCTTCATTACGTGTCTGAAATGGCTGCACAGCAGAAGATTCTCGAATATCTGGCAAAGAAGTACGATTATACCCCGAGCTGTGATTATGTCAGGCTAGAAGGCGACATGATTGGCTGGACTGGTTCTGAACCTGCCCTGTTCCAACAGCCGTTTATGACATCTATGGTGTCAATCGGCGGTCGAAACAACACTTGCTACCACTTCGGTTATCATCGGGGTGACGACTTCTGGCACAGCTCCCACAACATCCTTGCAGCACAGGAACATCTGTTGGCAGTGGCAGGGCAGAAGAATATCATGTTCAGCTTCCCGTTGCAGTATTTTACAAAGGCTGACATCATACGCATGCTGAACTACTATCATTTTCCGACAGACCTTTGCACATTCTGCTATTCCCCGACATACAAGGGCCGCTGTGGGCATTGCGTGGCTTGCCAGACTTACGACAAGGCGATTGATGAAATTACCCGTACATCGGGTGCTTATAAAAAAATGGGTGCGGACCTGTATTACCCCGAAGGATTTATCGACTCCGTGCCGAAGAAGTCCTCTTCTTGGGATGACTAATAAAAATAGGTATTAAAATGGAAAAGAAACTTAACACATATACAAACGGAAACCACAAGGTAACCATCTACTCTGATGGCACAAAAATCAAAGAAACCATCGACCCCAAGGCCGACCATTTCACTTATGATTTTCCAGAAAATTTTGACATCAAGATTACCGACCAGTGCGACGGTGGCTGTGTCTATTGCCATGAAAACTCCACTGTGAACGGAAAGCATGGTGACCTCAAGGCTTTGGAACCGATGATTGCAACACTGCATGCAGGAACTGAGTGTGCATGCCTTCGTGGTAATACAATCGTACATACTCCTTATGGAAGTAAAGAAATTAAGGACCTGAAGGTCGGAGATACTATTTTTAATGGGAAAAATGGGGTTAGCGTAGTATCTAAGATTGCTAAGAGTGATAAGACCGTCTGGAAACTTAAATTTAACCGAGGAATTTCAGTAGAATCGTCTGCTGACCATCCATTTATGTCTGATGGGAGAGAAATTTGCGCAGAAAATATGCCTGATAAGGTGATTGATGTTATTCCCGTTGTGCAATCGGGTACGAATGATATTATCGTAATAGATATGGCGCAATATATACATAAGGCTAACCCTAACCTGGTAAGTTCTCGTGGTGGGTGCATATTGAATGATAATGAAATTCGTTTGACTAATTCTAGTGCTCGTTCGGCCAGATACATTATGTTTGACATCGACATGGCGTATCTGTATGGTTGGTTTGTTGCAGAAGGGTCTCGTAGTAATTTGACGATGGGTTCGGATGAAATTGATTATGCCGAACGATTGGGGACTATTTGGTCATCGCATACGAAACTACCGTTTTTGACTACTGTGAATGCTGCTAAAAAATCACTTAATCTAGAGTTAAAAAATCGTGCATTTGCAAAACATTTGATGTTTGATGCGTTTAGTGTTGGCAAGGGTGCTAAAAACAAGAATCTCTCTTTCCTGTATAAAGTGGATAATATCGAAATTATTCGCTCTGCTTTATTAGGGTTGTTCTTGGGCGATGGGTGCTTCAGAACTCGTCAAAACACCCATAATGGGCATACATACCAGAATACAGTAATTTCGTTGAAGACTTCGAGCAAGCACTTGGCATATGATGTAATGTATTTGCTGAGAAAATGGTTTGGTATTGAAGCATCTATAAGTTCAGGTATTGCAAAGAAAGGTAGAGCTATAGATGGGAGGGTTCTCCCTGATAGTTACTACTATATGGTTGAAATCTACGATAATAGTGACCAGCATAAGTTGTTTCCTGAACATTTCGAATTGAAATCCCAGCATCTTAGCTATGCACGGCGAGCCATTAAATGCGTTAGTTGTGTGTGTGACGATTTGGAATACGAAGAACCTTTGTATGATATTACATTAGCGGGAAATGTACATACATTCCCTGTTAATGGATATCTGGTTACTCATAATTGTGGCGGTGGCAACGCATTGGCTCACCCTGACCTCGTATGGTTCCTCGAACGCTTGAAGGAACAGGGTGTCATTGCGAACATTACCATCAACCAGCGTCACCTGAGACCGTACAAGGACCTCATCTGCAAGATTGTAGGCGAAGGTCTTGCTCACGGAATTGGCATTTCCCTTACCGATGCAAGCAACAAGGAAGACTTTGCTTTTATCGACACGCTCGGCAACAATGTCGTTATCCACACCATTGCGGGCATCCTTTCTGAAAAGGATGTTGCCCCGTTGATGGGCCGCAAGATTCTTATCCTTGGCTACAAGGACTTGCGCCGTGGGCACGCCCTGCTCGAAAAGAAGTCCGACGAAATCAAGGCGAACATCAAGTGGTTGCAGAGTCTGTTGGTTCGGATTGGTTCAACCAATATCAATCCGTTCAAGGTAATCTCGTTTGACTGCCTCGGTATCGAACAGCTTGACCCGAAGGCGTTACTCAACATTTCCGACGCCCGTTATGATACCCTATTCCAGGGTTCGGACACGGACGTAAAGGACGCTGATGGAAACATTACCTGTGCCACGATGTACATCGACGTTCCGAACATGCAGGTTGCCCGTATGAGCACTGCCGCATTGGACAAGCGTTATTCGTTCACTGGCAAAGAAAATATTCACGACCTTCTTCAGATTACTACACAAGGATGGTGACTATGAAAACAATTAGACAATCGGTGTTTGAAACAAACTCTTCGAGTGCTCATACGTTCAGCATCACGAATGAACGTAAGTTTGACCCGAAGGATTACCCTCGGATTCGCGTTTTAGGCGACGGTGAATACGGTTGGTATGGTGACGATGTTGACACTCCTGATGCACTTCTTGAATACGCCATTGTCGCAGGCAAGTATTGCTTCCCCGATGGCGGTGTGCAGGAACGACTCCCTGCAATCAAAGATTATTTCGAAAGTCATGGCGTCATTCTTGATTTCGAGTTTGAAGGAGAACCGTCTGGCTACATCGACCACCAGAGCGGACCTGGCCAAGACGAAGACAGCAAGCGTATTGGCAACATGCTTGACTACCCTGCTGAACTGTTCGAATTCGTGTTCAGCGCTTCCGTCATCTCCATCAGAAACGACAACGACTAGGGGACTCTATGAGAACCGTCAGAATGAAAGTGTTCGAAACGAATTCGTCGTCCATGCACGCCTTTAGTTATCCGAAGGGAACCGAACCTGCCCTTCGCGACAAGTCCGAGTTTCCGCTACCTGATGAAAACGGTGTGTTGGAAATCGAACTGGATACATACTGGCGGTCGGGAAACCCAAATTGTACGACGGATAATGTTGAACGCATCATCCAGTATCTTGCCGCACAGACAATATGGTCGAACAATTATGAGAAAACGGTTGATGAACAAGGCAAGGTCACTTACGAATTGAACAAGGAAATAATGGAACAGAACCGTAAGGACTTCCTTACAATGCTCAATACCGTGTACACGGAGTTCGGTCTCCCCGAGATTAAGGATTACCGTTGCTACGCATTTACCGTGGATGGCGATATAGTCTTCATCGACGGCAATGAACCGCAGGATTACCGCCACTGTGTTTATGACCCTGATGACATGTCAAAGGAAGACTACGAGGTCATGAATCAGCGGTTCCATGAGGACACTGACTATCCTGACTGCCCGATGCTTGCTCATCATATCGGCGTTAGTGCAAACTGTCTGACAGAGGATTCCTTCAGCGAGGCAATGGATTATTTCGGTCCCGAGGACTGGCGAGGAGACCTGTACGGCAAGAAACACGACATGCCGCTCGACCTTCTTCGGAAACGTATAACACTCACATTCTGGCGTAGCTAGGAGAACCAATGAAAAAACTTGTCTTAATCTTATTGTTTTTAGCATCGATGGTATCTGCCATCGAAATTCCAACCATCCCATCAAATACGTTCGTGTATGACGAGGCTGGAATCATGTCTGCAAACCAGGTCAACCAGTTCAATTCTATCGCGGCTGACCTTGCGAAGAATGCCCGTTTCGGGATTTCTGTGGCGACGTTCAAGTCGATTGACGGGGAGGACCCAGTTGAATTCAGTTTGAAACTCGCCCAGAAGTGGGCCATTTGCAGCAAGGATTCCAACGAGGGTGTGTTAATCTATGTTGTGATGGACCCACACTACAGAGGTGTTCAGGTTGGATACGGTTCCGAGGGGTATCTTCCCGACGTGCTTGTTGAACATATGCAGCAGGTATCACTTATCCCCGCATTGCAGAACGGAGAAGGCGGTGTTGGTATCATCAAGCTGGCAAGCATGATTGCGCAAAAGGTCCAAGAGGAAAAGGAGATTACGTTGTCTGCCACGCTGGATACTACCCAGATTGCACCCGCCGAGAAAGGACCGAACCTCACTGGTACTCAGACGGCGTTGATTGTAATCGGGGTAATCGTAGTATGCGCAATACTTGGTTTAATCGAGGCTGTTACCGGCATCCCGTTGCTGAGCTTCCTGCTTCTAGTCCTGTCTTGCTTTGGTGGAAAGGCCGGTGGAAGCAGCGGTGGCCGAGGTGGATTCGGTGGAGGCGGATTCGGCGGTGGCGGAAGTCATGGCGGATGGTAGCCTTGACAAGGTGTCAATTAAATACTATATTTTCAAAAACACATTAACAAAAAGAGGTAAACAACCATGTCTACGGGCAAAATCATCCTTATCGTTCTTGCTGTTCTCGAATTCATCTGCGGAGCATCGCTAATCGGTCAGTTCAACGGTATTCGCACCCTTGAAAACGGCGTGCAGATGAGCTGGGCCAATGTAGAAAACCAGTATCAGCGTCGTTACGACCTTATCCCGAACATCGTCGAATCGGTTAAGGGTGAAGCAAACTTTGAAAAGAGCACGCTCACTGAAGTCATCGAAGCACGCAGCCGCATGGGTGGTGTGATGAAGATGGATGAACGCATGCTTGGCGACGAACGTGCTATGAAGCGTTTCCAGGAAGCTCAGAACAGTCTCGGTGGTGCCTTGCAGCGTCTCATGATGCTTACGGAAAACTATCCCAACTTGAAGGCTAATGCCGCTTTTCGAGACTTGCGGGTTGAACTTGAAGGATGCGAAAACCGTATCGCCGAAGCAAGACGTCAGTTCAACAAGTCTGTCAACGACTTGAACAACAAGGTAAGAACATTCCCTGGCGTTTTTGTCGCAGGTTTCGCAGGTGTTACCCCGAAGGTTCCGTTCTCCGCAGTTACTGGTGCTGATGTGGCGCCGACCGTGAAGTTCTAAGTTATTTAGACTTTATCAAAGCGGATGGTGTGCAACTATCCGCTTTTTATCTTAGAGGATATAATGAAAACGATTAGATTAGGTGTGTTTGAAACCAATTCATCCTCGGCTCATGTGATGACCTATACCCCAAAGGCCAAATGGGAAAGGTTCGTTGCAGGAGACCCTAACTTGATTTGGCTTCGTTACAACCCGATGGATGAGAACTCTCCGTATGACAAGTCTGATAACATTGTCGAAGTCAAGGACTATGCAAAATACCTATGCGAAAGTTATCCTGAAAGCATTGGCACATTGCCGTTTGATTTTGTCGAGACGTTCATACGGATTACAGTACAACGTAACCATGACGCTGAAAACCCGATGGACAAGTTGCTGTGCAATCTGAATGACAACCACGATGCACGCAACTATCAGGAAGTGAAGGACCTCTCGGACGACTTTACCCGCGTGGGTGACGAGGAATGGGAGCATTCCGAAGTCAAGGAAGTTGTCGAAGGTGACAAGACCTTCATTAAAGCCGATGCCATATGGTACGATGGTTAAGTCATGTATCGGATTGAATATAGGTGCGAAAATCACCCAGAATTCGGAGCTTCCTATTGTTACACTGTAAAGTGCAAAGCTCGTATAGTGAAACAAAGGGGAAGACGCCGAATCGAATGGGTTGAACTAGGCTCATGTGACTCTGTAACAGGAATATTATTGAGGTAATTATGTTACGTTGGTTGACAAGTCGATTTCCGAAACGGGTAATCAGGGAAGACTCCCGGTATTATCCGCAGATATGGTTTATCTGGTGGCATTATAACTGGGAAACTATCGGTTATCAGGCTATGGTTCCATCTGGCTGGAATACGATGGCTGACGCCATAAAGGAAGCCGAGCGTGTATGGGGAAAGCGTGAACCGAAACCTAAAGAACATGTTCAGGTTGTTTGGAGGGGCAAATGCGTCTCATAGACAGATTGTGGGAAAGTATATGTGAAGGTGGGCCGTCTATCCTAGCTTGTCATGAACGGATAATCGGCGGAATGGTCTATGCCTTTAAGAAAGCGTCTGAAACTGAAATAACTTTGGACGTATATTACGGAAATGAGCATTACGATTTTGGCGTGGTGTTCAAATCCGTGGTAAATACGCAGGAGTATTCTCCGTGTGTGACAATGGAGTACACGCAGAAGGACAAGTACGAGTTCATCCATATTCAGCACCCGTTGGGAACCCTCGGCACATCACTGCTTGGTGACTACAAGGAATGGAGTGATGCTGAAATTCACAACTGGGTTGAAAGAATGCTTGATGAATACGGGAAGCTTGCCGCTTGGAGAATATGGGTTTCCCAGAAGTTCAAGGAACTGGAATCCTCGCTGCTGGAACCTGACTGGAACATTGTTTACCACATGATTCGGGAAATGGAAGAAAAAGAAAAGAAAATATTCAAGTCATCTGACGATGATGAATAATCGATGTTTGAAAGGAATTTGTAATGAACGAATTAAAAAGATATTCAATGCGAATTACGGACATGGGAATCCGCGCCGAGAAAGATGATTACGGACGTTGGTGCAGCTATGAGGACGTGAAGAAGATACTCAGACAGCTCACCAAGAATAACAGCCGCCCGATGACGAACGAGGAGTATGCAGCGGCCTTGGCAAAGCTGCAGAACGAGGCCAAAGGAAACAAGGAGCGGGCCAAACAGGACGCTCAGACGATAAAGAGTTTGAAGCAGTCGTGTGTTCGCCTGCGCAACAAGATGAACAAGTCGGAAACTATCCGCATGAAGGAAAAGGCGGTTTTTGCTGAAATCATTAAACGGGAGGGTTGAGCATGGCTTATGCCGACCTGAATAAATCAATTCATTTCAAACAATGGAATAAAAATCATATATCAAGCCCGAAATGGAAGTTATCGAGTGTGGTGCCAAGACACAACTGCTTTCTGGGTCTGGTGAAAACCCGTGGTGGAAAGAACCAGAAGTGGAAGAAGCTTGCCAGTCTGCCTGGTGGTGTGGCTAATGTTAGATATCGTGCTCGATAAAAAGCCAGCGATTTTATCGCTGGCTTTTCCATTATATGATGGAAATCAGGATGCTTTTCGTTCTTGTATGTTGAAGTGCTCCAACACCATGTCTGTACTCATAATACAATACATATAGCAAAAAACTGACAAATATGCACATAATGTACTGATTTTATAGACAGAAACATTGACCGATATATAAACTTATGTATATACGAGTTCGTGGTGGTTCTTGTATATGGGAATGAGTATTTGAGTGCCAGTTGGATGCTAACCACCACAATAAGCGTCCGACTGGCACTTCTAGTTGGTAGTCAGATGATACGAGCCACAAAACATACGTTGAAGTTCGCCAATACAGGCAAGCGGTCGTTTATCGACACTCTGCTTGCTGAATGGCGCCGCGTCATGCAGTTGATATGCGACGACATGTGGCTCAATGGCTACCGCTGGCAAGAAGACGATGGCGGGCATGAATTCAATCCGTCGCAGTTCAAGTACGATTTACCCAAGTACCTCGACTACAATCGGTTTCATGTAGATACCTGGCTATCGGCAAGGATGCTCAGTTCGCTTGTAACACAACTCAGCGGCAAGCTACGCGCAATTTGTGCAAAGAACGCTGCCAGATTGTATGTATTTGACAAGGAAGCATCCCAAGGTCGATACCTTGAACGGCTGTGGAATATCATAGAAGGCAGAAAACCTAGCAAGCCAGACTTGTCTGACGCAGGAATTGAAATATCCAGCAAATGCGCAGAATTCCTACCTACGCCGAACGGTGAATTCTATGGCTTCCTATGCATTAAGTCCACTGGGCTGCCTATATTCAATGTGCCTGTATGCCATCAGAAACATTTGAGCAAGTACACAGATGGTACTTGGAGTAGATGCAATGGATATCTTATCGATGAATATGGCGTACAATTACGGTGGCAAAATGACGTTGAGCCTAAAACCGACGGCGTCAAGGTCGGCGCCGACCAAGGCTTGCTTACTTGCATTTCCCTATCGGATGGGCAGACCACGCCGAATATGATTGTCAAGGCACCTAGAAAACACGAGCCTAATCGCGTGCTCACTGTGAATCTCGATACGATTACCGACAAGCTTGCAAGAAAGAAGAAAGGTTCAAAAGCGTTTGAACGTGCACAGATAGAACGACGGAATTATATCAATTATGCAATAAAAAGGCTTGATTTCAGCAATATCAAGGAAATTTGCCTTGAAAAGATAACGAATATTAACTATGGGCGCAATACGTCCAGAAAGATGAAACATTGGTCCAATCCAGAGATAGTCACCAGGTTGGTGCAAGTCGCAGAGGAGTTCGGCGTCCGAATCAATCTGCAATCGAACGCCTACCGCTCTCAAAGATGCTCTGGATGTGGACACGTGCTCAAAAAGGCGAGGAAGGGAAAGCTGTATGTATGCCCGATATGCGGCCTGACAATGGATGCCGATATCAATGCGGCTAAAAACCATGAAATAGAACTACCCGCTATACCTCACTCGACTGAGTTCACCAAACTGGCCAAGTCGGAAGGCTTCTTCTGGTTGCCTGACGGGTTGTTCAGAATGGATGGTTCGGTGTTAAGAGTCCCGGATACGTCAAAAAGTCAATAAGTATATTTGGTTATATTTTTGACTAACTCTTGAGTGATGTTGATTTCCTTCTGTTCGCTGTCGGGGCCCATGAACATAGCATTATGGAGCAAATCTTCAACGATTGAACGGAGGCCACGAGCGCCCGTATGACGGTCGATTGTCAGCCTTGCGATTTCACAAAGGGCTTCCTCGTCGAACGTGAGTTTAATACCGTCGAGTTCCAACAGCTTGGTGTACTGCTTGATGATGGCATTCTTCGGTTCGGTCAGGATGCGGCGGAGGGCTTCTTCGTCAAGTTCATCGAGGGCGACGGTAACTGGGAGTCGTCCAACCAGTTCAGGCATAAGACCGAACTTCACGAGGTCATCGGGTTCGCACTTCTCGAAGAGTTCGCTGAGGCTCTTCGTTTCCTTTTTGCGAATGGTAGCACCGAATCCCATACCGCCCCTCTCGGTGCGCGAGGAAATGATGTCGTCCAGACCCTCGAAAGCTCCCCCGCAGATAAAGAGGATGTTCCTAGTGTCAATCGAAACAAGTTTCTGCTCGGGGTGCTTTCGTCCGCCCTGCGGATTGATTTTAGCCTCGGTTCCTTCAAGGAGTTTCAAAAGTCCCTGCTGAACACCTTCGCCAGAAACGTCTCTGGTGATAGATGGGTTGGAACTCTTTCTTGCAATCTTGTCGATTTCGTCAAGGAAGATGATTCCGTGTTCAGCGGCTTCCGCATCCATGTCTGCGGCTTGGAGGAGACGGGATATGATGCTGTCCACATCTTCGCCCACATATCCTGCTTCGGTCAGGACGGTTGCATCGGCGATTGCGAACGGTACGTCAAGCATCTTGGCGATAGCCCTTGCAAGCATGGTCTTTCCACACCCAGTTGGTCCAACTAGAAGTACATTTGACTTCTCAATTTCAACGTCGTCGTCCGAACGGATTGCGTTATATTCCAGCCGCTTGTAATGGTTGTACACTGCGATAGAAAGGGCTTCCTTTGCCTTGTCCTGACCGATAACGAACTGGTCGAGGTGTTCCTTAATCTTGTGCGGGGAAGGAAGCGCGGCTGCCTTCTTTGGTTTCTGCTGTTTCTGCACAGGGTTCTT
>JAEIGA010007019.1_pt1 | contig 17137 bp, 13 predicted proteins | sample 9270691 | NCBI WGS metagenome assembly JAEIGA01 (sample SAMN17057246, study PRJNA624740) | gut metagenome | biome: biome; isolation source: fecal sample | host: Bos grunniens | place: China: Xizang | collected 2019 | reverse complement strand
TTCATCCCCTCTGTACAGAAGGGCTTCGAAAACGCTATGAAGAGCGGTGTGCTCGGTGGTTATCCCCTCGACAGCCTCAAGGTTGAATTGCTCGATGGTTCATTCCACCCCGTTGACTCTGACCAGTTGTCTTTCGAAATCTCAGCGCTCCAGGCTTACAAGAACGCATGTGATCAGGCAGGTCCCGTATTGATGGAACCCCTCATGAAGTTGGAAGTTGTTACTCCCGAAGAAAACATGGGTGACGTTATCGGTGACTTGAACAAGCGTCGTGGTCAGGTTGAAGGTATGGAAAGCAGCCGTTCAGGTGCACGTATCGTGAAGGCTAAGGTGCCCCTCGCAGAAATGTTCGGTTATGTAACTGCACTCCGTACTATCACTTCTGGTCGTGCTACTTCTTCAATGGTTTACCACAGCCACATCGCACTCTCTTCTAACATCGCTCGCGAAGTTCTCGAAGAAGTTAAGGGTCGTGTTGACCTCGTGAAGTAATTCACATCCCAATAAACAATCACTACTTTACGCGCAGGCAGGCTAACGAATGACTCTTAGCCTGTACTGCTCGGAAAGCTTAAAACACTAAAATAAAATGAGTCAAAAAATTCGTATCAAGTTGAAGTCTTACGACCACACGCTCGTTGACAAGTCAGCAGCTAAGATCGTGGCATCAGTTAAGGCTACAGGTGCAGTAGTTAGCGGTCCAATTCCTCTCCCTACTCGCAAGCGTATCATCACTGTTAACCGTTCTACATTCGTTAACAAGAAGTCACGCGAACAGTTTGAAGTATCTACTTTCAAGCGCCTCATCGACATCTACAGCTCTACTCCTAAGACTGTAGACGCTCTCATGAAGCTCGAACTCCCCTGCGGTGTTGAAGTAGAAATCAAGGTGTAGTTTTTAGACTTTGACTTGTGTTCAAAGCAGATTCTTGTCAACAGTCAACTGACTATAGACAACAGACTGTGCGAATCAAGAATAACGTCCTGCAAAAGTTTTCCTTTTGCAGGATTTTTTTTGGATGAGTGATGAGATTGACGGTTAACGGTGAAAGGTTAATGGTGAATGATTTGTGTCCTAAATTTGTTCATATATAATTTGGACTGAGACTTTCGTAAGGTCGCTCTATTCTTTATCCCCTCCTCTTTATTCTTCTCTATATGACGAATACTCGCATTCCTTCTTCCATAGTTTCTTTTGTGCCCCTGCTCGTGCTGGTGGCGCTTCTCTCTGTGACCATCTATACCTTTGGTGACGGCGCTCTTTCGGGCGGTAGTCAGATTTGTTTGCTCGTCGCTTCTTCGGTATGTGCTACCATTGGTATGTGGCGTTATGGCGTTGCTTGGAAGGCGTTTGAGCATGCCATTGAGACGAACGTTAAGCGCGTGACGGAGGCGGTGTTTATTCTTCTAATGATTGGAGCACTCTCTGGTATTTGGATGATAAGTGGTGTCGTTCCCACAATGATTTATTACGGTCTTCAGATTATCCATCCCACATTTTTCCTACTCACAACCTGCGTGCTCTGTTCTGTGGTGTCACTGATGACTGGTAGTTCGTGGACCACAGTTGCCACTATCGGTGTGGCACTCATTGGTATCGGTCAGGCACAAGGCTTTCACGAGGGGTGGGTTGCCGGAGCAATCATCTCGGGTGCCTATTTTGGGGACAAGATGTCACCACTCTCCGACACTACCGTATTGGCTTCGTCAACCGTAGGCGTGCGCCTCTTCACACATATCCGTTACTTGGTCTATACTACGATACCTGCGCTCTTCAGCGCCCTTGTGGTGTATCTCATAGTAGGTTTCACGCTCCCCGCGGGTGATGCTACTTCCATTCAAAGTTATGCCACAGCGCTGGATGCCAAGTTTGATATTACCCCTTGGGCGTTAATCGTTCCCCTGCTTACGGCAGTGATGATTTGGAAGCGCCTCCCTTCGCTTATCACGCTCTTCCTTTCCACACTGATGGCTATAGTTTTTGCACTGCTTTACCAGCCCAATGTGTTGTTAGAAATCGCCTCAAGCGGAACGGGTGCGCTGGCATTATTTAAGGGAACGATGCAATCTGTCTTTGGTGCTACGCAAATAGATATGGGCACTGCCGAACTCAACGACCTTGTGAGCACAGGCGGTATGGCAGGAATGATGGACACGATATGGTTAATCCTTTGCGCGATGTGCTTTGGTGGCGTGATGTCAGCAAGCGGATTCTTGGCGGGAATCTCTCGTGTGTTCCTCAGTTTCGTGCGTCGCACCTTTAGTCTCGTAGCGTCAACGGTAGGTTCGGGACTTTTGTTCAACATCGTTACTGCCGACCAATACATTTCCATCATCCTCACGGGGAATATGTTTAAGGAAACTTATCATGACAATGGTTACGAAGCACGCCTCTTGAGTCGTACGACAGAAGATGCGGTAACCGTGACCTCTCCCCTTATTCCATGGAATACGTGCGGTATGACACAGGCAACGGTAATGGGGGTAGCCACATGGACATATCTGCCTTATGCAGTCTTTAATTACCTCTGCCCCTTGTTCTCAATGATAATAGCGGCTACTGGGTTTAGAATATTTAAGAAACTTCCATCTGCGGAGGATTAAACCTTAATGAAAAAGGAGAAATGACCGTGCCCATTGTTGGCGCATTCAGTCATTTCTCCTTTTTCCTTTTTCATTTCTACCTTTTGGCACGCTAAAAGTGAAATAAATTCGTTATCTTAGCAACCGAGAAGCAAATCCGCATTGAGGGCATCGTTTCCCTATTGCGCGTAGTTGCTTGTTACTGACCTGAATAAAATGAATACTATGACGAATAACCAGAACTTTTGTGTGATTATGGCGGGTGGGGTAGGTCGTCGTTTGTGGCCCTACAGCCGTAAGTACCTGCCCAAGCAGTTTGTCGATTTCTTTGGCACAGGGCGTACGCTCCTTCAGCAGACCTACGACCGCTATGCCAAATTTATACCTGCTGAGAATATTTATATTTCGACTTTCGCAGATTATACCGACATCGTAAATCAGCAGTTGCCACAGGTAGAGGCGGAGCAGATTCTTATAGAGCCTGTTCAGTTGTCCACAGCCCCTGCTACGGCATGGACCGCCCTTTACTTGTCAAAGCGCTTTGGAAATGGTAACCTCATCATTACGCCTGCCGACCAGTATATTGTTAATGAGGAACGCTTCATTGAACAAGTGTCGAGCGGTTTGGAATATGTCGACACTCACAACAACTTCTTGGCGGTCGGGGTGCGTCCTACGACTCCCAATACGGGGTATGGTTACATTCAGATGGACGACGTGAAAGACGAGGAGTATCCTATGGTAAAATCCTTTACGGAGAAACCCGACTTGCAGTTTGCGGAGATGTTTGTGAACAGCGGTGAATTCCTTTGGAACTCAGGCATGTTTATATGTAACTTGTCAACGATGTTGGAAATGCTTGCGCGTGAACTCCCCACCTTTGGCATCTGTATTGAAAAGGTCTTGGGTGGAATGACAGAGCCTGAAATCAAGGAACTATTCTACACCTCGTATCCCTCTATGGTGCATCAATCCATCGACCTCTTGCTTTTGGAAAAGACGAAGAACGTTGTGGGCATGGCGTGCAACTTTGGGTGGGCTGACATCGGTTCTTGGCCCGAATTGCATGAGGTAGAGCAGAAAGACAGCGACGATAATGCAGTGATTTCCTCAACGAAGGTGCTTTTTGATAAGGCATACGGCAACCTTGTGTGCCTTCCCGATGCAAAGGCAGCTGTTATAGCTGGACTTGAGGGGTATTTGGTGGCTGAAAAGGACGGTGTGCTGGTAGTTTGCCCCAATCATGATGCAGCAATCGTGCGTCGCCTTGTTACAGAAGCGCAAATGAAGCTCGGAGAAGAGTTTGTGTAAAGCGTAGAACCATTGTTTATTTTCTATCATCCGACATAGCGCAAACAAAGTGCCTATTAGTTTAATTTAATCGGTAATTAGTTTGATTTAATCGGCAGTTTGTTTTGCGCATTCGGATGGTGCTGGAATTTTGAAGGTATTTTTGAAGAAAAGATGGGTTCCGTAGAGCAGGTAATCACAATGTGTTACCATGATTGCGAGAACTATTATGTCGAGACTATCTTTGTCGTGTGACCATTGCCTTGATGATGTTGCAATAGGTCATAAAGAAGCGGATTTTAGATACCTGAAATAACGAGAGAGGCAATCCCCCTACGGGCATTGCCTCTCTCGCTTTTCGTATATGTCTGTTTGCTCCGCTTATTCCGCTTCACCCTCCGCATTATACTGCTGGAAGAGGAAGTTGTTGTAGGGGTACTTCTGTACGTGGAGCTCTCTCACGCGCTTGTAGAGGAGTTCCTTGAGTTCTTCAATATTGGTCTTCTGGCGCGCTGAGATGAAGATGCAGTCATCGCCTACGCGGCTCATCCACGTGTTCATCAAGTCGTCGAGTGATACGTTTTCCTTGCCCGCAGGCGTGAGGTCGTCGGCATCCTTTTCGGTCCAGCGGTAGGCGTCCATCTTGTTGAAGACAATCACCGTGGGTTTGTCGGCACAACCCAAGTCTGCAAGCGTTTGGTTCACCACCTGCATTTGTTCTTCAAACTCGGGGTGGCTCACGTCAACGATGTGGAAGAGGATGTCTGCCTCGCGCACCTCGTCGAGTGTAGACTTAAAGGAATCTACAAGGTCGTGGGGGAGTTTGCGAATGAAACCTACGGTGTCGGTAAGCAGGAAGGGGAGGTTTTCAATGATGACCTTGCGCACGGTAGTGTCGAGCGTGGCGAAGAGTTTGTTTTCGGCAAACACTTCACTCTTGGCAAGGAGGTTGGTGAGGGTAGATTTTCCCACGTTTGTGTAGCCCACGAGCGCCACACGCACCATCTGTCCGCGGTTTTTGCGTTGCGTAGTCTTCTGCTTATCAATTTCCGCGAGGCGTTCCTTCAGGAGCGACATGCGGTTGAGGATGATACGACGGTCCATTTCTAACTGCGTTTCCCCAGGACCACGGAGTCCTACGGCACCCCCACGCTGGCGCTCCAAGTGAGTCCAAAGGCGCTGCAGGCGGGGGAGCATGTAGCGGTACTGTGCGAGTTCCACCTGCGTCTTGGCATTTGCCGTCTGCGCACGCATGGCAAAGATGTCGAGAATGAGACTCGTGCGGTCCAAAATCTTGACCTTCAGTTCCGCTTCAATATTGCGTAATTGCTTTGCTGAAAGTTCGTCGTCGAAAATCACCATACCGATTTCGCGCTCCGCCTCTTCTTCCATCTCGATGTACTGGCGGATTTCCTCCAACTTACCCTTTCCGACGTAGGTAATGCTACTGGGACCGTCCACGCGTTGCGTGAAGCGCTTCACTGTAACAGCTCCTGCCGTCTCGGCAAGGAATTCCAATTCATCCAAGTATTCATTCGTCTTCCGCTCGTCCTGTCGCTTCGTGATAAGGGCTACGAGGATGGCGGTCTCGGCTTTAGCTTCTGATTGTATAAATTCTTTCATTTATGAGGTCTTGAGGTTTTTAGGTTGTGAGGTTTTAAGGGTTAGACAATGCTGGTAAAAGACTGTTATTTAACCCTGGCGTTGCGCTCTTCTTGAGTAAGTGTGAACGCTTTACGCGTGCGCTTCGCTACGTCCGTATTGTCGATGCGTCCAGAGAATTGTTCTGCGCCCACACCGATTGCAAAGGCGGGGACATAACCATTTGAGTGTCCGCCACTGGTCCATCCTACGAGGGCAGCGCGGTTGATGATTTCCTTGGCGGTAGTAGCGATGGCATCTTCCTGAGAGTAAAGACTCTTATTGCCTTCCGCTTTTCCGGCAACGAGGGCTTCGTAGGCTTTCTTGAGACGTGCTTCCTGGCGTTCGCTAATGGCGATGTGTTCCCAGAAACCAAAGTTTTCGGTCAAGTCTTTCTTGACAACGTCCCAGGTAAATCCGTCGCCGAGGGTGGTGTGGAGTTGTGAGATATGCTTGGTGTATTTCCACGCACTCATTTTCTGGTGTTGCAACAACTGGAGGCGGAGTTCGTAAGCCCCAGTTCCGAGCGACATACCGCCTGTTTCGTGGTCGGCAGTCACAACGATGAGCGTTTCGTCGGGGTGTTGTTTGTAAAATTCAAGAGCCACCTTCACCGCTTCGTCAAGGTCGAGCGTTTCCTGGATTACCGCCGCCGCGTCATTGGCGTGACATGCCCAGTCAATCTTACCCCCTTCGATGGCGAAGAAGAAACCGTCCTTGTTCTTTTTCATCAAGAAATCAATCCCCGTGCTTACGATGGTAGCAAGTGTAAGATCGTTCTCGCCACGGTCGATGGCATAGGGCAGGGCTGTATTGTCAAACGCATTAGCTTCGTCGGATTGCAAAAGCATCAAGCGCTTGGCTTTCTTAACCTTCTTGTTGTCAATTACATTCCCCTTGAGAAGGGTGTAACCAGCATTTTCGTAGAGCTGATAGAGGGGTACTTCGTTGGGGCAGTCTTTGTGCGTAGGCTGCAAGAACGCAGAACCTGCGTAGAAGTCAAACTTGGCCTCCAAGAGGTCGTGTCCAATGCGGTGGTAGTTATTGCGAGAGGCTTCATGAGCATAGAAACTTGCGGGAGTGGCGTGGTCAATACTTACAGAGGTCGCCACACCGACCGCCATGCCCTTTTCTTGGGCTGCAGTAGCGATGCTGAGGACGGAAGTCTGTCCGTCGGGCGTCATAGAGATAACACCATTCTTCGTCTTCTCGCCTGTCGCAAGGGCTGTCCCGCCAGCCGCCGAGTCGGTCACACCATTCGTGGCAGATTCCGTATGTACGAGCGCCACATGGGGGAATGAAGAAAACTGCATCGGTTTGATACCAATGCGTCCTTCGAGGGCTGCTAAATATGTTTCGGCAGCATTCACTTGGTTGACACCCATGCCGTCGCCGATAAAGTAGAATACATATTTTGCTTGACCTTGCGCAACGACTGAGAGTGCGATGCAAAGGATAATGAGGAGACTGGAAAAGCGTTTCATTTGTTTAGGTTATGAGGTTTTAAGGTTAAGGGGTTTTAAGGTTGTGAGGCTTTAAGGTTCGAGGTTATAAGGAGTTTTTATCCAACCAATACGCGGTGCAATTATGGGGTACCTGCTTCTCTTTCGGCGGCAATTTCATATAGTCGCCGTAGGTCGCCGTCAGGTATTCGATGTAGCCGTTCATGGTCTTGTAAGGCTTGCTCTCGAAAAGGATGTCAACGCTACTGGTTATGCAAGAGCGGGGGATGCATCCCTTAATGCTGGGGCCTACTTCGGAAAGGTTGCACACATATTCCGACTGCTCATGACGGGCGCAGAATTTGTGGAAGAAAGCGGTGATTTTCCCCGATGAAATGGGCATTTTTTTGAAAAAGCATGCCACCATGTCGCGCAGGACTCCCTTGGACTCGCGCTCCTTCTTGCGACGGATGCGCAACCAATTCACTAAAAACTCCTTGAACTTGAATTCCAACTTCCTTTGCCACATCGCATTCGCCACACCATCGACGGGGAAGATGTCAATGTTGATGCCCAACGAAAGGTCGGGGAATTCGTCTTCCACCAACTTGGTACGTGTGTCAACAACCTTGGCAAAGGTGTAAAAATATCCCTCCTTGCCCGTGGCATACACCTCTAAGTGGGGCACGACTCCCACAAATTCTCGAACGAATCGGTCGTAACTCTCGCGGGGCATGTAAAGGTCGATGTCGTCGTCCCATGGAATGTACCCCCCATGGCGAACGGCGCCCAGGAGGGTGCCGCAGGAGATAAAATAGGTGATTCCTCGTTCCAAGCAGAACTGGTGCACCGTGTCGAGAATGTCGATTTGCAACTGGCGCAATTCTTGTATGGAGTCAATTTTAGTCATGTGTGTATGTTCGCTTTGTCTTATTCGCTCAAGAATATGACTTAGCTTTAAGGGATATACTAAGAAGTGAAGCGATAAGAGACGCGTTTCTTCGTAAGGGAGTTATTGTTTCACCTTTGAAAGCCCCCAATTCAAAATAAGGTCAATCGTAGGCGTCGCTACGCCGTGTTTCACCGCAAGATTCTTGATGAATTGCAGTCCGTAGGGGAAGTCCTCGGTGAAATAGCGACTGGTGAAGTCGGGCATCCACCCTTCGGGCGTTTCTATCATAGGTGAGAGAATCCCTTCGAAAGCCTTGATGGAGGCAATCTTTCGGGTGAGCGACTCGGCGTCGGTGCTTTCGTAATATTCGAGGAGCGAGGGCATCTGGTGCTTGTCTACGGGCAAATGGTCGAGCAGGCGCATAAACTCTTCGTCCATTGCGATAAGTGTTTCTGAAGCCTCCAGTGTCCATTCTCGGTAGAAGGGCGTATTGACGGGGAAAGGCGTGCCGTCCCAGTCCTTCCACATGCTGTAGAGTCGGCTGGTGTGGAGAATGGGATTGCTGTTTGTAAGACTTACTTCGTAATAGTGGTTGAGGAGTCGGGTGGGTGTCAGAAAAGCCTTCTCAATCCATTGACGCATTGGTTCTGTGTCCGCATCTTGATGCTCAATAACCACAGCCACTTCATTCTTGTACCCCAAGAGGTTTGCACTTTTGCCGTAATGAATGGTTCGTGCGATGAAGGGAACGCGCTGGAACCCGAAGAGTGGCGTTTGGGACGTCAAGATTTCGTGGGCGAAGAAAAAGAAACCTGTGCTGCAAACGATGCTGCCAACGTAAGTTTGTACAGAAAGGTAGGGCTTGATTTGCTGTAGTACCTCAGCAATGGCATAACCAGGTAGGCAGAGCAATACGACTTCTGCTCCCGCAACCACCTCGGCGGGCGTAGCGGAAATCTGTGCCAAACGCCCTGTGAATGTACGTCCGTTAGGGTCAAAAACCTCGATGGAATCATGCCATTCTGAGGGGCGGCGCGTCAGGATGCTCACGCGGTTATTTGTGTCAGAGGCAAGAACTCCAGCACAAACGTGCGCCAGCGATCCGCCTCCGCAAATACAAATTTGCATAGTTGGAATGTGTCTTTAGAGTTGCTTAAGCGCTGCAATAAGGCGCTGGTTGTCGGCGCGGTTGCGGATGGCAAGGCGAATGTAACTTCTGCCGTCGAACACCTTCTTCGTGCTACAGTCTTTTGCCAAGATATTGTAATCTTCAAGCAGGCGGAGTACGAGTTCGTGAGAGGTGTATTTCGCTGTTACCTCACACAGGAAGTAGTTTGCCTGAGAAGGGATGACGCGCAGGTAGGGAATTGTTTGGAGTTCGGCAAGGAACATTTGGCGCTCCTCTTGGAATTTCACGCAAGCACGACGGTAGTCTGCCTCATACTTGGTGAAGATTTGCATGTAGAATTCTGCAAACGAATTCATGTTCCAAATCGCCACGTCATTCTTGAGTGTGGCGATGAGTTCCTTATCTGCAGAGGCAAGAATGCCGAGGCGCAGACCGGGAACGCCGTAGGATTTAGAAATACTCTTCATCACCATCATCCAAGGGTAAGCCTCAAGGATGGAGTCGGCAAGCAGGGTGTGTTGTTCGTAATTTTCGCTGAAATCCACGAACGATTCGTCCACCACAAACTTCATGCCACGTGCGCCACACCAACTTGCGAGGTCCAACACCTCATCGCGTGTCAAGAAGTTGCCCGAAGGATTGTCGGGATTGACGAGGAGGAGCGTGTCAACGGGATGTGCCAAGAAATACGTCTTGAGGTCTTCCGCCGTATAGTGGAAGTCGGCATTCTGAGGGGTAAAGATTTCCAAACTATCGGCATTGCGGCGGTTGGGATATTCTTCAAAAGTGGGGTAAGAAACACCTAATTTTCCAGGGAGCAGTTCCATAAGACTCTTGATGAGTTCTGCCGCCCCGTTTCCGGGCACTACATAGTCCTGCTTCACCCCAAAGCATTTGCCAGCGAGGAGCGAATTGACATACATGCCCGAGGGGTATTCCGTAAGCAAGATGTTGAAGTTCGCACGCATCTCATCCATCATGCGGGCTGAGGGGTAGTAGGGATTTACCAAGTAGCAGTAATCCAACAATCCTGGGAAGCGCCAATAGCCTCCGAAGCGCTTCATGTATTTCTTCAAGCGCTCTTCTCCTTCTGCGAAAAGGGCTTCCGCAATATCGAGGTCTTGGATGTCATCAATCTCATACCACTTCTCATCAGAGATGGGGAGCGCCTTGAGTTCCGACTTATCGAGGAAGGTAATGACGCGGAGTACCTGTTCGTAGTACTCGTTGTTGCCCAGCGCCTTGGTGTAGGCTTCAAGGAAGGGCACGTATTTGTTGCGCGCAAATTCCTTGCTGAACTTATAGATGTTTACCGTCTTGTAATACGAATCCACATCGGTGTATTTGAACGCCTTTTTGGGCACAAAGTTCACAATGTTGTTATCTTCGTCAATGCGCACCATCGTTCCGTCCATCCACGTCTGATATTTAGCTACGAGCGCCAAGTTTGGGTAGGGATCGTTGAGCAAGAGGGGGAACATGGCATCGTCAAAGATAAGGTCGCTCTCAATGAGGAGCGTGTCGTCCTCCTGCAACTGTTCCTTTGCCAACGCAAGGGAGTAGATGTTGTTGGTTTTGTCGAAAACTGGGTTGCAAACATACTCAATCTTCAGCGCCTCGTCGTAACGTGTGCCGATATGCGCCTTCAGCTTTTCGCCTTCATACCCCACTACGATAACTACGCGGTTGAGGTCGAGTTGTGACAGTTGAGACAAAAGTCGGTCGATGAGCGGCGTGCCGTTCACCTTTACCATGCATTTCGTGTTGTCTTTGGTGAGATCGCCCAAGCGGCGTCCCATTCCGGCTGCGAGGATGATTGCTTGCATATAGGGAGGATGGGGAAGATAGTTAGGAGTGAGGAGCGGGTAGTGAGTAGTTTGGAAAGCGGTTCGGTAACCTTACAACTTTAAGACCTTATAACCTCAAAACCTTAATCAAAATATTCTGCAAATATACACTTTGTTTTTGGCAGAATCGCGCTCGCGTGTTAAAATGTATGTATGTGTGACAAAATGTGGTGAGTTTGCAGGGGAAAAGTCGGGGATTTTTTGTAATTTTACTCGCTAATTGGGATAGTGCCGTTTAGGCGCTCCCTGTGGATTTGACAAAATTATACGACAATGATATATAAATGGAATTACGAACTGCCGTCTCCCGAGGTGAAAGCCGCCGAGGAGCAGTTGGCGCTTGAGGTGGGGGTACACCCTGCTTTGGGGCACCTGCTGGCTCAACGTGGATTCACCACGTCGCACGAGGCAAAGCGCTTTTTCCGACCTCAGCTTGCCGACCTGCACGACCCATTCCTGATGAACGATATGCAGGAGGCTGTAGACCGACTGAATGAGGCGATGATCCGTAAGGAGCGCATTATGGTCTATGGTGATTACGACGTAGACGGATGTACGGCGGTGGCGTTGGTTTATAAGTTCTTACGTGATTACTACCCTAATGTGGACTTCTATATTCCCGACCGCTATGACGAAGGGTATGGTGTTTCAAAGAAGGGTGTGGAATTTGCTGCCGAAACGGGTGTTGGCTTAATTATTGTTTTGGACTGCGGTATCAAGGCTGTAGAGGAAATAGCTTATGCCAAGGAGTTGGGTATCGACTTCATTATTTGTGACCACCACGTTCCCGACGCCGAACTCCCTTGTGCGGTGGCAATTCTCAATCCTAAGCGCGAGGACAACCGTTACCCTTACACCGACCTCTCGGGTTGTGGCGTGGGCTTCAAGTTTATGCAGGCCTTTGCGCAGAGCAATGGTATTGAGTTCAATCAACTGCATCAGTTGCTCGACCTTTGTGTCATCAGTATCGCTTCGGATATCGTGCCCATCATGGGTGAAAACCGCATTTTAGCGTACCATGGATTGCGCATTCTCAACAGCAAACCTTCTGTGGGACTCAAGGCGGTATGTGAGGTGTGTGGTGTGGGCGACCGTGAGGTGACGATGAACGATATTATCTTCAAAATCGGTCCGCGCCTCAATGCTTCGGGCAGAATGCAGAACGGTAAGGAAGCTGTGCAACTTCTTGTAGAGCGCAACTATCCTGAAGCGCTCGAATTGGCAAACTTGATTGACCAGTACAACGATGCCCGCAAGGACCTTGATAAGCAGATGACGGAAGAGGCGATTGAAATGGCGAAAGCAACGCCTGGTATTGACGACCACCGCTCGGTGGTGATTTACAACGAGGCATGGCACAAGGGGGTTATTGGTATTGTGGCGTCACGCTTGACGGAATTATACTACCGCCCAGCCGTGGTGCTCACACGCAGTGAGGGTATCGCTACAGGTTCGGCGCGTTCGGTTTCGGGCTTTGATGTCTACAGCGCTGTGCAGCATTGTGCTGACTTGCTTGAGAACTTCGGTGGGCACACCTATGCAGCTGGGCTTTCGCTCAAGGTAGAGCATGTTGAAGAGTTTAAGCAACGCTTTGAAGCCTATGTGGCGGAGCATATTCTTGATGAGCAAACGCAACCCACCTTGGATATTGACGCTCAGTTGGACTTCAGCGACATCAATATGAAGTTCTATCAAGACTTGAAGAAGTTCTCGCCCTTTGGTCCCGGAAATCCCAAGCCTATCTTCTTCACACCGCGTGTTTACGACTATGGCACGAGCAAGGTTGTGGGACGCGGGCAAGAGCATATCAAGCTTGAACTTGTGGATAACAAGAGTAACAATATCATGAACGGCATCGCTTTCGGGCAGAGTTCGCAGGCGCGATACATCAAGACGAAGCGTGCGTTTGATATTTGTTATTCTGTAGAAGAAAACACGCACAAGCGTGGCGAAGTGCAGCTTCAGATTGAAGATATCCGCCCGTTGGAGTCGATAGTTTGATGCCGTCGTAAGTGCTTCCCATGTGCAGAAAATTATCTCCGACTTTGTTGAAATAAACTCCGTGATAAATTAAATTATCTCCGAGTTTGTTTTCCTCATTTCGGATGTGTTTAGAATGGGGTGGGGAAAGTGCCCATTTTAGAGGTGCTTTGCTTGAGTTTTGCCCCATAATGATACGATTATCGTTATGCCATTTCGTTCCATCTTACAACAATATTGGGGGTATCCCGACTTTCGCGGCATTCAGGCGGACATCATCCGCAGTATTGCCCAAGGTCGGGATACGCTTGGTTTGATGCCTACGGGTGGTGGTAAGAGTATCACCTTTCAGGTGCCAGCGCTGGCTATGGAGGGCGTTTGTATCGTTGTGACGCCCCTTATTGCGCTGATGAAGGACCAAGTGTTGCACCTTAAACAGCGTGGTATAACTGCTGAGGCGGTCTATACAGGGCAGAGTCGCGATGAGGTGATGCGTATCTTAGACAACGCTGTTTTTGGCGGGGTGAAGTTCCTCTACATTTCCCCAGAACGCATCGGTTCGGAGCTCTTTCAGCATAAGGTCAGAGGGATGAAAGTGTGCTTTATTACGGTAGATGAGGCACACTGCATCTCGCAATGGGGCTACGACTTTCGTCCATCGTATTTGAAGATTGCTGACCTGCGCAAAATGGTGCCCAACGTGCCCATCCTGGCGCTTACCGCTACGGCAACGCCACAGGTGGTGGATGATATTCAGGACATCCTGGGATTCTCGGCGAAGAATGTCTTCCGCATGAGTTTCGAGCGCAAGAATCTGCGCTATATCGTGCGCAAGACGGAGAATAAGTTCAACGAACTCGTTCATATCCTCCGCTCAGTAGTGGGGCCAGCTATTGTCTACACGCGCAGTCGTCAGGGGACGGTAGATGTGGCACAGGCGCTCGTGGCAGAGGGTTTTACTGCCTTGCATTACCACGCAGGACTCTCGAATGTGGAGAAAGATGTGCGCCAGCGCTCGTGGCAGGAGGATGATACGCGTATCATGGTGGCTACGAATGCCTTCGGGATGGGGATTGATAAACCCGACGTGCGCTTGGTGATTCACATGGAGGCACCAGATTCTATAGAAGCCTATTTTCAAGAGGCTGGGCGTGCTGGGCGTGATGGTAAATACTCGTATGCGGTGCTCTTGCGCGATAGTGGGGATACCACTCGCATGTTGCGCACGGTGGGGGAGAACTTCCCTGAATTGGATTACGTGCGTAAGGTCTACGATGACCTGGCAAATTTCTTTCAAATGCCAGAAGGTGAGGGTGAAGGTGTTACGCATGAGTTTTTGATGGATAAATTCTGTGTCAACTTCCGTCATTTCCCCATTCGCGTAGAAAGTGCGTTACGCATTCTTGAATTGGCGGGTTACCTGCATTATCGTGAAGCTGAGGAAAACGTTTCTCGTGTCATCTTCTTAGTCAATCGTGACGACCTCTACCGTCAAAAGGGGCTCACCCCGATGCTTGACCGCGTGCTCAACGCACTCCTGCGTCATTATTGCGGACTCTTTTCCGACTATGTGTATGTTGATGAAGAACTGTTGGCGAAGTCCTGCGGATATACCCCGCGTGAGGTCTACGAGCAGTTGAAGGCGCTCACGCACATGCGCATTCTAAACTACATCCCCAAGAAGTGTGCCTCTTACATCACCTATCTGACGCGCCGCCTCGAAGGGCGCCTCTTGATGTTCCCATCTATTGTATATGCCCAGCGCAAGGAGCATTATATAGAGCGCATCAACAGCGTTATTGACTATGCCACCCGCACGGACGTTTGTCGCAGTGTGTACTTGCTTGACTATTTTGGCGAGAAGGAGGCAACGCCTTGTGGCGGATGCGACGTTTGTATTGACGAAGATCGGGCAACAATCAATCCGCAGGAGGTGGCAGAACGAATTTTGCAACACCTTGCCGACGGGAAACCCCATCCTGCTGGCGAACTTACTAAAGTTTGCGCCGATGTGCCTACAGCGGTGAAGCGCCAAGCATGGGATTGGCTCGTTGCTCAAGAATGCGTGACGCTCAAGGATGGTATGATTGCGAAACGATAATGTCGACACTCCTTGAGGCGCTTTGGCTTTTCAGCCTTCCCCTGCTTCACTAAAAAAACTAACACTAAACTTAACCATGTCTCTTAAACGACAACTTCTCTTGTTGCGTACGATGACCAAGAATGGTCCGCAAACGGTGGAATCCCTTGCTGAACAATTGGAAGTCAATATACGCATGATCTACCGCTACTTTGATGGGTTTAGAAAGGTGGGATTTCATATCATTAAGGATGGCTCAACTTATTGTATAGATCCCGATTCGCCCTTTTACAAAGATGTGACTCACGATTTCTGCTTCTCCGAAGATGAAGCGCTGACTATTTTACGCGTCTTGAACTCTGTTGTTGATCGTACTCCTCAGGTGCGTCACCTGCGCGAAAAACTTTCTTGCCTACATGATACGAAGGCTTTGATGGGGTATGGTGTTGATGAGCGTGTGGCAGAGAATCTGTCTGTGCTGTTTAATGCAGTCAAGAATGAACAGATGGTATGTTTGCGCAACTATGTATCTGCTCATAGTGGTAATGTCAGTGACCGCATTGTGGAACCCTTCCTGTTCCTTTCAGGAAATTCTGAAGTGCGTTGCTATGAGATAGCGACGGGGGAGAATAAAACCTTTAAGGTTGCTCGTGCCGAACGCGTGGAACTGATAGATTTGCGCTGGTCTCATCGTGAACAGCACCGTGTCTTGCACACAGATATTTTTCATTTCTCAGGTGAAGAGGCTTTTCCCGTCACCCTTCGTTTAGGAAAACTCGCCTACAACGTGCTCATTGAAGAGCATCCCTATGCCGCACCATTTATTTCTCCAGAGCCCGATGGTACCTATCTGCTTGAAACCGAAGTTTGTAGTTATAAGGGCGTTTCTCGCTTTGTGCTGGGACTTTATGAAGATATAGAGGTTGTTGGTAGTGAAGAATTACGAACCTATTTGAATGATAAAATAGTGAAGATGAAAACCATGTGAAATGGCATGTGGCGCACTGCGTGTGGAGTGCTATAGTCGGTTGGTGCGTTTCATTCTTCCCATAACCTTTCCCCTTTTAACCGTTAATCGTTTCCCTATGCCCCTCCTTCTCCCTTCTAAAGACCCTATGGGTGCTGCCATTTGTGATTATCACCAAAAAGGTCGTGCGAAACCCCTACGCGTGCTTTCTACGTTGTTTGATGATGATGTACTTCCCGTTCCTACGCTCTTCCGTACGGTGGAAGAGATGAACCTCATGGAGCAAGCTGCGTTGCAACAGGCAAAAGGGCATGTGCTTGATGTAGGTGCTGGTGCGGGTTGTCACACCCTTCCGCTTCAGGAGCGCGGACTCCATGTTACCGCCATTGATATTTCACCGCTGTCTGTTGAAACCATGCAGCAACGTGGTGTGATAGATGCACGTCAGGAGGATTTCTTTTCCTTTACGCCCGACGCAACCTTTGATACCATCCTCATGCTGATGAATGGCACGGGTATTGTGGGTACGCTTGACAACCTTCCCCGACTCTTTGAACGCCTTGATGCACTCTTGGCGCCCGGTGGTCAACTCCTAATAGACTCCTCCGACCTCCGCTATGTCTTTGAAGACGAAGAGGGCAACTTCTATCCCGAAGATTTTGATACCTATTACGGTGAGGTGGATTACCAAATGGTTTATGGAAAGGTGCGCGGAGAGCGTTTCAACTGGTTGTACGTCGACTTTCCACGTCTAAAGGAATGCGCAGAAGTTATGGGCTATCGTGCAGAATTGATGTGCCAGGGTGACCATTACGACTATTTGGCATGTGTGCGAAAGGGGTAGTGAAGTCCGAAATCTTAGGATAACCTGGGAATCCGAGCGTTGGATGGATAGTCCTGATACTGTTCTTTTATAGATTTCCTCTGCTTATCCATAAAAAAGTCCATTATAATTTTGCCAATCTAAAAATAATCCCTACCTTTGCACCGCAAATCTGAAACGAATAGTTTCAAGAGTATGCGCCCAGATGGCGGAATCGGTAGACGCGCTGGTCTCAAACACCAGTAGGGAAACCTGTGCCGGTTCGACCCCGGCTCTGGGTACTGAAACGGAGAAAGTTGAAAAACTCTCTCCGTTTTCTTTTTTACTACAGCATGACTCGTTGGTTCCTCGTGAAAGTGTGAGATGATTTATAGGTTGTTATTGGTGTCCGGTAAACAACTCTAACTCTGTGAATATAAATTTGTTTGAATAGTATAAGCCCCACAGTAGGCATGATTCCCCT
>JAEIGA010007018.1_pt1 | contig 17138 bp, 30 predicted proteins | sample 9270691 | NCBI WGS metagenome assembly JAEIGA01 (sample SAMN17057246, study PRJNA624740) | gut metagenome | biome: biome; isolation source: fecal sample | host: Bos grunniens | place: China: Xizang | collected 2019 | reverse complement strand
TGAAGTGCAGCGCTTAGGTACTTGGCGTCCACACCTTCCGGAAGACAGAGCATTTTGTGCTCGTCCAGTTTCTTCGCGGTTTCCTCGTCGATGGTACCGCCCAGCAGGGCGAGGAAACTGTTCACAAACTGCTCCACATCGTCGAGACGGTTGCTCTCAACCTCGTTCAGTGCGTCCAACAGAGGCAAGGCCACCTCGAACGCGCCCAATCTCGCACGGTTCGCAGGATACTCAAAAATCGGAACCATGCCAAGCACGTGAGGTTCTGCCTTAATAACCGCTTCGTTCTCGATCTCGAAGTACATATCCCTTGTATACACGCTATGCACTCTCGTGTGACCGTCGCGTCGGATAATCGTCTTAACACCCATCACAACAGGTTCGCCAAGGCCGTTATACCGCACAACGAAGCTGTGGCGAGGGTCAAGGGTGTACACACGAACAGGCTCCGCTGCATCCTTACCCGGCATACACATACGCATACCGATACCGCATACGTACATCCATTCAGCCAGTGCGCTGTCCTCAGCCTGTTTGCCGGCGAGGAACATCTGCTCGTTCAGCGCAGTAATCTCGTCGGAAATATCGTCGTTCGTCCCTCTGCTGATATACTGGATCGGCTCACCGAAACCATAGCCTCGCTTGAAGGTCACGATTTCGTTAGCACGGTTCACGCAGATTTTGTGGTTGATGCTCTCGCGGACTTCCTTGGTCTTATTCAAAATCGGCGTCTTGCCTCTGTAATAATCCCACAGATACTGAATTTCACCCTGATTAACCATGTGGTCATTCAGAGCCTGACGGAGAACTTCCACCACGTTATCAGCGGTGATGGTTTCCACGTCAGTATAGATTTGTCTTCTTCCAAATAACTGTCTCGTTTCCGTATCGCTCACCGCCTATTCGTTCTATTTTTACATATACATTATCATGTCACTCGTAGTCACTTGTCAAGGGCAAAAACGCTATTAGAACGGTCGTTTTGCCACAGAAACTACCTTAACTCCGCTATTTAGGAAATCAACCAACATCGCCAGACTATCGGGGGCATCGTCGTGGAGGTTTTTTCCGCTTACGGCAAACAGAGTCAGTTCTCGCATGAATTTCTCGTACTCTGCACTGCGGTTTTTCTCGTTCCTGAAGTACAGCCTCTTGATGTCCGGCGCGTACTGGATGATTCGGCTCAACTTGCTCTGGTTCGTGGGTGCTTTCTTATAACTCATGTTCACCTTCACGCCTTCCTGCCGCAGAGCCTCGTCCACGATACCGCCGTATTCGTCGCCGCCGTTGTTACTCTCCCAACGAACCATGTGCGGCTTATTCTTCTTCAGCGTTCCGATTACCAACGGCCTCGTCACTGTTTTATCGCCGCTGTTAAACACAACGTCGTCGATAAACACCTCTTCGCCGTACACATACGCTATCGGCATACTCAAGCTGTCCCCTCCGCCCCATGCGGTGTCAACCACACCGACGATGCGATCAGGTTCGCCATCCGGCAGCACACCGTTGTAATATCGAAGTTCGTCGGCAGGAAACAGCAAGCCTTCGCGGATATACGGATTGCCCATGTACTTCGCCATCCAAGTGGCATCGTCAATGCTCTCTTTCATGTCGAGATAGTATGCCGTGTCGAATCCCAAACCGTACTGATAATTGAAGTTGCTCTCGCCATTCTCGTCCAAAGCAGGTACAACCGTAAATCTGTACCGAGGATTGTCTCGATACTGCTCCTCGATTCGCCCTAACGGGTCAGCCACATTCCAACGAGTACCGACCATCAGCTCCACAGCGCCGAGTTTCTTACGATCCTTCAACTGGTTCAAGTATGCATCGTATTTACTCTGCAAACGGACGGGGTTCAAGCTCTCTTCCAAGTCCTCAATCAAGTCATCGCAGTAAAGGACACCGCCGGTACCAATTTCGACAGCACCAGTCAGCGTACCAGAAATCGAACGGCAGGTCATCGTCGGGAAGCGTTTCTTACGCTCCAAATCAATCGTTTCGTTCTTTGCACTGTTATCGACCAACTTAACACCGGGGAAAATCTCCTGCCAAGCGTACTGCGTGGGGTCGGTAATAATACTCAGCAGTTCTCTGTAGAACCCGTCCGTCAGCTTATCACTATGTCCGCTCATTACATTCGCCACAGCCGGACGATTCCCCATAACGAAGGTCATGAAGAAAATGCACAGCGTACTCTTTCCCACACGAGGGGGCAACGAAACACCGAGAAAATCCAGCTTTCCGTCGAACAGATCCTGCAAATCGTCTACCAACCGCTTCAGAACGCTGCGGCGAGGCAGATAAAATCGCTTTTCCGGGTCTCTGCGCCATTCTAGAGCGATGCAGTAATCATCAAACGAATATCTTCCGCCGATAAAATACGTCTTCCGCACAATCTCCAACGACTCTGCCGTCCGCAGTGCCATAGCTTCTTTTCGAATCCATCGCAGCCACTCCATCGGATCTTCGAGCAGCACGGCTAATCCAAGCGCATCATTTAATGTTTCCTCGTTCTGTTTCGACAGACTTTTTATTTTTTTCAGTGTATTCTCAGGCATAGAAAAAGCGCCCTCCTTTCAAATTAGGAAGGCGCTCTTGGCGCTCGAAATATTATTTAGCTGTCCTGATTAACGGACTTTCTCGATTTTACCACAAATTACTACTTTTCAAATTAGAACTAATGTTCTATAATGTCAGTAATCTTACATAAAACAGGGGGAATTACCTATGACCGACACTTTACTTAACAGCATGGAACGCATCCACTTGGTTGCCGAAACCCTTCTCGATCTGCTTGTGGATAATCCACGAGCGCAGGTACTTACCGAAATCATTATCGAAACATCACAGAACAAGCAATAGCAACAGCAAAACAACCAGACCCGCGCACAATCCAAACAGCGCATAAACCGCACGGGTACGCTCTTTCACATCACGGGAGCAACGCTCGTGCGCTTCTTTTTCACGCCGCAACTCCTCCGTCAATCTGAGGATTTCTTGCCGTTGCTCCGAAGAAACATTGACGGCTACCGGACACGTCTCGCCACCCCACACACCGCCAGCCAACTCGATCAGTGCCTTTATGAGCGGATAAATCGTGTCGTGCCGGACATCTTCTCGTTTCTTAAGCCCGTCAATGGTTCCTTTGGGGATGCCAGATTTTTCGGCCCACTGTGCATTCGTGATTCCGTTCAGCTTCTGGAACGCTATCATCCATTCCACCACTTCTTTCGTGGGAGCGGTCATGAAATTCGGGCCAGCACACTGCTTGCCCTTGATAGCCGGACAGGTTAAACACTTCTCAAAACGCATTTTTTCTTCTCCATTTCGTAAACAAAGCGGAATTTCGTGAAAACGAAGCGCGCACTTTTCACATACAAAGCGCAGTCTTCGAATACGAAGCGCATCGCTTCGCATCTAACTGGTCTCGCTTCGTTTCTGTTTATTGCGCTTTTCGCCTTCCGTCTGCTACGATATGGACACGTAGCAGATCCCTAATTACCTACATCTGCTATATGCTCCGCCATCGGTGGTGCGGTGGCGGGGCAACTATTAACTTACATAAAGGAACGGTGCTTCATGGAACAAACTATCGACACTCTTGCCATTAAGCTGGAGCGCATCCACGTACTCGCTGACGCTCTCTTCTATTTCGTTGATGATAACCCAAAAGCGCAAGCACTAGCCGCCATCATCATGGAGACCGCCGCTATGTGAGTTTCTACTATTATATACCGCCCTGTCAAGGGGCGGTATTTTTTATTTTCTCAAACAGCCCTGAAAATGTTTCCACCGTTTCGCTGCCCATCACCATCGCCTTCTCCTCCGCCGTCTGCGACCTCGCCACCAGCGGTCGCTAGGTCGAGTCATCTTATCCACCAACACCAGCGGAAACGTGACAATCCCTATTACGACTAACAGTAAGAATTTAATCATGGTGTGACCTCCTTCGACAGCGATGCCATCGCTTTTTCGTAATTCCCGTTGCGGGTCATGCACTCCATGATCCCGTACTCTTTCCAGAATCGCGTTAACACTTCGCCACGATTCTTCGGCACATCGTACTTCTTGTTTAGCAAGAAATCGAGTCTTCTGTTAATCACAAATACCTTGTCCGCTTCCTTTTGATATTCCTTTTGCTTCCTCGCAACGCCATGCTCAGTCAGCCTCGACACCACGCCATCACTGTTTGTCAATTTCACTCCAGCAGAAGAGAGCACAAAGGAGCAGTAATACTCAATGAAACGTGCGTCTTTTTCTGATACGTCAGCAGCTATATAGCACAGCACGGCATCGAGCGCCATTAGTTCCCCGTAGAAGTCTACCGGACGAGCGTATGTACTCTTGCTGCGGTATCCTTTGCCAGAGCCAACATAAAACGGATCTCCGTTTTCATGCCTCCAGATGTACACATAATGCTCCCCCTTGGAAAACAGGTCGGTTCGCTGAATGTTGAGAGCGTCAAAATCCTGCCTAACGTAACCGTTTACCATCAGTTCCCACGCGTTGTGACCAACATTCCTGTCCTCAAACTCTTTAAGCAAAGATTCGAGCACTTCGGGGTGGTCTCTGACGTATGCCTCAAACTCCTCAAACGCTTTCAACCAGCAACCTCCTTTGCTAACTCGTACCATCTGGTACGGCCGACGCCAACCTCCGATAGAGCTTCTTTCAATGTAAGCTCACCGGCTTGTTGGCGCTCGTACACCTCTTTGAAATTCACAGGGACGATTTTTGCGGGGCCAAAATTACCGCCCGTTTTTTTGCTTACACGCTTACCGTTTTCGTCCACAGGCATTGAATCCAAGCCCTCGCGCTGACGGCGGAGCATACTTTTTCGCTCTTGCTCGGCCATGTAGGACATCAGGCTCAGCATCTGATCCTCCATGATTTTTCCGAGATCGCCCATCTCCTTGAACTTCCGTGTGTCAAACAAGTCCGCCTTGTCCAACACCACGATATCACAGCCAATCTCGCGGGATATCTTTCGCCAGTTAGAAATCACTTGGTCGTAGTCACGTCCGAGCCGGTTCAACTCGTCAAAATAAACCAAATCGCCCTTCTGCAGAACACCGAGCAACCGGTTGTAATCCTCGCGGTCAAAATTTTTTCCACTGGCTTTGTCGTGAAACACGTTTTCGTCCGGGATACCTAACTCTTTGGCCTTCGCAAGCTGTCGTTCCAAGTTCTGCTCTTTCGTGGATACACGAGCGTAGAAGTATGTGTTCATTCATTTACACCCTCCTTCTTCGGAATGTTGATTACAATCTCCGACTCGGCCGGCTTCACAACATTCGGTCGAAGAACCACGTCGTAGTTCAACTGATTGCAAATTCTAACCAATACATCCAGTGTGATGTTTTCGCGCGCCATTGCGTTGCTGATAATTGCAGGACTCTTGTATCCGAGTTCCGCAGCCACGTCTTTTTGCTTCGCTCCCGTTCTATTGAAAAGCTGCTTGATGCCTTCTGAAATCTTATACATATGTTTTCCTCCTCAGTGGTTATGTCATTACTATAATACATCAAAAGGTGTTTGTCAACATCGTTTGATGTATTTTTGCATCTTTTTTTAAATTTTTTATTTTCTCAAAATGAGCCTTTTTCTTCGCGCGACCCGAAAAAGCACATCATCCCGGCGGCGGCGGCTCTCGCATATCCCCCGCGGGGCCGGTTTGAGAGCGTGCGACCAGGCACACGGCTGACAAGGACATTCAAAGGAAAGCACGCCCGACCCGTGCCGGATATGTGCCGAGGTTGCACGCAACCCCGACACCAAATCAATTACATCAAACGATGAAAAAACTTTTCAAAATGTATTGACTTATTACATCAAATGATGTATTCTTATAACAGTTCATCAAACGATGTATTAACAGGAGGTAACACAATGACAACCACGCAAGATATCAGCATGGAATTTATTCATGCACTAGCCGACACTCTTTTGGATCTCACTTGTGACAATCCGAAAATCAATGCTCTGGTAGCTCTTATCTATAGAGAATCGGAGCCACGCAAACAAAAGGAGGAAATTAAATAATGGGTAACTACAATTACTTAGAAGCAATCAAAGCGGATGCCTTGGAGTACATCCGCGAGAACTACACACCGGAAGAGATCGCCGAAAGAATGGAAGCCCGTGACGAGTGGGAGCAGGAACTTAATGACGATATGTGGACTGCCGACAGTGTAACCGGCAACGCCAGCGGCTCATATTATTGCAACGCTTGGAAAGCTGCCGAAGCTATCGCGCACAACTGGGACGTACTAGCCGAAGCATTGCAAGAGTTCGGATGTTACGACATCAACCCAATTGAAAAAGGCCCGGAATACTGCGATGTAACAATCAGATGCTATTTACTAGGCCAAGCGATCGGCGAGGCATTGGACGAAATCGAAAGAGAGAAAATCAAATGAACAACTACAATATTTATCTAGCAACCGAAGGCGAGAAATATAACCTTCTGAACATGGCCCGCGAGATAGGCGCGAAAATAACAGGCGTTTCCGGCTGCGGCACCGGCTATTATATCCAAATCCAAGCCACCCCCGCCCAGGTATATACGATTAACCGACGTTTGGAGGTTGGCGCATGATTTTTTGGATTGTCTTCTTTGTCTTATATTTTCCTGCCGGGATTATCTGGCGGCTTTGTAAGAACTATATGAAGTAAACAACGACCCCCGCATTGCGGGGGTTTTTCTAATGGAGGAAATGAATATGGAATTTTTGCCTGGTTACGTCGTGATCCTTAAGTATATCCTTGCTTTTGGCGCCGCCGCTGCTATTTGGGATTGGATCGGAGACAAGCTTATTTAATAATAAAGAAGGCCGCCCCACGTGGGCGGCTTTTCTTATGCCCAAAAACGGCATACCTCTTTAAACGCATTTTAAGCCGTCCTGAGAGTGTTTTCCGTTTCGGGGTATAAACACCCTACCCCATACGCAAAAACGCCGTGTACCCCCGTTAAAATCGCTCTCATGTGACTATGAGTGACTTTTTACCACAAAAACAGAAACCGGAGGCAGCCACCCCCCGGTTTTGTCGCTCTGATCCCGCTCACACGCACGCGCGAGAAAGTCGATAGTCGTTGACTCCCGCACACGGAAAGTCGATATAGTCGTTCACGTGCGCGGGAGTCGTTATAGTCGATAAAAATTTTTATGGTTTTTGATGATTTTATAACGCTTTTTTATTGGTTCGGATTTGGAAGTCGTTGGATTCCTCACTCTTCCGGCAATTCCGCATATTTCGCCTCGATAGTCTTAGCGTCCACAGAGTCGATGTTATTCGGCGTCAACACATACTCCTGCTTATCCTGATAACCGAAGTTATTCTTACCGAGGAAGATGCCGGACACAGGATTGATTTTGCCGTTCTGCATATAGTCTTCCCACAGAGCCTCAAGCACATCGTAAGCCTCGCAGATGATAGCCTGATGAGTTCCGGCGCGATAGCTACCCTGTCTCCATTCCCACAGAGTTGTCTTGCCGATTTTCAGTGCATTACGGAAGCCCGTTGAACTAGGCTTCATATCATTCTGGGCGCACAGAGCGAAATACTCGTTGATTCGATTCTTCACCTGCACAGGATCTCCGATTTCGATAGGCGGGAGATTTCGTATCTCAAGCGCATGGGAGAGATACTTTGTATTCTCGCCGGGATCGGTATCTGGAATCTGAGCGGCGGGGAAGTTATGCTTACCTCCTCGTCCTGTTGATTTTACTGGTACTATATTATCGGTGGGTTTGTTCGCCACGAAATTACCTCCTTAATGTTTTGTTCTCAAAGTTCTCACTTAGGTCTCATAAAAAAATCGCTGTAACCGTTGGGGCGCAACGGTTCTCAAAATTCTCACCGTTTTCCGAATATATATATATACATAAAGCACGAAAAGCTAATCTCCTATATATATATTAAAATTAAATGAGAATTTGAGAACTTTGAGAACTACACCCTTCAAACCGTTGGTATCACTAGGTTTCTTTGTTCTCATTTTTGTTCTCAAAGTTCTCACTTCCCCGTAACGGTCAGCGGGTTCGCAGTTCCACGCAGTACGGCTTGGAGCCGTTTATGAACTTTCTGTCCTTGATTCTGCCGCTGGCACTCCTTGAAAGGAAGCCGCATCTCGCCCAATCTCGCTTCACGGCATCGAACGAAAAGCCCTTTGCGTTCAGCTCATCCACGAGAATGTGGTCAATCACGAATACAGAGTCGCTAGACGTTACGCCCCAACACTCGCCCATATTGCCGGAGGCAAACTTGCTCTGATTTTGAGCAATCCACCCGAGTACATACTCCTTCGCTCGTTCGGCTGTCGAAACATCCTCATCGTTATAGAAGTATTCCGAGATATCACTCCAAGTCAGGGGAGGCTCGGAGGGGAACAATGCTTCGCGGGCGATAGCATCGCCGAGCAGAATCATAGTCGCTGCCAGAGCCTGTTTATCCGTAACGCCGGACACCGTGTTGTAGAGTTCACGGTAGCGGGAGCGGAGGTTCTGGGTTTTGGCGTACTCGATGAAGGTGCGTCCTGCGTGGCCGTAGTTCTCGGAGATGATAGCCACGGTCTCACCACCGTGGGTAACGACGCCGTCGTCAGCGTTGACTTCGATAACGCGGTTTTTGGTACCGCCACCGGAGCGATAGTCGGTACAGGGCTCCTCACCCGTAAAGATAAACGAGTTTTTCCACGTGCGCTGAGCGACCTTGGTATCGTATTTCATGCGCCCTCGGTCGATGCCCTCGGTAACACGCATAATGAGTCGGTCGTAGCCGTACTGGGACTTGACGAGCTGAAGTTCGTCACCGGCGAACGGTAACGAGTAGAGAATGCCAGCGGTGTTCATCATAGCGTTGTCGGTCATATTCATGGTATAGACGAGTTCACCGAGATCCGGCTTGCCCCAGATAGACATGGCGGTTTTGAGTGCCACGGTTTTACCACCGCCGGTCGTGCCCCAGAGATGGAACACGAAAGGAAGCGCACCGCATCGCTCAATGAGCGGAGAAGCGAAAGACGCTGCCATAGTCATGCGGAGCGGTTTGTTATGCCGAAGTTCGGAAACGTGTTCCACCCACGCCGTCTCGCTGCCGTGTGGTTTGATAGCGTTGAATAGCTTGCGGTCGGATGCCTCGCCATCGAAAACCACGCCATCGTCGTAGGGCAAGAATTTATTATCGACCCAGCCAAGATGGGAGATGGACGTGACTTCGGGGATGTCGTTAAGCTGTTGCAGGGTGTTGAGATAGTCCACGAGTTTGCCTGCTGTAGCTGTAGTGACATCGACACCGACGTTGGCGAGTGATACGATTTTGTTTTTGCTTGCGATAGTCTCACGATCCTGAATAGTCGTGCGCCGTGTGCCGTTCTTACGGAATGCAAGTTCGATTTTGTGGACACCTGTGTCAGCGTTGACCATGATTCGTGTGGGAACGATGGGTGTCGAAGTAACAAGCACGGTTCTGGTTTCACCGGTTTTACGGTCGGCGACTTCCTCGGTCGTAACGGCGATGTTCGAGACATCCCAGATGCCTGTCTGAAGGTTCGGAACACCGAGTCGGTCGAAGATGGTCTGCTCTGCGGTATGCGTATCCGTATGCGTATGAGTATACGGAGTGTATACCTCGGTACAGTCGGCGATGGCCTTGCGAATGGTTTCGTTACGGTAATCGTCACGCAGCCACTTGTCACGGTACAGTCGGGACTTACGGAAAATACGGTCGATGGCATCGTAGTCTCGACCCGTCCAGAATGCCAGGATGTTGCACAGAGCAAGGTCGGCTGAGGAGTGGTCGTCGTTGTAGTCGGACATATCACCCTCGAACAGAGCGCGGAATTTGCTGTTGGCGGACGCTTTCAGCAGGATTTGCTCGTCAGACAGGCTGATGGGCTGGGTATCCACGAGCGTTTCGGACGGAGCGCATCGCTTAACAGGTCGCACCATGTACTCGTCGAGAACGGCTTGGAGTTCGTCGGTGACATCACGAACAGGATAGCCGTAGACGGTGTTTCCGGTCATCGTTACGAAGCGGTTAGTCGCTCCGCATACATAGACCTCGACTCCGTTGTGTGGGTTTTTAAGATAATAGGTGTCGGAGTCGTACTGATAGTCCGAGCGGACTTTGAACATAATTCGGACACCAGTTTTTGATGGTGAGTATTCCGTATAGGATTTCAGACGGTCGATGATGTCCATCGCGAGATCCGAAAGCACGCCGTTCTCGACACAGTGGTCGATATCCACAGCGGAGAAGCCGTTCGAAACACGGATGCCGACACCGTCGTAGTCATCGATTTTATAGCACTCGTCGGCGAGTTCGTAAGAGCCGAAAGTTGCTGGGTTATTTGTCTCAGCGCGTTCGCCTGTGCGGGGGTTGTAGGGAACTTTCGTGGGTTTGCCACCACGTAGTTCTCGCTTCCACACACACCACTCGGCGTTGTTTCTTAGTTCTGCTGGTATCACGGTTTATCACCTCTTTTCTGAAAATTCACTCCCCCGTGCTGCCGAATCCGCCTCGGTTTTCGTTATGGAGCAACTTTACGGGCTTGAACTTGATTTTGGGCTGATTCTTCACGATGCGGAACTGGCAGATGCGATCGCCTTTGCGAATCGTGGTATCTCTCATAGCCAGAGCGGGGAATCCCCATTCATCACCATCGCCGTTATAGCTATTGTCAATGATGCCTACCGAGTTCACCATGATGATGCCCCATCGCCTGAAGGTAGAGCTACGAGGAACAACATGGGCTTCATAACCTTTAGGAAGCTCCATTGAAACGCCAAGGGAAATGATGCGGAAGTCGCCTTTGTTCAGGCTTACGTCTTCGGAAGAGCGAAGGTCAATCCAGTCGCCTTTCTCGATGATTTCGGGAATGGGATTCCCGTGGGTGTTGATTCTAATTTTCACTGATCAGTTTCCTTTCCGTGCTTCTCATCTCTCCATAATTCTCTTGAAAGCATCTTCCAGCTTGCCGTCGGCGTAGTCAAGGTCATTCAGCCTCTTCTCCACTTCGAACTCCTCGCAAACATCTGCCAGTGCCTTTAATCGGCGCTCGTTACGCCTCTTCCCGTGGCCGAACGCTCTGTGCGTGGCAATGACATTTGCCTGATCCATGACTTCCACAACGTGCCAGATGATCTGCTGTTTCTCTTCTGCCGTCAAAGCGGACTTTACCTGCTGTAACACTTTTGCATATTGGTTTTTACCCATCTTTATCCTCCCGCCATTTAATCTTCCTGAACCACAGGGCATCGGCAATGGAGAACAAAGCCCACGCAGCCATGAATTCAAAGGTCAAGTTTTCGTAGGGAACTTCCTGCGCCGCATCAAAGAGGAATGCCAAAAGGAAAACTAGGGACATGGTTCATTTCTCCTTTCTTCCGCCCCTTGGAGGGATGGCTGAGTGTTTCGCCGCAAGGTGGTACCAGCACCTCACGCACTCAGCAATCCCCCAGCATCAAAAGAGGTAGTATGGAGGGCTGTACACCCCTCCAAGGAGCGGAATTTTGTTTATTTAACTATCCTTCTTCGTCCTTCGGCGGCTCAGGCAGCGGCATCCAGTGGGTGACTTCACCCGTGATGCCTACCGCACTATAATCGTCCCAGTTGTAAATGCGCTCATACCATCCGGGGTTGACGAAATAGTCATCGTCTTCTTCGCTGTACTCGTCACAACATTCGTAATCCCAGATGTAGTCAGATGCTTCTCTGAGCATCCCTTTATGCTCATAAAACGCACAACACTGATAACGATGCTTGCTGTTCCAAGATGCTCTGCAAAGTGCTAGAACTTCTTTTTCGGCTTCCGGCAACCTATCCTTCACGCTGATCCATTTGTTCCCGACATTTATGTCGGTCACATCCTGCTCTTTCAGAGCGGTTACAACCACCTCTATTGCTTCGTCATGGGCTTTGCAAGTGAGGCAATCGCCACAATCATCGCAGGTTTCCAAGCGCTTAATCGCTTCTGCTATGGTCATCCCGCATCCCCTCCAAATCCATTCCACTCAGAACAACCACCGTTATCCTTCCATGCACAGTTGGGGCACAAACCGTAGCACTGTTTCACTGGGCATCCCCTCCATCCATTTTCGCTCCGCAGTTGGGGCAGTATCGCATATTCTCTTTGTCTGAATACTTTGCATCACAAGCTGTACAACGATAAAGCATTTCTTCTCCGGTAAGTATCATGTGCTTGGGCGGCCACCACTCAGCCCACTCTCCATGCTTCACCGGCTCGGCTTCGATGGCGGGCAATCTCTGCAACTCCTCCAAAGGTACGGCTTTGAAAGATATATCCCATCCGCCCTCGTCATATTGTGTTACATTGACCGCTTTCTTTTCTGCTTCGTGCAGATCAACAAGTCGCATCGTCACCCCTCCGTTCTCCGTAGGAGCAGAAATCGTCTGCACTGACAAGTCCTCTTATGCCCGTAGGCAATTTGCACAGCCCATAACCACAAGGTTTGCCACTGTCTATACCCTTGGTTTCTAAAAAGTGCTTGCACTCCTTACACCTCACCACAGCCACCACATCGGCTTCTCCTCCGAACGGAATACCGTGTTCTTTCAGTTGCTCCATTGCCACATCCCGCTCCCACATGACTTGATCGAAAGCGGCTCTGGACACCACATCGGCGGCGGGGATTGCCGAAATCACATCATGCACCGCTTTAACGCCCTCGTTATACACCTTGCAAGTAGAACTATTTAGCCCCCACATCGACATATAAAGATACGGATACTCAATCGCTTCCCTCTCGATATACTCAGGCATCGTCACCCCTCCGTTTCCTTCAAAACCCCGACCAGCTTCACCAAGTCGTAAAACTTGAACGGACTTAACCCTGTTTTCTCTCCAACGATCTCCAGATGATACCGAACGGTGGTTCTGTACATGAACAGCTTTTTCCCCGTTTCCGTGGCATTCATATTGTTGTCAGCAAATGCCAGAACAACACGGGCATCAAGGTCGGTGATATCTTTAACCATCGTTCACCCTCCTGCTCCATGCTTCTTTGGCTCTAACTAACACAGCTTGGTATTCTTCTTGGGTCATCGCTTGCACAAGTAACATGGCTTGCATAACCGCCCCCGTTGCTCGTGGGTGCATCGTTACGGCTTCTGAGATTCTTTCAAGATAGGCAACTAAACCCTGCTGTGTTTCATCAAAAACATACGGCTTCAGTTCAGGCATCGTCAGCCCTCCTATTCCATGCATCGATGGCACCTTCCATTGTTCTGCTCACCCAAAGCGTCGTTTCGACTACCACTCCGCAATTGTCATTCTCGCACGATACGAAAAACCTGCCCTGTTCTTTCGTGAGTGTCGCTTCCCCTCCGCAGAAGGGGCATTTTTTAAGTTCGCTCTTCATTTTGATTGCACCCACTTTCTATAAAAGGAGTCTTCGTAGATTTCTTTGTCTAATTGAACACGTTCAGGTTTGATAGATCCGCTTTGACATCTTTTTTCAAGAAACTGTTGGAAGGTTAAATTCTTGAAAAAACTTGGTTGATTGCAATATGCAGCATAGTCAATCAAGAAGTTTTTCAACGGGGAATCCCAACAGGCAATATCACGCATTACATACGGCAAACATTCACGTTCTCGGCACCATTCCACACGATCAAAAAGCTGTTCCAGATCCATCTCGGGATGATAGTAGATATAAAACTTCAGCTTCCAAGGTTTACTGATGTATTTCTTCATCAGAACAAATTTCTTTTCTAACAGTGGTTGATACTTGGGTTCGTCAAACGCAAAAATGTATTCTCCCATATAGTTCAACCTCGAAAGTGCATCAAGGTTTTCATCATTCACCAGTCTGAAATCAAGACCTTGGTTGAACTCACATTTGATATCAGGATGATCCAACAACCACTGGAAAACTTCCATGTGCTTTGGGTACGCAAGAATATTGTTATCCAGAAACTTGACCTTCTTGTGCTTCACAACACTTTCAATCCTGTTGTATTCTTTTAGTTTCCCTTCGAATTTAGGCACTTTACAGAACCAACAATTCCTTATGCAACCACGGGTTATGAATCCATAACTAGTATCTTCATCCGGGTAATAGAAAGGTTCTGTCATTTCAATTTCACAGGGAAGTTGTAGGTGCGGATTCTTGGAACCAATACCGCCAAAAGTCACATCAGTACAGTTTTCAACTGTCACCCTATCTTTGTTGATGTCGAAGATATTGCTGACAAACACTTTATCATAACCGGAAGCATCAATGGTTTTTGTTCGTTTATGTGGATAGCCACTGAAACCAAGGTCAATCATGTCAACTTCATTGTTTTTCTTGAAGAAGTTATACATCTTTCTGATTGCCATGTTCCATCTGCTGTCCACGTTGACAAGGAGAATCTTCATATCGCTCACCTATCTCCCCTCCGTTTCTTTGCATTTTCCTTCAGCGTGATAATGGTGTTATCCGCTCTGCGTTCCTTATCTCTCAGAGAGCGAATTGCCGCTTGCTCTGCATCATGCTTCGCCTTTGCCCTTTTGTGCCGCTCGCAAGTGGAATGGCACAGATAATGCCGCTCTGTGCAGCCGAGGCAACATTTTTTGTCGGCCATCATCGTTCCTTCTTTCCGTGTGCCAAGTTATACCGATAATCCAAACAGTTGCGGCATTTCGGCTTTTCGCATTCAAGGCACATCCGAATGTCCTCTGGGGAATCGTGAAACCAAATAGAAGCATCCTCGTGGCTAAGCGGCTTTTCTGCCCGTTTCTTTTTCTTGTGTCTCGCTTCGTAGAGCTTCTTCTGTTTCTCAGCACACTCTTTGCACCATTTCGTTTTGGTTCCAAACGTAACCACCGTTACGCCGCATCCTTCACAAATAATCATGCGTGATTGTCTGTTATGATGACCCATCAGATTGCCCCCTAGTGATAAGGTTTGAATGAGGAAGGGTTTCGATCCATGCGCAGAACTCTCTCCACTCAGGAAGCCGGTGGTCTTTCCTCTGCTGATAGATGGTTTTAAGCTGGCGATAGTTCGTGGTCATTTTGGCGGTCAGGCAGAAACCAGCAGGGATGTTATAGATGAGTCTCAGATAGTTATCCGGCGTGGGATCGTTGTTGTAGCAGTCGAGCAAGCCCTTCATGATGCTGATTACCCCACAGTGGACGTACTCGTTGCACTGCTTCTCAATATCGAACTTAGCGATGCGGTGCATGGTAGACTGGCTGGAGACGAAGTCCAAGAAGTGATACCGCTCCGCTTCACCCCATGCTTGCTTTGAAAAGGTCAAATCGAACTGAACGATAATGCCGGTGAGGAACTGGTCATGCCCTGCTCCGGTCTTGCAGTTCGCGAGTTTTATCGTGCGCTCCGTCACATCGGAAGTGCATTTTTTGATGTCAACCGCCATCGGGTACTTACTGGCTTTCACGCTGTCCTTGAAGCCGTACACCTTACAGTTTTGGATTAACTTCATCCTCTGGTGTCCTCCTCGGTGGCGAAAAGCTGTTCAAAGGTCATGCCGGTAGCGGCAATAAATTTGCTGATGGTCTTGTGATTCGGTTTTGTTTTGCCACTTAGCCAACACGAAATCTGTTTGTCCGGTTTCATGCCAAGTCGCCTCGCAAGCTCCGCTTTCGTAACCAGATTTTCGTTAAGCCAACGGCGGAGGTTCGGGTAAACAACCTCGTCCGGCTGGAAATAGCGGAACGTGCCGCCTTCATGCCTCGTGCAAGCGCACTGCACCGACTGGTAAGTTACGCCGTACTTCGCAGCGATTTCCCGGTATGTCATGCCGAGTTTTCTGTCCTCAAGGTACTTATCAGTCTTCTTCCGCTTGACAGGCTTCGGCTCCTCCTCTACGGGGAGCAGCTTATCCTTAATCCACTCACAGTACATGAGCGCATCGACCAGTTCTTCCTGAAGATACTCCAAACGCTCGATAACCTTTTTGGGATTGCTCTCAAGCCCTTGACCATATGTATTTATGCCCTTCTCCCTCTGCTTATCTGCGAGGGCGCAAATTCTGTCCCAATAGGGATTCATCGTTTTTTCCATACTTCCTCCGCATCTGTTCCTGCGACCAGCTCTTCCGCACTAATGTTGAGGTAATAAGCGATAGCCGCTATGGTTTGTTTACGTTTGGGGCCTCGGTACAGGGTTTTTCGGTTCACACCTGTACCACGTTGCAAATCGAGCAATACTTCGTTCCGTTCAGCAAGAAGGTTCTGAACTCGAAATAACAGCTTCGTCATCTTCTCTTCTTGAAGGCGACCCATACAGCCGCCACAATCAACAGGATTGCGCCAACGCCAATCGTGGAAGAGACTCCGAACCAAAAGGGATTCACGTACATTGTTAATTGCCCTCCTCTTTTTTGTATCCACACTGCACTCCACTGAGGCCGTGTTCTTTAATGGTTAGTTCCTTATGAAACTTGCATCCTTTACAGCAGTACATACAGACGTTAGATCCAAACACTTTATTCACTGCGGGATGCTTGCAGTTGGCGACCGAGCAGTTCGGTCGCTCCCAACCGCACTTGTCGCAGCGAACCATCCTGTTACGCGGAAACAATCGCTAACGCCTCCTCTACGCTGTGAGCGCAACCGGCGATTGCACCGGCGGCTCTCATAGCTTTCAGAAATTTTTCTTGGTCTTGCCGAGGTTTCTCGCCGGGGAGTTTAACCTCTAGGTATATGGCTTTGCCGTCTGAAATACGGTGGCCGAAAATATCGGATTCGCCGTGCTGACCGATGTTTACGATGGCTCCATACTTCGTGTAGAACTGCCCGACCGTGTGGTTTCGTGCCACACAGCCGTTCTGACAGAGTGCGGCGATGATTTGGTTTTGGAGTTTAGTTTCGGGATTCATCGCTCCGACGCCCGAACAAGAATTTTCCGAAGTCCCTTCATAGCTCCATCGATGTCTCCGGCAACAATCTGCCCTTTCAGCGTTTTATACTGTTGCTTCGTGAGTTTCTTGCGGAATCCATTCAGATACAGAAATGCTGTGTTTGTTCTCATACGGCGTCTTCACCTCCCCAGCCCACTGTTCCGCCATCGCCTTTGCAATACCGGGAAAGGTCTTGCTTCTTACCTTTGCTCGTTCTTCGGGCGGCAAATGCCACGCATCCGCAAACCACTTAGGCTGTC
>JAEIGA010007017.1_pt1 | contig 17139 bp, 8 predicted proteins | sample 9270691 | NCBI WGS metagenome assembly JAEIGA01 (sample SAMN17057246, study PRJNA624740) | gut metagenome | biome: biome; isolation source: fecal sample | host: Bos grunniens | place: China: Xizang | collected 2019 | reverse complement strand
GCTTGTCAAGTCGTTCCTCGAAGATGCCGAGCGCGTTTGCCTCAGCTTCGGAAAGCTCACTCACCTTAATATCTTTCGCCGCAAGTTCAAGAATTTCGCGGTCAGTAATAGTGGAGATTCGCTGCTGGTGCTGTTCCTCTCCGAGATATTCTCGGCTCTGTTCCTGCACCTTTTCATCATCCAAGCTTGCAGAGGACTGTTCCTCTTTGGGATTCAGAATATCCATGACCTCTTTGTAGCGGAGGCGCTTCTTGTCAAGCTCTTCCTGCTTTGTAAAAGGTTCAGCCATGAGCTTTTCCTGCTCCGCAAGGTCAGTCTCGGTGGCTTTCAGTTGTGCATCCCATTTTTTCACGGTTTCGGAAATGCTCTCAACCGTAGAAATGAGGTGCGTAATACCGAAGGTGGTATTGCTGGGATAGATATTGAAAGGATAGCTTTGTTTGCCTTGGAGAATACCCTTGATTCCTTCGTCGGTCTTGATAACTCGCATTTCAAAGCCTGCGAATGTACCGATGGAGGTGTAGCCTTGCACGGTTGCTTTCGCTGTTGCCTCTGCCACAAGTGCGACGCCGGCATCCTTTTTATCGGTGAGCTTCTGCTTTCCGATATTGATGGAGAATTTGCCCTCGGAATAGGTATCTACCGTAGATGCCATGTCCGCTTTTCCGCTTGCGATCTTTCGCTTGAGAATATCGATGGTGCCTTTATCCTTTTCAAGTCTCTCTGCTGCGCTTCTGATAGCAGAGCGATGCGCTCTCTGAAGGCTTTCGAGTTTCTTGATATCGGTGTCAAGCTGTACCTGCTCCATAATGAGAGGGCTGCCCGAAGCAAGCGCTTTGACCTCGGCGGCGGAAAGTGTTACCTCTCCGGTGTCCTCGGTCTCTCGTCCGATGTTCTCACCGTTCATGATCTGATTGATGAAGTTCGACTTTCTTTCGAGAATATCCCACAGTCTCGCGTCAAAGCTTCCCTCGGTAACGTATGTGAAACATTCCACTTCCTCGTTGATATTACCTTGTCGGTAGGCTCTACCGTTTCTCTGTTCCACGTCGCCCGGTCTCCAAGGTGCGTCAAGGTGGTGGATAGCTACGATTCGTTTCTGCGCGTTCATACCCACGCCCATTTTACCGGTGGAGCCGATCAGCACACGGACCTTACCTTCGTTTACGTCGGCGAAAAGCTTCTTTTTCTTTTGGTCGGTGTCGGCTTCATGGATAAAGGCGATTTCTTTTGCAGGGATTCCTCCCTCGATAAGTCGCGCCTTGATATCATCATAGAGCCTTGCGCTTTCCATATCCATGCCGGGATCTGTGTCTGTGTCAGCGGATTCTGTTTTGCTCTTGCCTTTCGGTGTTGCCATATCGCAGAAGATAAGCTGTGTACCCTTAACATCTGCGCTTTCTCCGTAAGCTTTCACAACATTGTCAGCGCAGCGATAGATTTTGCATCCGTCCTCATAGGGGAGAGAAGGATCAATCATACGCTGGGTGTAGGAAATCTTTCTGCCGTCAGAGGTGATTTTCAGCATGTTATCCACAGAGGGATCGACATTCTTTACATTGTCAGCTCTCTTTTCAAGTTCCTTCATGTAGTCCTGCTGATACTGTCCGGGTTCGCATACCACAACATTCACTTTTCCGCCCTTCATCTTCGGAATCTTGAGGCCGGGAACGTCGGTCAGAACGTCCGCGAAGTTACGGAATAGCAGCTGCAATTCGCTCATATTCTTGAAGCGGGAGAAGCTTTGTTTGATGCGGTAGCCTTGACCACTCGGCTTGATCTCCACGCCGTTGACCACTTCGCCAAACTGCTTTGCCCAAGCGTCGAAGGTAGAAAGTCCGAGCTGATTCAGTACATCGGGCTGCAGATATTTCTGCATGATATACATTTCGCTCATGGAGTTCATAACCGGTGTAGCGGTAGCAAATACAATGCCGCGACCGCCGTTGAGCTTTTGCAGGTATCTCACCTTTGTGTAAAGGTCAAATGCACGTTTGGAACCGTCTTTATTGCCAAGACCGGAAACATTGGTCATAGAGGTGGTGTAGAAAAGGTTCTTGAAGTTATGCGCTTCATCAATAAAGAGGGAATCGACGCCGAGTTCTTCAAAGTCAATATTGCCCTCGTCCTTTGCGGAATCGGTGAGCTTGTCGATCTTCGCCTGCAAGGATTTACGCTTCTTTTCAAGGTCCTTGACAGAGAGAGATTTGCCTCCCTTTTCTGCTTTCGCTTCCTCGATTGCCGCGATAACGCTGTTGATCTGCTCTTGATAAAGCTCTCTTGTGAAGTCAGCAGACATGGGAAGTCTTTCAAACTGTTCATAGGAAACGATAACCGCGTCATAATCGCCGTTGGCGATACGGTTCATAAAAGTTTTTCTGTTCGCCGCTGTAAAGTCCGTTGCTTCTGCCACAAGGAGCTTTGCTGTCGGGAAGAAATCAATAAATTCATTACCCCATTGCGCCACAAGGGATTTCGGAACGGCAAACATAGGCTTCTTGACAAGGCCAAGTTCTTTGAGCTTCATAGCTGCCGCCGCCATTTCGTAGGTCTTACCTGCGCCCACCTTATGTGCGAGAAGGGTATTACCGCCGGATGCGATAATGCGCTGTACCGCGTCTCTCTGGTGAGGACGGAGAGGCTTCATTGCATTTGCACCGTTAACGGTCAGATTATCGCCGTTATATTTCGGAGTAACAATGGCATTGAATGTCTCATTGTAAAGTTCTGTAAGCTCTGTGCGTCTTGCTTCATCTTTCCACAGCCATTCGGAAAACTCCTTTGTGATGTTCTCGATCTTTTCATTGGCTGCCGCCGTTGCGTCCTTGTCAACAATAGATGTGCCGTCGTCAAGCTTGATCTTGATAACAACACTCTTACTGTTGAGCATGGAATCAAAGAGATCAAGGAAGGATCGTCTCGGAGTACCCCATCTCTGTGTATTGTTCGCTCTGAACTTGAGGGAGGAGTTTTTCAGCTCTACGGTGAAGTTGCCCGTTTCGTGATTTCTCGTTACGTCAACGTCTTGGCTCCATTCGCTGTTTCTGCCACCAAGCATATATGCAGCGAAGTCGGAATATACGCTGTTCGGAATCCAAGGTGTACCGGGTTGCACGGCAATCTCTTGATAGGAAACATCTTTCGGAACGATCGCCTTCAAAGCTTCCACATTCTTTTGATAGTCTGCGTCCATCGGAGCCATTGCCTCGGCATCACGGAGCTTTGCGCGGATATTACCGGAAAGATAGCTTTCTGCGGTTTCGAGTGCGCCGTTTCGATTCTTGTATGCAAGTCTCGAATCAATAAGCTCTCGTCTTACCTCTTCCTCAGCCTTGCCGGTGAGACGCGCAATGAGTGCGACATCAACGCCGCCCGTTTGGTTGACCGATACAATGAGACCTTCGGGAACATCTTTTGCCGATGTTACGGTGCGGTTAGGTGTAACCGTGTTCTTGGTGAAAATGTCAGCTTTTGTTGCCTTCTTCTTTTCGTTGTCCCAATTTTCAAGGGCGAACAGAGAATAACAGTCGGGATCTTCCTTAAATGCGCTCTTGTTCGCATTAGCATTGAGGAAACCATATTTCTTGACATACGCATCATAAAGCTTATTGAGCGTCTGACGCGCTTTCTTGATTTCGGATTCTTTAAGTCCCTGCTGCTGATAGTTCAGAAGGTTCTTGGCTGCATCACGGATTTCAAGCATACCGGTGATGCGTTCTGCTACCTTGGGATTTACTTCAACCGGAACAAGGGAACCGTCTTGATTCTGAAAGATTTTACCCTCTTTTGCAACAAAACCGTTCTGCTTGGTCTTTTTGCTTGCTCTTTCCACGGCGAAGTTGGTCTTTTCGGGCGTAATTGCTGCCGTGTAATCCATTTTGCCGTTGATATGGGTAAATGCTTCGCGGATCTGATCTGCGAGGCTTCCTTTGCCTTCAAGCGCTTTGTATGTCAAAGAGCCGCCACGGTACATACCGCCGTCCATGGAAGGTGTACCGAGGACCATTTCGGGATGTTCGGTGAAATAATCATTGATGTTTGCGCCGTTGTAACTGCCCTTAACGGGATAGCTCCACGGTGCCTCAAGGAAGTTTTCGCCTGCATAAGGAGTATTCGCAGCTCTCTTTTTGAGAATGAGAATATCCGTTACTACCTCTGTTCCTGCGTTACCCTTGAAAGCATTGTCGGGAAGTCTGATCGCGCCGAGGAGGTCAGCTCTCTGCATGATATAGCGGCGGACGGTGCTGTCCTTGCTATTCATGGTGTAGGAGGATGTGATAAACATCACGATACCGCCGGGGCGTACCTTGTCGAGCGTTTTTGCAAAGAAATAGTTGTGAATCGCGCTCGTTACCTTCTTAGGATATGCCTTGTCAGTAATAGGGAAGTTTCCAAAAGGAACATTGGAGATCGCCACATCCATGAAGTTATTCGGGATATTTGCTTTTTCAAAGCCTTGGATTCTTACATCCGCGTTCGGGTAGAGGTATTTTGCGATAAGACCGGTGATGTTGTCGAGTTCGACCATGGTCCAGCTCTTTACCTTCTCGCTCATTTCTGCAGGCATAGCGCCCACGAAGTTACCAACGCCGGAAGAAGGTTCAAGCATACGACCACCTTCAAAGCCGAGCTTTGCAAGACCGTCATACATAGCCTTGATAACGGAAATATCGGTGTAGTGCGCGTTAAGCGTAGAGCCTCGCGCTGCTGCATATTCTTCCTCGGTGAGGAGTTCTTTCAGCTCCTTGTATTCCTTGCTCCAATCCGCCTTTCTTTCGTCAAAGGCGTTTGCAAGACCACCCCAGCCGACATACTTGGAAAGGAGCGTCTGTTCAAACTCGGTTGCATAGCGTCCCTCAGCCTCAAGCTTCTTGACAAGACGGATCGCAGCCACATTGACCTTGAATCTTGCCTTTTCGCCGTTCGGAAGGGAAAGGCTGTCACCGATAACGAAGTTTCTGCCCTTCGGTGTTTCGGTGGACTGCTGCTCGATCTGCTCCTTGACTTCCTCATGGAGCTGCTCTGCCTTTTGGGAGGCTTCTTCGGGCGTTAGTCCATCATCTCGTCGTAGATCTGCGCTCTCGCCACTTCCTTCGCCATGTCCTCGCTCGCTCCGTCCTGCATCATCTGAATTATCATTTCGTGCAGTCTCTCGCTCTCGCTGTACAGCGTCGTCCAAAGTGTCCCCTCTCGGTGCATCTCTCGATACATCTCCGGTTTCCACTTCATCCAATACTCGTGTATCTCCTTGCCTATCGGCGTGAGTTCGTGATACTGCTGCTTGGTTATCAGCATTTTCGCCATTCTGATTTACCTCCTCAGTATTTGTAGATTCCTCACCGTGTATTTCGGTAGGAGCTATGTGAGAAATGTTTGTGTTCTCATTGATCGCCTCAACCACCTCGGCGCGTTCCTCTTGGCTCGCATTTCGGAAGGCGGTCTCGAAGTCGGAAGCAGGCTTGTTGGTTTTCTTGAACTGCTCATGAAGGTCGGAAAGCTCTTTGATAAAAGCGTCAAAGTCATGGAAAGCTTTCGGGAAATACTCGCCATATTCTTGACTGGGATCGGCAAGTACACCGCCTTTTTCAAATCCATAAACCGATGCACTCAATTCATCATAGAACATTCTTCTCTGATGATCTGTCATATCAAAGAAGCTGAATTCCGGAATTGCTTCTTTTATATGTTCTTCAATAAGAGTTATAAGCCTTTCTGCATCTTCTGATCTAAGATTCAGCATATCGGGTACGCTCTCAACGAAATCCCAATAGGGTTGGAAACCCAAAAGCCGCATGGCATGGGTTGCCTCATGGGGAATAACTTCATTTAGCATATCCGCATCTATGGTTTCAGAGACATAGATATCGCCTCTATATGCGAGTGCAGGATCATCTCTGCCCCATGCAGATTCTTTGATTACATACAGCTTTAAGCCATATTCCTCAAGAGCTTTTTTCTGAAGATCATATAAAGGAGTTCCTTCTTTTGGCTGTGTAAAATCTTCGCTTTTATACAGCTCTTTTTTAGGTGTTAATCCTCTATGCAGTCGTTGATCAGCGCCACTTTCTTGAAGTCCGTCTGCTGTTTCTCCCACCATTTCCGGTACTCGGGATTCGTTTCCATCTTCTTCTGATGTTCTGCCCGGTGCGCTTTCATTATCTGAATCTCTTCCGGTGTTAACGCTCTCGGCGTTTTCGATGTGTTCTGTTTCGGCATTTTCCGTTACCTCCGTATCTGCCTTTGCTTCTGTCGCAACAGTCTGCTGATAGGTTTCCACAGCTTCAAGCGCAACCTTATCAAAGAGCTTCACAATGCTTTCCACATAATGCACAGCGTCTCCTACCTGCTCTTTGAGGGCGTTTGCCTCTCTTGATCTGTTTCCACCGAGGGTAGAGAAGTATGCTTTGAGGTCAGAAAGAAATTCCTTGAGTTTTTCAAGGAGCTTCCCAAATACACTCTTGTGATTCTCTGCAAGTTCTTGTGCGAAGTTCGCATCGGGAAGAATATCCGTCATAGCCTCAGCGACAACCTCTCGGCTCGCCTCGTCATAGGTCATAGTTCCGCTTGCGTCCTGCGCCTGCTTCAACTGGATCAGCTCGTGGACGTCCTCGCCGCGCTCTGTCAGCGTGTCAAACACCACTTTTCTAAATTCATTATATCGCACCGGATTCCATTTTTCAAGAAAATGTGTAAATTCATGGGAGAAAGTGCGAAGCATGGCGTATTTTGCGAGGTCATTCACGCTGTTTATATCGGCAAGACCTGCGTTGACGTCAATGTAAATGGTGTTATCACTCCATTTGAACTTACCTTGTGCGCCTTCAAACTGCCCGTCGGCGTTCGCTTCGGATTTGAAAAGCACAATATCAATGCCGGTGGCTTCTGCGTAGGTGGAAAGGACCTTGTATGCGGTGTTCTGCGTGTCGTTGAAAGTCTGCTTGAGATCGGAGATTGTAACACCTTCGCCCTTCACGGTGCCGATTCTGCGACCGGTTTTGCCGTTTGCGGCTTTCTTATTCTCGGTGTCCCTCGCCACAGCTTCGCTGTCAGAAGATTTAGCACCCGTCTCATACGCAATCTTTCTCTGCTGTTCGGTGAGGTATGCGGTTGATTTGCTGTTCATGGCATAGGAAAGGGAAACGCCGCTTTTACCCATGTCATAGGCGATCTGATATGCAGCGTCGTACTGCGCTACGTCCTGCCCTTCAATATAGGTATGGACCATAGCACCTGCCTGCGCTCCATACTTTTCGGAAGCTGCTGCAAGAGTGTAGCTTTCTTCCTCTGCCACTACATCCGCGTCGGAGGCTTCAAATGCGCCCTCTGTTGCGCTTTCAATTTCGGACGGGTTCTCGGTCGTGTCGATTACGTTGCTGACCTCTGCGCTGTCGTTTTCGATTGTGGTGGAGGTGTCTGCTGTTACATCATTATCCGTAACAACATCGGGGAGCTTATCGGTGATCTTTTCAATCTCGGCAATCTCCGCATCCGTCGCATTGTAACCTTCGGAGACCTTGTCAACGAATTCAGCGACTTTCTTCGCTTCTTCCTTGGAAAGACCGTTATTCTCCAATTCCGCTACAGCTGCGGATTTGTTTTTGGTGTTGGTAATGCTGTTTACTTTCTCATAAAGTCTGCCGACATTCTTTGCGGTCTGCTTTGTCGCCACTTTTTCAGAAAGCTTGGAGACGGATTTATTGCCCGTTATGCCTGCCGCTTGTGCCTGCAACATTTCAACACCGCCCGCGTCGATGATGTTCTGACCTTGCTGCTTGACATACTTCTGATACTGTGCGTTGTTGATGGTTGAACCAACGCCGCCCATAAATCCACCGCTGATGAAGCCGCCGATACCTGCGTTAACAACATTCTTTGCGAATGTTTCAAAGTCTACCCAATCAGACTGGCTACCCATAACAAGTGCGTCTGCGATGGTATTTGCGATCTCGGTCGCCATTTCTTCGCTTGCTTCAACGCCGCCCATGATAACGGTTCTGACAAAGCCATCAAAGAAGTTCTTGACAGCCTTATGATCCATGTCCTTGAGCTTGTTGAGTTCTCCAATGGAATACTTCTCGAAAGCCGCCTCAGCTACGCCTGCGAGGATACCGCCTGCGAGCATCTGCTCGGTTGTTGCGCCTCTTTCGTACAAGTCTTTAATTTCAGAAGATGCCGCGTTAAGACCTAAGAGATAATGTCCTCCGGGGATAAAGGAAGCCATAAACGAATCGCCTGCGGACATAACAGAGTTATATACTTCACCGAAAGTGGTTCCAACCCAAGGAATAGATACATTGCCCGTCGCGTTGTTGATGTCCTTCGCTGTATCTTCTCTGATAGCACCTGCCGCATTGCTGAAGATGTGCGCTCTCGAATAAGGATCTACATCCTTGCCTTGAATGATGTTCGCTGCATCATCGACAAGACCGACAGCGCCACCTACGACATTCATCGGGATGGATGCGATATTGAGCGCGATCTGTGCCGGTACACTCGCCTTGCTTATATCGTCGCTGAGTTTCTGCGTCGCTCTGCTCGTGAGCGTGGGCGTCATAGCCTCAAGAAATTCATACGCCTTTTCTTGTCCTTCGGTATTGAGATAGTAGTAATAGAGGCTTATCTCATAATCGTCGAGGTGTTTCCAAGCGTTGACGTCGCCCTCCTGCATGAGGTTCGCCCATGTGTCGGTGTAGTTGCCGTTGGTCGCAGCAAGACGGTTGTATGCTTCTACGATATCCTCGTTACTGGAAGAAAGGAACATACCGAGCTTGTCATTGATCGCCGGAGCGGTCGCAGGTACCACGATTTCGCCCTTTCTGTTTACGATGTTTCCTTCGTCGTCGAAATGCCCACCGAGTTCAAGAGCTGTGCCACCTTCGATTACAGACATATCATAGTTATACAGATCCTCTTTTGTCGCGTTGACATGGTTTCTGTTTGCCGCAGCCTTGGCAAATTCGGGAGTTTCCGGCTTGAAGTATTTATCAAGCTTTCCCTGCGTTCTTTCATACTGCTTGCCTTCGGCTTTTCGCTGCTCCATTTCATCGCGGAGAGCTTCTTCTTCGTCCGAAAGGAAGATGTTCTCGATGAAATTCGGAGTAACGCCGCCTACATACCAAGGTAGCTGTTCGTCAAGTTCCTTGGTGCGCGCGGTGTTCTTCTCGTGGTAGTCATGCCTTGCGGCTACCGTCTTTTCGGTGGTAGGCGCGTCCTTGGCAAGCCAGCCACTCACCGATTTCAGATAGTCGTCCTCGGAGCCAAACTCTGCATATCCCTTTGTGGCGTCCCCGAAGGTCTTGACAGCATTTGCAATGCCTTCGTATGTCTTGCTGTCAAGATTGCTTCTGTTCTTATAGAGCCATGCGCTGATTGTCTCGGATCTTGAGTTGAGGTCCTGCCACTTGCTATATGCGCTATCATCTTCCTCGGAACCACCCAAAAAGCTATTAGCTTCGGAAACAAAGGTGTTGATATAGCTGTCGTTTACATCGTCAGTAGGGATGGCAGCATATTTTTTTCGCATATTGATTTCAGATATCAATCCGCCAGTAGACGCATTGTTTTCCGTTGACGTTTTCTTTTTCTTTCTTTCGTTCAGTTCTGCAATCAAACTCACGAGATCCCCTCCTTAAATACCAAGATTTTTTTGAAGCTTCTTTACATAACTTTTTGCATCGCTCTTTTCCATGCCTTCCGATACCAGTTTATCGACAAGATTATCAAGACGGATTATCTCACCGTTCGGCGCTTCAACGCGAGCATTATTATCCACGCCCCAAAGCCAGTTAACGCCACCGTCGTCCGCAACTGACCAACCGCTTGTGCTTTTAACCATGGAACTATAGGAAATGTTGCCCTTGTCGTCATATGCTTCATTTACGTCCATATATTCAGACATAAGTTTGAGCGCAGTTTCGTGGTCAATTACTCCGCTTGCTTCCTGCTGTTCAAGATAAGCTTCAGCAGCAGCGTTGCTCTTCATTCCATCAAGCTTTGTTCTGATACCCGACAAGTCAACATTAGCATTTCCGATGGTCTCATCGTCTACTGTTCCGGGATTGCTGGGATTGCCGGTGTAATCTCCGACGGTATTTTTCGATGCAGCTTTTAGGCTATCTGCATATTGGCCCTTTTGGAAGTCCATTTCCTCGCGCCATTGGTCGTAAGCAATCTGATCTTGATAGGATCCGTAGTCAAAAGCTCTCTCGGAATCGTATCTGTTTGCAAGATAGTCGAGGTCGGTATAGTATTTGTTAAGCTTGTCTTGGTATTTTGCATAGTCAGAGCTTTCTCTATCAGAGAGAATGGAATACTCTGTGAGCATATCTTCGCCCTCTTGCTGGTATCTGTCGTGCGCCATTCCGTAGAGTTCCGGCACAACATCATTGAGCTGCTGCAAATAGGATTGGTACGCTTGATTTCCGGCGGTAGCTGCGTAAGAGTTGCCGTAGCCGCCCGTCATAGCTGCTGCCTGCCCCATGGTGTCCATCATGGCAAGCTGGCCTTTAAGCGCGTACTGGTCCGCATACTGCTGATAGAGAGCGTCGGAATCAAGGTCATACTGGAAGTCCTCACGATTGCGGTATGCGTTCATGATCTCGTCCATCTGTGCCTGCCATTGAGACTGATAAGCGCCGGGAGCGTTGTTCAAATGAGCCTGCAAAGCGGCTTGTGCCTGCTTTACAAGGTCACTCTCTACATACGATCCACGGGCAGGTGTTTTGCTTGGAGATGCAGGCGTGGTAGATGCAGAGGGTGTAGCCGCTGATGTGTTAGCAGCTTGTGTATTCGGGACTACCTTTTCCATCGCGTTGTTAATAGCTGTTTCCGCAATAGTGGGGTTATCAGCAATGATTTGCGACGCCACTTTGTCAAATATCGAACTCCAAACATCTTGTGAAATAGGTGTTGTAGATTGCGTGGTTTCAGCTTTGTTTGTTTTGCCGCCAGCAGAACCGCTGCTATTTGGATCATCCCCAAAAAAGGTTTTATTCAAAACTGCCATATTGTTATCCTCCTGCTGTATTTTTCCAACCGGTCACCATAAGATCGATTCTGATTGGAATTTCTGCTGTATCTTCTTTCATTGAATAGATAGAAGCATTGATTGTGTCTTTTGTGGCGCTGGTAATGGTGATTCCTCGTATACCGTCCGCCACCACAGAAGATGCGATATTCAAAATGCTGCCAAACATTCCCGAAGGGAGAGAGAATGTTCCGGGAGCATAGAATCCGCTGCCATGCGCTGTGTTACACTTATAATTCGCTGTAAATGAGCCGTATGCCACGATAAAGCCACTATGGTATTTCTGATACTGCCAGTCTCCACTTTTGCCCGTTTCGGTGACAAAATCAAGGTTCTTGGTAGGATCAAGCACATACTGCCCAAGTGTCAGCTTGTTTTTGATTATGGCTTCTGTAACATCCAGCTTTCCATCTTTGAGATTCTTCTCAAGAGTTTCCGCAGTCACATAGTTTTCAGCGAACTTTTTATCCAGCTTATTGTAGTAAGCGTTCAGAATGTCGTTGGAGTTCATAATCAAAGCTTTTACAGCATTGAATGTAGCCTGCGCCGTGACTGCCTCTGTTTGTGCTGCGGCTGCTTTTTCAGAAGATCCGCCACCATCCGAAGAGTTAAGCGCCCATTTGAGTTCATCTGCAAGCTGAATGAGGTAGCTGCGTATCTGCTCGATCTTTTCAGAATCGTTTCTTCCGGTGATATGAGGGTATTTAATATCAAATCCCATTATGTATCACTCCCTTGCATGATGGTCTTGGTAATGGAATAGAGCTTACATTCCCCTTGTCCTTCAATACGGAGCCTCAAGTGGTCGCAGCGTTTTGGCTTGATGGGAAGGGAGACAGAACCGAGCTTCGTTCCTTGCACACTCAACGCATATTCCCATTCATCATTTGAATCATACTGAATGAATATGGTCGCCATGGAATCCGTATCAAGAGACATTCGCACGTTGATTCGGGAAATGGTCTTTTTGTCGGGTGAATCTGTTCCGATAATTCCCGTTTCCGCCATCCATTCAACCGGCTCTGTGTCGGGTGTACCGCTGCCGCCGATCGTTTTGATGTTTCCATTCTCGATGAAGTAAAGCTCTCCTCGGTATGAACAGAAATCTTCTGCGCGTGTGTTATCCTCTTTGTGCCACAGTCCGGTCTTGGTGTCATATACAAAGAGATCCCACTCGTCAGCTTCTTGGTTGTGCATGGAGATGTAGTATTTATTGCCGAGATAGCCTGCCACAGCTTCATTGTAAGGAACGTCTCCAAGGTTATAGGAGATTTCTTGAGGGAGGGAGCCGTCATAAGCGCAGATCGCTTTTCTCGATTTGTAATAAAGGTCCTCGTTTACAATGGTGAGGCTCTTGTGGCTTCCTTTCTGTACGCCTCTGCAAGTGGTGGTTTGTACGCCAAAATTGGAAGGAATATTGCCATATACCTTGTGCATACAGTTTTCCTTAAAGAATATCGGATAGCCACGGTGTGTGATAGCTCCCGTGAAAGCGCCATCGGTACCGACCGATACATAATAGCTATCGGTGGAAAGGCCCATATAGCACGTCCAGTTCTTGAAGTCGCCAAGCTTGGAAGCGTAAATTTCATTGACCACATCGCCATTGGCATTCAGACCATATCGGCATCCCCAAAGGCGGTTTTCAGATTCTATAATAAAATCCATCGTCGGCATGGAGCGTTTGATGGTAATTGGCTCTGTTTGTTTTGCCACTTCATCGAGCATACCAACGACCACGATATAGTCGTCTCCCTTTCCCCATACAATCATATTGGCATTGAGAGAGGAAAGCTGCTCGTTCGTGATACCGGAGATATCGACGCTATCGTATATCTCAAATGCTTTGCCGATACCCTCGGATGCAATCTTGATGTAAGTGGTAGCAACAGTAGTCCATACAGCGCTCTGTTCGGAATACTGTTTGAGCCTATGCGGTGTAGATGATGTGTCAATCCACATGGCCATGTTCTTGGGTTCGGTGGGCGCGGTATCAGATATGGCAGGATCGTCGTATGCAGCGCCGTCCAAATCGCAAAGTTCAAAGGAGACCTCTGCGGTGGTTTCCGTGCTGGCCTCTATCTTTCCGAAGTCGGAGAGATCCTGCGTATTGATATACATTTTGTCCGGCATGATAATGACGTAAGCGCCCATGGAAATGAGGGATTTAGGCTGATCTGACAGTCCCATTTCCACTCTTTCGTCACCCACAACGAAATCTGCGCCGTCTACATAACAAAGTGTGTCCTTTGCAATAAGTCCTCCGGGGCTATTGGGTGTGGCATAAGTGCCTCTTGCGCCTCTCGGGGAAAGAACGGGGTAATAATTAGAGGTCAAGTTCTTCATATCGTAGAACTCGCCGTCAGAGGACCGGAGATTGTGGTTATAGCCTTTGAACACCTCAATCATTTCTCGCGAGGTGTTCAGTTCATTCACAATAGGGAGTTGCATTGTGCGTCCTCCTTTAGAATAAAAATCTTGTGCAGCGCTGTTTGGGCAAATGGCGCTCTTTATAGTGCTTTGTGAACTCTTGATACATGGTGTTGTAGGCCGTTGCGCTGATGTTGTATCTCGCATACTCGTTGTTATGATAGTCGATCTGCGCTTCAAGCCACTTGATATAGATATCCTCAAATGGAGCTGCTACGAGCAGCACGGTATCAACCGGTGTGTTTTCATCATAACCGTGGAAAACAACATCTTCGCCGCCTTCGTGTTCGTCGATAACGTTCTTTTTGATTACACCGTCAAGGTTTGACAGCCATCTGATCTTATCGCCTTGAGCAAAACCATTCGGCTTTAGGGTGTCAGTTGTGCTGATTGCTTCAAGAATTGTCATCGTATACCTCCTATGATATGAGAAAACGGAGGGCGATCCCCTCCGTCTTGATTATTCGGGCTTCGCCGCCATCATGTCGATATTTTCATCCTGCTTCTGCTGCGCTTTGAGAGAGCGATTGATCTCGTATGCGACGTGGGGAGGAACTTTAGAAGTCTTTCCCTTGGGGAGGATGTAGTTTACGCCGTTCACGGACACGAACAGATTGGGTTCGTCGTTCGCGTAGCCCTTCGGGATAAACACTTCCACACGATCATCGACAGTAGCGGTGGTTTCTTCAATATTGGTCTGTTTGGTTGCCATAAATAATTCCTCCTAAATAGTAGTTGGAGAGGGCAGGTAGGCTCCTGCCCTCATAATGGGTGGTGGTTTAGTTTACTGCGTCAGTAGCGCTGTAAGAAGAACAGCTCATTACGCGGAGAACTCTTTCGGGATAAAGGATAGTTGCGCCGTTGGTTTCGAACTTGTAGCCAACAGTAGAGAACTGGTTGAGAGGACCGCCAGCTTCTTCCTTGCTCTTAACGATCATCTGAAGCGCGCCACCTTCGGGATCGATGATACCGAAAGCATCTTTACCGAAGAAGTAGGTTGCGTAGGTTACGCCGCCTGCCTTGTTCTTGTAGTCGGCACCGCCGAGAATAGGAGCGAAGGTGTTTTCGATGAAGCGGCAGCCGTGAAGCTCACCGATTTCACCGTTGAAGATTTCAGAGGTAGCGGCATACTTGTGAGCTTCGATCCATTCTTTGCTCTTTCTGAGGTCGTAAGCAACAGAGGGATGGATAACAGCATAGTATTTGCCGTTGATGGTGGGAACTCTGTCCTTCTTGAACTTGGTAACAGCCTTTGCTACCATATCGGGAGTGAGCAAGCTCATCACGGTAGCGGTTGCTTCCATGGTTGCAGGAGTTGTAGGAGTGCCTGCGGAAACACCGGTTTCAAGAGTGATGTTATCGCAGTAGAGAACGTTGGTGTTTACGAGAAGCGCGTCTCTGATAAGGGTTTCCTGTGTTTCAGCAGCAGAAGCGCCCATTTCTTCGGTAGCGCCAAGGATAACGTCGTCGTAAGCACGAAGTTCGAGCTTGTCGGTGATAGCTGCGTAGGTACCGTACTGGTTGATAGCACCGGTCTTGGAACTCATACCGAATTTCTGACCGGTAGGAATTACACCTTCAACGAGCTGGGAAGCCTTTGCGAAGGTGTTCCACTTTCTCCATTCTACGGTCATACCGTGGTTTGCAGGAAGCGTCTGCTTCTTTGCGAACTGTGCATAGAACATTTCGATACGAGCGTTTTCGAGAAGTTCGGTATCATAGAAGGTCTTGAGTTCGCCTGCAAGGGTGTTTACGCTGTCGAAAGCGGTTGTGGTGCCTTCATAAGCATTGACATAGTTGCCGGTAGCGTTTACGAGGGTACCTGCGTCAGCAAAAAGCTGAAGGTTGAGCATAAGCATGAGAATATTTTTCATTGTGTTTTCTCCTTTCATGTGTGTATGAATGTGGGTATTTCGAGGAGAAAACGCATCTCGGATTATTTCATCTGTCCGGGATATACCGTTTCGCCTCGCGCCCAAGCCTCTCGCAGAGATTTCTTGAAAGCTGCTCTCTGACTGGGATCGGCTTTGGCATAGTTGAATGTATTCACGGAAGCGGCTTGGCTCGACATACCCGATTCATCGGGACGTCTGCTGCCTGCTTGGATAGCGTTGGAGATCTTCTTTGCCGTTACCTGCGCAGTTTTCTGCATAGCAGCTGACTGGATTTCTTTACGGTGTACGGCATAATAGGCATCTTCTACGCTGATACCAATATTGGGGGAAGTCATACGAGCAAACGCCGGATTCTGAAGTTCTGCTCGAAGGTCGAAGTTAGGGAATACCTTCTTCAACGCCTCGCCTTGCTGCTCAAGATTTGAGATATGCGTCTCGAATCTCTGCTGTTCAAGGGTTCGCGCCTGCTGTGCCTGCTGTCTTGCTGTGTCTCTCTCCTGCTGGTCGATCTTTTTCGCTGTCTCCACAGACACTCCCATCTCAAGAGCTTTATCTTCATAATAGGAGCCGTCGTCGCTGATCTTTTTAGCGAGCGCATCATAGTCGATGTTAGCAGGATCAATACCATGCTTTCTTGCAAGCAGTTCCAAAGCAGGGGTAAGCTTACCGAGGTTTTCCTCTGCAGCCTTGGCAGATTTCAAGCGCGACTGAACAATAGACTGCATCTTCTTGTTGTTCTCGGGGTTTGCCATGAAATCGTCCCAGCTCATGTTGTTGGAGGGTTTTGCCTCTCCATTTTCTTCCGTGGGGTTACTTTCTGCAGCGGCGGCCTGCACATCCGTCTTTTCTGCTTTAGGTTCTGCGGCGCTCTCTGTCTTTGCAGGAGCTTCGGGAGCCTTTGCAGGAGTACGGTTCGCCCGTCTTTTGAGTTTTTCCATCGGAACACCCAATTCCAATAGTCTCTGCTGTCCGGCGTCAACAGCGTTTTCGCCCGTTGCGGCTCCTTCACCGCCTCCGTCGCCTGCGCCTTCGCCTGCGAACAGCTGGAGATTGAGCCATTTATAGAATTTTGCCATGAGTAAATCCTCCGATATATTCTGCCAATTAGGTTGGCGAGTCCTTTATAAGCTCCCCTTCACGGGGTTATAAACATTGTTTATCCCATCATCTGATAGGAGATATTGTCGGGATAATTGCGAGCGAGAAGCTCAAAGCCTGCGCACAAGGTATCAAAGGCGAGTGTTACCTGCGCCTTGAGCCTGCGAGGAGCGTTGCAGCAGATGATTGCGTCTCCTGCTTCAAGCTTTACAGTCGGGTGCTTCACCTGCCCACTTTCCTCCATGTTTTTCACGAAGGAAGCGAGGGTATAAGCGAGAATGGAAGCGGAGGCACACACAAGGTCGTGGCCTGCTTCGCCGCTGTATGCGTGACCGGAAACGTCCACACGGTTCAGATCTCTGTGATATGTAACCTTGATCATTCCTTCTTACCTCCATTCGTTACCTTGCCTGCGGAGGGCTGTGAAGCGCCTGCGGCTCTGCCTCGTGCGTTTGCTACCATTGTAGGCTCCTTCTTGCCGATGCCGGCAATATGGTCGCTTTCAAACATCTGAGGACTGCCACCGCCTGCCATACCGCCACCACTCTGTCCGCCCATTGTCATGAGAATATCTTGTGCGATGCTCTCTGCCATAGCAGGATCAGCGACTTGTGCAAAGGTGAGTGCAAGCTGCATATACTGTAAGAGCTTCTGATGCATGGTGCCGTTGCGCGCCACCTTCTGCATGAT
>JAEIGA010007016.1_pt1 | contig 17140 bp, 17 predicted proteins | sample 9270691 | NCBI WGS metagenome assembly JAEIGA01 (sample SAMN17057246, study PRJNA624740) | gut metagenome | biome: biome; isolation source: fecal sample | host: Bos grunniens | place: China: Xizang | collected 2019 | reverse complement strand
TCATCTCACCCTCAACCATCATGATGTTGTCGATAGTAGCACCTACCATGAGGTCCATATCGGCCTTCTCGAGCTGGGCGAAAGTGGGGTTGATAACGAACTCGCCATCTACACGAGCTACGCGTACCTCCGAGATGGGGCCATTGAAGGGGATGTCTGACACTGCCAACGCAGCTGAAGCTGCGAAGCCAGCCAATGCATCGGGCATATCCACACCATCGGCAGAGAAGAGGATGATGTTTACATACACCTCTGCGTGATAGTTGTCGGGGAAGAGAGGACGCAATGCGCGGTCAACCAAACGACATGTCAAGATCTCATTGTCCGAAGCTTTACCCTCACGCTTGGTGAAGCCACCGGGGTAACGGCCGAATGAGGCATATTTTTCTCTGTACTCAACCTGTAAAGGCATGAAGTCTGTACCGGGAACTGCATCTTTGGCGGCACATACGGTAGCGAGCAGCACGGTGTTACCCATGCGGAGCACTACAGAGCCGTCGGCCTGCTTGGCCAATTTCCCGGTTTCCAATGTGATGACTCTTCCGTCGGGGAGAGCCACTGATTTTGTAATCGGATTCATCTCAAATAATTTATATATAATACGTCTAAATTGATATATTCATCCAAAATGCGGGCAAAGATAGTGAAAAGTTAGCACTAATCTACTGAAATCGCAAAAATATTATTGCCGATTCTTTATTTTTAGCTAGATTTGCACATATAATTATATAAAAAGATGAAAAAGTTACTAAACACACTCATTCTTATCGTATTATTAAGCGTAGTAGGATGTGCTGGTTCTAGTAGTCCTAAAGAGATATTGACACATGCAGAGCAGGTTGTTGAAACCTCGCCTGATAGTGCGCTACTGATGGTGCTCTCTATCAAACGTCCCGAGCAGTTGCGTCGCGGGATAGCAGCACGCTACGCTTTGGTGCGTACCATAGCTGAGGTGCAATGCCATCACACTTTTACTTCCGATTCGCTTATCCGCGTTGCTGTAGGATATTATGGTGATGATTCGGCATTGCAGTCGGCTCTCGCCTATTATTGTTGGGGATGTGTATGTGTTTCTAAAGGTGATGATGAACTTGCAGCTACCGCATTTCTACGCGCCAAAAGCCTCTTTCCCGACAAATACAATCGCTATTATGGACTATCCTCTGAGAACTTGGCTGCGCTTTTCTACAAAAAAGGTATGTACGAGAAAGCATTAGAGGAATTTTGGGAAGCGCGTAAGCATCTTTCTTTTTCGGGAAGCAATCAATATACATTTGCTTATAATGTAGGAATGGTCTATTTGGCTATGGACAATTATGACATGGCAAATTCGGGATTTAATTCTATCGCTTATGATGAAAGTGAACCTGCACGACCTTATCGCCTCATGGCTCTGCATCAACTGGCTACTACTGCTTATCAACAAAGGAAGTACTCTGCAGCAAATTATTACATAAACCAGTGTTTCCGTTTTTTTACTTCGGAAGAGCTGTTTGCTGGTGTTTATGCAACCAAAGGAGATGTTCTTCTTGCTCATGAGGAGTTGGATTCTGCTCTTCATTATTACCGTAAAGGATTAGAGTGCCCCTACGAGCCCCATTCCTACGCTGCAATATACAATGGGCTGGCCAATGTGTTCCGTTATCGAAATATGGCAGACTCCGTAAAGCATTATCAGAAATTAGAAGTTCAAATAAACAAATCAATAGAAAAGGATGAAGCCAACGACAGAATGTATACCGTACTTTCATCTTTTCAAGTCGAACAGGCACTTGCCGATATTGAAGAGAAACAAAAGAAGCAAGCACTCTTACGTTATCGCAATATCGCCCTTCATCTTTTCGTTGCTATCGTACTGATGACTTTATTTGCATGGTTTTTCAAACGTCAAAAGCGTCGATATTCATATACCGTACGTCTTCTTTCCACGCACTATCCCTTCTTGTCTGCTGTGTGCCACCCTTATCTGACGCCACAATTATTGGAATCCACCATGCAGTTGCCCTTCTTGCAATTGCCACCCGATACCTCCTTCTCAGACATGCTGCAGGCTTGTTCCGATAGTTTCAAGGCTACTGCTTTATACGATGAGCTATTCAGTTTGCAGATTAAAGCATCCGAGATTGTACAGTTGCATTACTACACCCGTTCTGAGGAGCTACGCGAAAGTTTGTTTCTCCATTTCTCGCCCATTATTCGTGAACTATGCAACCATGTTCGTTTGAGCGACAAGCACATCATCCATTGCTTGTGTCGCTATTTGGGTGTTCCCACTGCTACTATAGCTTACTGCCTGCATACCACCGTGCGCTCGCTCAGTAAAGACAAAACCCGTCTGCAGCAAAAACTACCCGAAACCTATGCTGCCATACTCTTGGGGCATAGTGGTAAAAGAGGGCGGCCTAAATCGTTGTAGATCAATATTCGAGACGTAGTTTTTCATAATGCCGTATTTATTGCCGTAATTGCATTGCCGCTTTATATTTCTAAATTCTGTATATTCGCAATGCAAAAACGACAAGACTATGCCACAGAATGAAAGACAGAATGGTATTACCGAACGCAAATTCTCTTCTTACGCGAATTTGCTTCACCGATATATCTTGGCCTCCTATCGCAGTCGCAACAAAGGATTGCTGTACGGACAATTAGGAAGCGCCATCATCCTGTATTCGATTGCGAGGAATCCTCGTTTCTCAGCCGTGGAGCCCACAGCTGACGACCTCTTGGATAAAGCACTGAAAGACCTCCCCGACAATCTGCCCATTGGCTTGGCTACTGGGTTGACCGGATATTGTTGGGGAGTAGAGTATCTTACCTATAAGCAATACATCGAATGCATTCCCAACGAAGTCTGTGAATCATTGATTCTTAACATTCAAAAGTTCAATCCCCTTTATTTGGATTATTCCTTGAAGGAGGGACTTTGGGGATTGCTGCATTACATGGTACTGCACCTTGCCAACTGCCAACGATTGGGAGTCGTCAGTTTATATGGAACTGATTTCTTGGAATCTCTGCATAGAGCATCACTGCAATGTTGCAGTCAAACAAAAAATCACACGTTGAAACACTTGTGCAAGGCCTACTCCCTCCTATTACAAGGTCATAAGAGTGTGAATGTCGCCAGCGACCTGCAATCAACGATACCTGTCTGGAAGAAGGAACAGATGAAAGGCATCGAAGCCGGATTTATAAGTGCCACAGCCATAAACTTGATAAACGATGAACCACATATATATCATACATGAATCGCAAAGTTCCAAACTGAATGGTATAGGAACTTATCTTAAGGCCCTTGTCAGGTGCTGCAAGGACAATGGGTGCAGGGTGTCTCTCGTTGATGTGAATGCCGACGAAGAGGCATTCCGTATCGTCCAGCATCCCGACTATGAGCAAATTTTCATACCCTCCTATTCCTCGGAGGCCATGATGGATGCAGCCGAATGTGTCGTTACTTTTCTCCGCATGTATCTCGATAGAGAGTCCACCAATATCTTCATGATAAACCAGTACCCTTGCAATGGACTGGTAAATTCCCTCAGAGCGTCTTTCCCCGAGTCGTTCATCTATTTTGTTATACACGACATGGCGTGGACAGCCACCTATATGGGCGATGTCAGGAGTTTTGAACGCGCGTTGCAGCGGGGCGACAAAGCGTTTGCTCCACGTTACCGTATGGAATGTGACCTGTTCCAATCGGTCGACAAGGTCGTTTGTCTCTCTCCCGAGACCTATCAGATATTGCGTAACCTCTACCATTTGTCAGGAGATAAGGTCATCTGTATACCCAATGGCATGGAAGACTGCCACCTACCCTTTACGCTTGGAGAGCGACTTGAGGTGCGTACACGCTATCACATCTCCCCAGACGAATTTGTTATTGTGTGGATAGGCCGTTGCTCTCCGCTGAAAGGCCTCAAAGCTCTCTTCTCGGCATTCCAGTCCTTCCTAACCTATTGCCCCTCTGCACGCTTGGTTATCATTGGGCCTTTGTTCAATGCCGATTGGATGTTCGATGGTAGCAGCTCTTGTGCATCCCGTGTCACCTTTACCGGGCATATATCACGCGCCGAGGTGTTCGACTGGTATCGTATAGCCGATATTGGAGTTATCCCCTCCTATACCGAGCAGTGCAGTTATGCAGGTATAGAGATGTTGATGTTTGGTCTTCCCATTGTTACTACCGATGGCAATGGCTTGAAGTCGATGTTCGTTCACGAAGAAAATGCTTTAGTTGCCAATATAGGGAGTCGCAAACATATAAAAACACTCTCTCGTCATCTCATGCTTTGTTTCCGTAAGATGCTCAGTACCGAGACTCGGGAGCGCCTTGGCCGGAATGCTCGCACCTGCTATTGTGAGAAATACACACAAGAAAAGATGAGTGAAGGATATGCTCAGATTTTCAGAGGCATGGATTGATTATAGCCTTTTTATTTATTAACCATAAAAATTGTATTATTATGAAGAAGTTAGGTAAAATTACATTGTCAAGAAAGTATGATGTATTGAGTGAGAATGAGATGAAGAGAGTTGTTGGAGGTTCAGACTCCGGTAGTGGGTCGGATATAGACAAATGTATAGGTCTGATTTATTACACGTGTTATGAAGGTCCTGAAAATGAACTGTTTTATACCAGATTATGTGCGAGCAGTGAGAGGGTGGCTAAAAGCGGATATTGTTGTATGGAAGGAAGGAGTAAGGATTGTATAGATAAAGTTATATGTACAACCGAATAAGGCTCTAAATAACAAAACACCAAGGAACCATGTATAAGAACATCATTTATGCTATCACGATAGCGGTGCTCCTGCTGTCATGTAAGGGCAATAACTCAAAAGGAACAGTTGCAGATAAGCCCTTATTGGCTATCAATCCTGCGGCGTTTGTCGAGAAGTCATTCAACCTGTCCGATTTTGCCGATTCCATCGTATTCATAGAGCTCTCCCCTGACTATCCGTTTAGTGGCAAGGTGGAGCAGATTACCTCAGACAGAATGATAGTATACGACCGGTATAAGTCATTCAAATATTTTGACCGTCAAGGTAAGATATTGGGAGAAATTGGCAGGGTTGGTCAAGGTGCCGATGAATATCCCCAAAACACATCCTTTAGTTTTAGTGGCTCTACCAAATGTTTCTATGACAACTGTCGTAACCTCTATGCCGTCTACTCCGACATCCCGACCAAGCGAGGGTTGCGGTTGAGGTATTATGACCATCAGGGGGAATACTATGGTTCTATTCGCCTCAACACTCCTTATCAGGGCAAAGAGTTGCCGCATATATTCTTTTCTGAGGAATATTTCTATTTATTGGCATATCCCAGTACACTAAACACGGAAGATGCAGTTCTATGTTTTGACAACAAAGGGAATCTTGTTCGTGAATATTCTTACGATGCAAACCGCACCTGTTTTTCGCATGGCGTCGAGATGCCTACCAACTATTATCGCGATCATCTGTTGCTTTGGGGATTCAACGACACCATCTACGAAGTGCGTGGTAAGGAATGTACCCCTGTATACCGATGGGATATACCCCAAGATATGCGGCGTAAGTTGGAAGAAAGGGACTTCAAGAATATGGGTGTAGGTGCAGTGCAGGATAATGAGTTTTCTCCACATCTAATCCTCGATACAAAGAAATGGTTGATTGTTCACGGATACATTATCCCTTCGTTTCATTATTATTACTACAACAAGGAAGAAGGTAAATGGTATGGAGATAGTGCCCCCAATAATGACTTAGGCCATTATACCTTTGGGAATGCAATGTGCTTTTTTGATGGGTATTATTACGATGAAAAAAAAGATGAAGAGTGGCTTTATCACACATTTAGCCCGGGAGACCGATTGCTGGATTTATTGGAAGAGACCGATGACCCGAGCAGTATATCCATGCGCAAGGAACTCAGCGAGAAAGATGATATCAACCCCATATTGGTAATGGTAAGGTTAAAAAAGTGATTCCCCGACTATGAAACTATTGGATAATATCTGTCAGCAAGTGCTTTCAGAAGAAGTATCTGATGATACCGGTCTTCTTAATGGCAAATTGGGCAAAGCGATATTCCTATTTGAATATGCTAAAAGCTGCAATGTCCCTATAGCGGAAGAACAAGCCTATGAACTGTTGCAGGAGGTACTTGACAACCTTTCCGAAGGACAATCCGAGAAGAATTTGGGATTGACCAACGGACTCTTTGGTATTGGTTGTGGTATACATTACCTGTATGCAAACGGTTTTCTGGATATAGAGGACCCCGATGACTTCTTTTCTGCATTTGATTTCTTGGCAGTAAAGATTGCCAACAATTATCCCCCAATAGCCTTGGGTTATGAGGGACTGGCAGCCGTCGCTTTATATATGCTTAAACGTATCTCGCACGATAAGCACAATGGCAGTTCTATCGGGTTGTTAAAAGAACATTTCATTTATCTGATAGATCGCTTGCATGAACTACAGCTCACGACCTCCAGCCAAGGGGAACAGGTTTTGGCCCTGCTTTTGGAGATTAGTAAGAGAGGGTATTACAAAACACGTGTTGAGGCGATGATAAAACACTTGATGGACAAGCGCACGGTAGTCATGCCATTCCCTAAGATACAGGGCTATGCCGGTGTTGGATTACAAATTCTAAACAAGACTGTACTATGATTCAATATGCTGATACCTTGACATTTGTCATTCCTTTCCGATACGATAGTGATATGCGGGTGCGTAATCTTAATATTGTGTTGGACGACCTTGCCCCATTGGGTGCCAGAGCTATTGTGCTGGAGGCTGATACTGTTCCACATTATGAATTGCCTGAACGACACGCGCATTGGGTCGAGTATTGCTTTGTGGAGGATGGCGCGCCACTGTTCTATCGTACCCATTATCTCAATCAACTATACCACATGACTCAAACCTCGGTTATTGGGATCTGGGATACCGATGTCTTGGCTTCTCATAGTCAGATAGAGGAATCCTTGATAGCGATAAACCGGTATGGGGTAAAGCAAAGTTCGCCATACGACGGGCGGTTTATGCATATCCCCAATCATTTGTCGGAGGCTTTCACGAAGGAAAAGGTAGACTACACGTCAGAGGAGTTTCACGACCAATGCATCTCATTGATAGGACGCCCCACCTTCGGCGGTGCGCTCTTGGTCGAAAAGGACACATACCTCGCTTGTGGTGGAGAGAATGAGGCGTTCAAGGGGTGGGGACCCGAAGATGCCGAGCGTGTACATCGAATGGCCGTTATGGGGCATGAACTACATAGGGCCAAAGGATGTATCTATCACTTGCATCATGCGCGAGGGCGAAACTCTACATTCTGGAACATTGAGTCTCAGATTGCACAGCAAGAAGAATTCTTTAATATCTGCTCAATGTATCCCGATGAACTGGAACAATATATATCTGCTAAAAAACTTGCATATGATTTACCTTGACCTATTCGGGCGATTGGGAAACAACCTGTTTCAGTTCTTTGCAGCCAGGTCATTGAATCCTGATGCGGAAATCAGATTGGTCTATCATAATACACGAGGACATAGGCCCGATTTTGAAGGACTGCTCAGTTCGTGTGCCAATAAGGTACAGGAAATCTCTCTTGCCGAAGTACCTCGGAATATTCCTCGGTATGTCAGTCATGCCAAAGGTTATACGCCCATTCCTCTGACCGATAGCATATACCTCTCGGGCTATTTCCAGTCCTATAAACATCTCGATAGGGAGTTGGTATTGTCTCATTTCCTATTGGACGAATCAACCCAAGCTGCATTGCAGTGCAAATATGATTTGATACGTCCCTATTCCTTTATCAGTGTGCGCCGGGGTGATTTCCTTGAGAAAGAAATCTCATCTTATTTCAACCTATGCGGTATGGATTATTATACTCAAGCACTTGATACACTCTCCCCGAAAGGGCACATTGCTGTATGCTCCGATGATATTGCGTGGTGCAAAAGCGTATTCAAGGGTCGTCAATTTATTTTTATTGACCGTTCTTCTCCTCTGGAACAACTGCATATCATGTCGATGGCCGATGCAGGGATTTGTGCCAACTCTACCTTCAGCTGGTGGGGAGCCTACTTGATGCGGACTCCAGAAAGAATAATCGTTCCCGACGTGTGGGTCAATTACGAAGCGTCCAACCAATGGAGGGCCAAGGACTTTTGCCCTCCCGAGTGGACGATTATCTCTAACATTCAATAAACCGTTTATGAGTACACTTTGCGATTACCTGCACGCCGCTTCCGTTCCTTACACCCAAGAATATGCCGATGCTCTGGCCGACCGACATCCGTTTGCCGATAACATGTTGGGACTCTATCAGATGCTTCGGGAGTATAATATACAGCCTGTTGGAATTAAAAGTAACGACAAGTCGTTTGATGACCTCCCTCGACCTTTTATCGCACACATGGGCATATCTTTTGTGGTTGTCACCGATGTCAAGGACAACACTGTCACCTATCTTTGGGAGGGAAGGGCAGAGAAGTTTACCCGTGAGGAGTTTTTGAAGCATTGGTCGGGCAATGCGCTCTTGGGAGAGGTTACCGAGCAGTCGGGAGAACCCGAATATGAAAAGCGTATCGGTGGGCTGAGAAGAAAGAGGCTTATCCTTTCTCTCATCACACTGCTTGCCTTCGGCTTTCTTCTCTTTCCCTATTTGGCGCAGCATTCCTATAAACACGGTGGGTGCAACGCCACCATGCTATTGTCTGTAGTCGGATTATATATCTGCAGCTTGTTACTAAAGAAGCAAAAGCATCTGCATACAGCCATAGGCGACAAGATATGTTCTCTGTTCAGTCATAAGGATTGCACACATATCTTGGATTCTCCGGCAGCACAGCTATGGGGATTCAGTTGGTGTGAGATAGGTATCGGGTATTTTGCGACAAACGTCTTGTTGCTCGCGTTATACCCTCAATTGATACCCTATATTCTGTGGTGCAATGTCGCCACGCTTCCCTATACCGTGTGGAGCATAGCCTACCAACGGAAAGTAAAGAGTTGGTGTATGCTGTGTATGGCTGTGCAGATTGTCCTATGGTGTATATTCCTGTCAGGAATATTGTTTCCTTATAACGCATGGTGGAATTTGTCGTCGTTATCTGTTGGGGGATTCCTGTTTGTCGTTGGTTGTTATGTGCTGTCTGTGTTGATTATCCATGTCGTTGCTGAGAAGCTGTTTGCCGTCGATGACTCAGGAGAATTGCAACGGCAGTTGGTGGCGATTAAAGCCAATGAACAGTTGTTCGTAGCTTCCCTGAAGCAGCAACCATACTATGCGGCAGCAGAGGAGATACGTTCTTGCATTCAGTGGGGGAATCCCGATGCCACGTTGCGCATAACCGTATTCTCCAATCCCCATTGTAACCCCTGCGTGCGTATGCATCAGAAGATAGATGCTTTGCTGCGCAAGGCTGGCGACAAGCTTTCGGTACAGTATTTTCTCACTTCATTCAATGATGACCTTTTGGAGAGCAACCGCGTACTGATTGGGATAACGAGAACCCAATCTCCCGGTGAGGCAACCAGACTCTTGAACGAATGGTATGAGAATGGGAAGAATGAAGCAAAGACCTTTTATACCCATCATCCCTACGATGCAGTAGCTCTGGAGGTAGAGGAAGAACTGACCCTGCATGCCCGATTCAAGGAAACCACAAAGCTACAAGCTACACCTACAGTCTTGATTAATGGCTATTTGAAACCATCGTATTATGATATTGAAGACCTGTTTTATCACACGGAAACAATAATAGAATGATGCTTGCTAAGTTACAGGGCAATGTCATCAGAACTGAAAATCTGTAGCACAAACTAAAAAACATTTACACAATGAAAAAACTAAGTAAAATTACGTTGGCTAAGGCATACGATGTACTTAGCGAGAGTGAGATGAAAAACATCGTAGGTGGTATGGGTAGTGGCTCGGGAGCTAATCTTATCTTGTATACTTGCTACGAAAAATGGATTAAAGCGGATGGGACTGTTGAGGAGACCGAAGTCGGGAAGGTTGAAGCTACCAGTGCCGAGGCCGCTCATAGCGGTTTTTGCATAACCAGTGAGATAAAAGATTGCAAGAACGCAGTGTATTGTAAATAACATTTAGCAACTATAGGGAGGAATGCTCTTTCTCCCTATAGCTGTTCCCAATAACGCTATATTAGTTTTCTTATGAGAAACAAACATTTATTTTACATCCCACTCTTGTTGTTGAGTGTCGCTTGTGCCAACAAGCCATCATCTGTATCAGAGAATGATATCGTAGAACTGAATCTGTCTGATTTTACCGACAGAAAGTTCAATATGTCTGACTTGGTGGATTCCATCGCTATTATAGAGCTGTCGCCCGATTATCCGTTTATGGGTATTGTTACACAAATAACTCCCGACCGGATGATTGTCGAGGAATACAGGAGGCGTGGCGAGTTTCTCTATTATGATCATGAAGGTAATATCATAGGCAAAATAGGGAAGATAGGCCAAGGCCCTGACGAATACATGCGCAATAGTGCATATACATTTGCCGGGACAACTCTTTGTCTTTGGGACAACGTGAGAAATGGAGCTGCAGTATATAGCACCATTGCAACCAAACGCGGCTTGCGATTGAAGTATTATAACCCCGATGGCAGCTATCGTGGAAGTATGCAGCTACAGCACCCTTATCTCGAGAGAGTTGATGATTATCCCGCCATGTCATTTGATAATGGATACTACTATTTCTCACAATTTCCTTCGGATATGAACGAAGGCTCCGCAGTCTTGTGCTTTGACAAGAACGGAAGGCTTGTTTTTGAGATTCCCAACCAACCGGACCGTATGATCTACACCAATAGTCGAGAGAATCCCACGAACCATTATCGTGACCATCTGCTGATGTGGGGATGCTCTGATACGATTTACGAGGTCAGAGGGGGAACCTATAAAGCAGCCTACACCTGGTATCTTGATGAGTCTATGCGACGTCCAAGACCTATAAAACCGGGAACCATTGAGTCTGATGAACTTTGGCCGGATATCGTGTTGGATACCAAAGAATGGCTGATTATTAAGGCATCGTTTAGTTGGCCGGTAAAGCATAAATACTATTTCTACAACAAGTCCGAACGACGCCTCTATGGTGACGAGCCTCCATACAATGACTTGGGGTACTTCGATATGTCTTCTATTCCTTTTGACGGCTACTATTACGATGAGGCGAAAGACGAGGAATGGCTCTTTGTCACAGCCAAGGTTTCAGACTGGTTAGTTGATGCATGGGAGAAATACGACCATCCCAAAGGCTATGAACTGATGAAACGCTATAACATTACCGAGGACAGCAATCCGATTCTAATTAAGGCGAGATTGAAGAAACCTCAATAAACCTCACCCTACAGTAAAACCTATGCCCCGCCTCTCCAAGAAATATCCCTTCTACCCACAGCTTGACATCATGGACTGTGGCCCCACCTGCTTGCGGATGATAGCCCGATTCTATGGCAAGTCATACTCACTACCTACGTTGCGCGCACGCACCTATGCCACGCGACAAGGAGTGTCGATGCTGGGTATCAGCGAGGCAGCAGAGTCTATCGGATTCCGCACGATGGGTGCCCGGCTGTCATTGCAACAGCTCATCGAGGATATGCCCATGCCTTGCATCCTGCATTGGAAGCAGAATCACTTTGTGGTGTGCTATAAAGTAATGAAGCAGCGCAAGGGATACCGTTTTCTTATCGGTGACCCGGCATTTGACCTGATTACCTACTCGGAAGCGGAATTCAAGAGCGGATGGATATCTACCAAGAAGGATAATGAGGAGAAGGGCATCGCACTGGCCTTGTCGGTAACGCCCGACTTCTATAGAGAGGAGGACGAGAAGGAGGAGAAGGGGCGCAGCCTGTTACATTTCTTCAGTTATCTGCTACCATTCAAGAAACCGCTGCTGCTCCTGTTGTTCAGTCTGCTGGTGACCAGCATCCTCCAATTGGCATCACCCTTCCTTACCCAATCGATGGTGGATATCGGTATTCATGGAAGGAATCTCACATTCATCACGCTCATCCTGTTGTCGCAATTGATGATTGCCGCATCGCAGATGATAGTGGGATTTATACAGAGCTGGCTGTCGATGCACATCAACACACGCATCAACATCTCCTTAATCTCAGACTTTCTGGCCAAGCTGATGCGTCTTCCCATACGTTTCTTCGACTCAAAGATGACGGGCGACATCATGCAGCGCATCGGTGATCACGGACGTATTGAGGCGTTGCTCACGGGCTCCTCCATCAATGTGCTGTTCTCATTTCTCAATTTCATTATTTTTGGCTTCATTCTTGCCTACTATAATATCGGGATACTCATCATCTTCTTGGCGGGGAATACGTTGTATGTGTTGTGGGTGCTGCTCTTCATGCGCTATCGCAGGGTACTCGATATGCGGCGGTTTGCGCAAGCATCGGGCGAGCAGAGCAACCTCATCCAACTCATTACAGGTATGCAGGAAATCAAGCTCAACAATTGTGAATATCGCAAGCGGTGGCAATGGGAACATATACAGGTCAAGCTGTTCAAGATTGGAATCAAGGGGATGGCTATCGGGCAAATACAGTCGGCGGGGGCGTTCTTCCTGAATCAGACAACGAACATCATCATCACCTTTATCTCGGCCAAGGCCGTTGTAGAGGGACAGATGACCTTGGGTATGATGATGTCGCTTACCTATATCATCGGGCAGCTGAGTGGCCCCATCTCCTCGTTCTTAGGACTTGCCACACAGTATCAGGATGCCAAGATAAGTCTTGAACGACTCAACGAGATACATGCTCAGGAAGATGAGGATGAGACCGTGGCAATGAAGCTGAGCAAGATTCCCGATGACCATACGTTGAGATTGGAGAATGTTTCGTTCAGCTATGATGGTGCCGAAAGGGATTATGTGCTTGACAACATCAGTCTGACCATATCGGCCAATAAGGTGACTGCCATCGTGGGCAGTAGTGGCAGCGGTAAGACGACATTGCTCAAATTGCTCCTTGGATTCTACGAGCCCAACAAGGGCAAGGTACTGGTGGGCAATACGCCTTTAGCATCAATCAATCCGCATCGTTGGCGCTCATTGACGGGAAGTGTCATGCAAGAGGGATTCCTCTTCTCGGAGAGTATTGCCGACAATATTGCCATATCGGATGAGATACCCGACACCGACAGATTGATGGAGGCGACAAAGGTGGCCAATATACAGGAGTATATAGATTCTCTCCCCTTGGGCTACAATACGCAGATAGGCGCCGAGGGAAGTGGCGTGAGCCAAGGACAGAAGCAACGCATCCTCATCGCACGTGCCGTATACAAGAATCCTGAGTTCCTGTTTTTGGACGAGGCTACCAACTCGTTGGACGCCACCAACGAACGTACCATCATGGAGAACCTTACATCGTACTATCAGGGCAAGACCGTTGTCATTGTGGCTCACCGCTTGAGTACGGTATGCAATGCCGATAAGATTATTGTATTGGAGCACGGGAGAGTCGTAGAAGAAGGTACCCACAAGGAATTGGTCGACAAGCAAGGGCAGTACTACAAGTTAGTCAAGAATCAGTTGGAGTTAGGATTATAGTCATGGAAAATATAGAAAAAGAGAAAGATGAGCATAAGGCCGAGGTGCGTGACAATGACGTGCAGGAGGTGCTGGGCGAAATCCCTCGGGGAATTATCTTGGGTGGTTTGATGACGTTATGTACTATCCTTGTATTGTTCGGTCTCTTTATCTCCTTCTTCAAGGTGCCCAATACCATAACCTCCTCGGTAACGCTTATTGCAGATAATCCACCCATCGACATTGTCGCTCCGCAGACAGGTAGGCTCGCCCAGGTAAAGGTCGCTGAGGGAGAAAAGGTTGCTCCCAATACCTTGTTGGCCATGTATGATAGTGGTGTCAAGGCTGAAGATGTGATGAGATTGCTAAATATGTTGGAGGAATGGAAGGGAGAAGAGTTCTCGCCGTATGTCCTCAACCGCATCATGTATACTCGGATGGAGCTGGGCGAGCTGTATACCCACTACCAACGATTCTTGGATAGCATGATAGATGATACATCCAACCTATACGAAGCATACCATACCCTTAAATCTCAGTTGGAGCAGTGGCTGAACAGTTATGCATTTGTTTCGCCCATCCATGGGACGATCGCATTTACCGACATGTGGAAAGATAATGCTACCGTTTCACAAGGAGAGGTGCTGTTCAAAGTAGTACCTTTGTCTGCTCCTTGCTATTTTGCCAAATCATCCATTGGGATGCAGCATATAGGAGAGATTTTTATAGGACAACAGGTCGTATTGCACTTCGAAGACCTGTTGGGAGATGATGACGGTTACCTGAAAGGAGAGGTAATCTATATATCCTCCTTCCCTACGGAAAAGGAGGAATACTCCATCAGGATGGGAATCAATGAGCTGGACCATGCAAAGCTGTCCCGTATCTCTATGGCACACGGGGCAATAGGCAGTGCAGAGTATGTGGCGAAGCAGAAGAGTATTATGGAGCTATTATTAAAGAGGTAAAGTATAAAATATAGTCGATACTAAATGGCGCTTGCTAAGTTACAGGGCAATGTCATCGGAACTGAAAATCTGTAGCACAAACTAAAAAACATTTACACAATGAAAAAACTAAGTAAAATTACGTTGGCTAAGGCATACGATGTACTTAGCGAGAGTGAGATGAAAAACATTGTTGGAGGCGATCATCCAGATAGTGGCTCTGGTGCGATGTACACTTGTTACCACACATGGACTAAAGATGATGGGACTCCTGTAACAACCAAAGTGGCAATGATATGGGATAAAAGTGCCGAGGATGCTCATAGTGGTTTCTGTATGCAAAGTTCTATAGACAATTGTGCAGAAGATGTCTACTGTGAATAGTATTTAACTATTGTAGGGAGAAATGTATTCTTCCTACAATAAGTAATTAGAGTAAATTATGAAATATAAATATCTCTTATATACCTCTATCTTATTGGTAAATGTTTGTTGCACCAATAAATCGAATTCAGTATCAGAAAACGAGGTCGTGGAACTGAACTTATCTGATTATACAAACAGACGATTCAATATGTCTGACTTGGTGGATTCCATCGCTATTATAGAGCTGTCGCCCGACTACCCGTTCATGGGTATAGTGTCACAAATCACTTCGGACAGAATGATAATCAATGATATTGGTAAAGAATTTAAGTATTACGATCATGATGGAAATCTTATAGGTGAAATAGGAGAGATAGGGCAAGGGGGCGATGAATATATGCGAGCTACAGCCTATTCGTCTATCAACGAATCTTTTTGCCTTTGGGACAATGTGAGGAATGGAGCTGCAGTATATAGCACCATTGCAACCAAACGCGGTTTGCGATTGAAGTATTATAACCCCGATGGTAGCTATCGTGGAAGTATGCAGCTACAGCACCCCTATCCTGAGAAGGCCAGTGAGAATCGTCAGATGTCATTCGACAATGGGTACTACTATTTCTCAGGACATCCTGCAAAAATGAACGAAGGCTCCGCATTCTTGTGCTTTGACAAGAACGGAAGGCTCGTTTTTGAGATTCCCAACCAGCCGGACCGTATGATCTACACCAATAGTCGAGAGAATCCCACGAACCATTATCGTGACCATCTGCTGATGTGGGGATGCTCTGATACGATTTACGAGGTCAGAGGGGGAACCTATAAAGCTACCTACACATGGTATCTCGATGAGTCTATGCGACGCTCAAGGCCTATCAAACCAGGAGCCATTGAGTCTAATGAACTTAGGCCAAATATTGTGTTGGATACCAAAGAATGGCTGATTATTAAGGCATCGTTTAGTTGGCCGGTAAAGCATAAATACTATTTCTACAACAAGTCCGAACGACGCCTCTATGGTGACGAGCCTCCATACAATGACTTGGGTTACTTCGATATGTCTTCTATTCCTTTTGACGGCTACTATTACGATGAGGCGAAAGACGAGGAATGGCTCTTTGTCACAGCCAAGGTGTCAGACTGGTTAGTTGATGCATGGGAGAAATACGACCATCCCAAAGGCTATGAACTGATGAAACGCTACAACATCACCGAAGATAGCAACCCGATTCTTATAAAAGTGCGATTGAAGAAATCTAATTCCCATTAGGGGAATAACCTATTCTATCCACTGTCTTGATACTCTTTTCCTTGTATTGGAGATTCTATATCTTTGTCATCTTTGATGTTTACATCAATCACCTGATTGCGCAGCATGCCTGGCACATAGGAAATGTGCAGCCATCGGTAACCCTCCTCGGCGATGAGTTGGGTGAAGTGGATCTGCCCCTCGCACTGCATCTGGACGATGAGATGGAAGAGAGCGAGATTCTGGCCCCCCTCAGTCCCCCCAAGGGGGGATGAAACAGAAATCGAGGTCGGGGTCTTCCCCCCTTGGGGGGATAAGAGGGGGGCTTTGATATCCGCCGCACACCCCACGATGTGGTGGCTGTTAGCGACTCCACCGACAGCGGTGTTGAGTGCCGGGCAGCGGTAGCCCGAGGTGACGATGATGGGTGCGCCGTAGCGGCGGCGTATGGGGTCGAGCAGTTGCTCTACGAGGATAGTGAGCATCCTCTGTGCCGCACGGGGCGGCGTGTTATCTATGGCCAAGCGCTCGGCGGACGCACTCTTTACCAACTCCTCTATACTAAAATACTTCATGATGCTTTTCTGATTGTTTGGTTAAACCACGGATTACGCAGATTACCCAGATAAACCAAGTGCTTCGCTATTTCCTCGGATTCTCCTGTTATGACTATGTTGAAGTACATGATTAATAATCTGAGTAATCCGGGTAATCTGTGGTTATAATTAATTGGCGAATAGAAATTTGATTTGTGCTAAGAATTAAGGGGCCAGCGGGGCGCGATGCGCCCTACTGACCCCATCGCTACCATCTTCCACAAGCGCTCAACCCTAATGCACCTGCAAGCGCAGTGAGCACGGTGATGAGGATCTTGAGAAGGGTGACCCACCCCTTCCCTCCCTGTATGGAGGGAGAAACAGAGTCCACTGAATCCTTTTGTAGTTCTGACATACTTTTGTTTTTTAATGGTTAATACTTG
>JAEIGA010007015.1_pt1 | contig 17140 bp, 11 predicted proteins | sample 9270691 | NCBI WGS metagenome assembly JAEIGA01 (sample SAMN17057246, study PRJNA624740) | gut metagenome | biome: biome; isolation source: fecal sample | host: Bos grunniens | place: China: Xizang | collected 2019 | reverse complement strand
TGGCCGGCAAGGGACACGAGACCTACCAGGTAATCGGCACCGAGAATCACCACTTCGACGACAAGGAGGAGATTGCGAAGGCTTTTCAAAACCTACACAACTCGCCCCGCCACTCGTAAATTAAACCCGAATTTAAACCCAAAAATAGAACTGGAAATCTATGCTTTATCACCTTTTTCAATACCTCAGAGAGATTTACGATCTGCCGGGATCGGGCATGTTTCAATACATCTCGTTTCGTGCCGCGGCAGCCATCATCCTGGCCCTGCTGATCGCCATCGTCTTCGGTAAGTCGATCATCCGCTTCCTGCAGCGCAAACAGATCGGTGAGGAGATCCGCGACCTCGGGTTGGAGGGTCAGCTCGCCAAGCGCGGCACCCCCACCATGGGCGGCCTGATCATCCTGCTGGCTATCCTCGTTCCGGTGCTCCTGTTCGGTCGCCTGGACAACATCTACACCCAGCTGCTCTTGATCTCGACCCTCTGGCTCGGCTTCATCGGCGGCCTGGACGACTACATCAAGGTCTTCCGACACAACAAAGAGGGGCTGAAGGGTCGCTTCAAGGTCGTGGGCCAGGTAGGCTTGGGCATCATCGTGGGCCTTACGATGTGGCTCTCGGAGGATGTCGTGGTGCGCGAAAAGGTGACACGACCCGTGGAGACCGTAACCGTAGACGAATGGGGTAACGAGGTGGTGAACCACAGCCGCCAGGTGACCTTGAGTCCCGAGGCCACGAAGACCAACAAGACGACCATCCCGTTCCTGAAAAACAACGAATTGGACTACAGCGACCTGGTGGGAGGCAACGAAGGCCTCTCGTGGTTGCTCTACATCGTGGTGGCGATCTTCGTGGTGACGGCCGTCTCGAACGGAGCCAACCTCACGGACGGCCTCGACGGCCTGGTGACCGGAGTCTCGGTGCCGATCGTGGTCGTCTTGGGCGTGCTGGCCTACCTCTCGGGCCACATCGTTTATGCCGACTACCTCAACATCATGTACATTCCGGGCAGTGGTGAGTTGGTGGTCTTCGCCGCCGCCTTCGTCGGTGCGTTGGTGGGCTTCCTGTGGTATAACGCCTTCCCGGCCCAGATCTTCATGGGCGACACCGGATCGCTCTCGATCGGCGGTGTGATCGCCGTCATGGCCCTCTGCATCCGCAAAGAGTTGCTGCTGCCCCTGCTCTGCGGCATCTTCCTCGTGGAGAGTCTCTCGGTGATGATTCAGGTGAGCTACTTCAAACACACGAAGAAGAAGTATGGCGAGGGTCGCCGCATCTTCCTGATGTCGCCCCTGCACCACCACTACCAAAAGCGCGGCTTCTTCGAGACGAAGATCGTGCTCCGCTTTTGGATCATCTCGCTGCTCCTGGCAGCCCTTACGTTGGTAACTCTCAAGATTCGATAATCACTTATGAAAAGAATAGTTGTTTTGGGTGGCGGAATCAGCGGATACGGTTCGGCCATCCTGGCCCAGAAAAAGGGCTTTGAGGTCTTCTTATCCGATGCCGGTAAGATCGCTGATCGCTACAAGCAGAAGCTCGACGAATGGAAGATCAACTACGAGGAGGGGGGACACACCGAGGAGTTGATCCTCTCGGCCTCGGAGGTGATCAAATCGCCCGGCATCCCCGAAAAGGCCCCCATCATTCAAAAGTTGCGCGAGAAGGGGATTCCCGTCATCTCGGAGATGGAGTTCGCCTTCCGCTACTTAGGAAAGGCCAAGACCATCTGCATCACCGGATCGAACGGAAAGACCACCACCACCTCGCTGATCTACAAGATCATGCACGATGCCGGCAAGCGCGTGGCCCTGGGAGGCAACATCGGGGAGAGTTTCGCCTACTCGGTGGCCCAGGGGGGCTACGATTGGTATGTATTGGAGCTCAGCTCCTTCCAACTCGACGGCATGTACGATTTCCGGGCCGACATCGCCGTGTTGATGAACATCACCCCCGACCACCTCGACCGCTACGACTACTGTTTCCAAAACTATGTCGATTCGAAGTTGCGCATCACCCGAAATCAGCACTCGCGCAACTACTTCATCTACTCGGGCGACGACGAGGTGATTTGGCGCGAGATCGAGAAGCGTGGCCCGGCCCTCCACATGAAGCAACTACCCTTTGCCGTGAAATCGGTGGTGGCAAGCGGCGTAGGCGACGCCTTCCCCGATGGCGATACGGGCAAGTTCACCGCCGTGGTAGGGGCCAAGGAGGTGAATGTGGACACCCGCAAGATGCAGATCAAGGGGCTTCACAACACCTACAACGCCATGGCCGCCACCTTAGCGACCCTTGCAGCGGGTGTTACCCCCGCCAAGATCCGCAAGGCAATCTACGACTTCTCGCCCGTGGAACACCGCTTAGAGCCCTCGGGAGAGGTGAATGGCGTGGAGTGGATCAACGACTCGAAGGCTACCAACGTCGATTCGGTATGGTATGCCCTGGAGTCGATGAAACGCCCCGTGGTCTGGATCGCCGGCGGTACCGATAAGGGCAACGACTACGAACCCCTGAAAGCCTTTGCCCGCGAAAAGGTGCATACGTTGGTCTGCATGGGCCTTGATAACAAGAAGTTGGAGGAGAGTTTCCGTGGCATCGTCCCTGAAATCATCTCCACCTCGTCGCTCGATGAGGCAATGAAGGCCGCAGCCAAGGCCGCCCATGCGGGCGACACGGTACTCCTCTCGCCCGCCTGCGCCTCGTTCGACCTCTTCAAGAACTATGAGGAGCGTGGCCGTCTCTTCAAACAGTGGATCCAAGAGAACCTTTTATAGCGATTGTAAATCGAAAACCCGATGAAGCAGACAGTGGAGAGCCATGAGCCGACCCTCCTGGAGCGGCTCTTTCGCGGCGACAAGGTACTTTGGATCACGGCGGCCGTGCTGGCCGTGATCTCGGTGTTGGTGGTCTATTCGTCGACCGCCAAGATGGCCTATGCCGCCTCGACGGCGCGCACCTCGGCCCACTTCCTGCGCGATCAGATCATCATCCTGCTCCTCTCGGTAGCGGTGCTGATGATTGTCTACCGCATCAACAGCCGCGTCTACAACTACTTCTCGCGTTGGATCTACCTCCTCTTCCTGGGCCTCACGGTGGCGGTCTACTTCTTGGGCTACTCCACCAACGGCGCGGCCCGCTGGATCCCCGTTTTGGGCTTCAACCTTCAACCCTCGGAGGGGCTCAAGGTGGCCACCATCCTCTTCTTGGCACGCCAACTCGCCTCGCGCCAAAAGATCATCGAAAAACTCCGCATCGTCCCGGCCCTCAACCCCATGCGCTGGCGCGAAAAGAAGCAGGTCAAAATTTGGAGGGAGGGGACATGGCCCATCCTCGTGCCGATGGTTGCCTCCTGCCTGGTGATCTTCCCTGCCCACACCTCCTCGGCCGTGCTGGTCTTCGCCACCTCGCTTGTGATGATGCTCATCGGCCGCGTACAACTTCGGGAGTTGGCCAAGATCGTGGGGCTCGCTATTGTGGGGGTCTTTCTTATCATGAGCCTCCACCTGGGCCGCAGTGCCACGGCCGGCGGTCGTGTGGAGACCTGGATCGACCTTTGGAGTCAGGATCGCACCGAGATCCCCGTGGAGGAGCTCTCCGACACCGAACGCTCGATGATCGCCATCCACAATGGCGGCTGGCTGGGCCAGGGGGCCGGACAGAGTGCCATGCGTGTGGAGATGACCCACCCCGAAAGCGACTACGCCTACGCCTTCTTTGTCGAAGAGTATGGGCTGATCATGGCCTTGGTGTTGCTGATGCTCTACCTTTGGATCTTCTTCCGCGCCATCCTGATCTTCGAAGGGTGTGGCACCGCCTTCCCGGGACTTTTGGTCTTGGGACTCGCCCTGCTGATCACCTCACAAGCCCTGCTCCACATCATGGTAACCCTCAACCTGATCCCCGAGACAGGCCAAACTCTGCCCCTGATCTCGCGCGGAGGCTCCTCGACCCTCTTTACGGCCATCGCCTTGGGCATGATGCTCTCGGTGAGCCGTCAAAACGAAGAGCAGTCGCACGACAAACCCAAAGACCAAAACCTGACCGAAAAAGGGTGACGATGATTAAAAAAATATGATCTCGTCTTGTAGGAGATTGCCTCGTCGCTACGCTCCTCGCAATGACGAATAGAAATAATTCATAAAATGGACGATATTCGTTTGGACAAATACCTGTGGGCGGTGCGCATCTTCAAGACACGCAGCGATGCCGCCGATGCCATCCGCAACAACCGCGTGTTGGTGAACGATGCCTACTGCAAACCCTCGCGCGAGGTGAAGATCGGCGACCGCATCTCGGTCAAGAAGATGCCCGTGACCTACCAATATAAGGTCGTGGAGTTGGTTTCGAGCCGCCAATCGGCCAAGAATGTGCCCCTCTACTGCCTCAACATCACCCCCGAAGAGGAGCTTTCAAAACTCAACACCCCGCGCGAAACGATCTTCGTATTCCGCGACCGCGGCACGGGCCGCCCCACCAAAAAGGAGCGACGTGACCTCGATTCGCTGATGGACGGCATCTTTTACGACGACGAAGAGGATTTGTAGATAAAAAGAGCAGCAACGACACAACCCGTTGCTGCTCAATTTTTTCGTCAAAATACCTTATCGTGCTCCGACAATCAACAAAGCGAAAAAACTTGAAAGTTTTTCAAGAATTTTCAAGAATTTTCAAATTTCAAGTCTATTTTTATCATCTTCGGAGGGCCAATCCGACCCCTATGGCCCTCCTCAAAACAGATGCACAGCCTCCTGGACGAAGGGAACTCACGACAAACAAGGCAAAGCCAAAGAGCCCTACTCGCAACCAAAAAGAGATAAAAGCGACATTTTTCGGCTGATTTTCAAAAATATCGCGATTTTTTTCTATCTTTGCCAAAGATTCTGCGGATATGGTGTAATTGGTAGCCACGTCAGACTTAGGATCTGATGCCTCACGGCGTGGGGGTTCGAGTCCCTTTATCCGCACGAGCGACTGCCAAATGCAGTCGCTTTTTTTTGTGCGGATAAAGGGACTCGTTCAGCGTGTTGCGCCTCGGCAGACTTGTCTATGGTCGGTTGTTGTTTGCTATGCAAATATTCGTGCTTGCTGTGCGATTGTGTCTGAAAAGAGATTTTCGCCACATCGCCCATCAATCCCGACAATCTTTGATTGCAACAACCTCCCTTCGGTTTGCTCTCGGCTTCTGCCGCTGTTCGAGTCCCGCTGCTGCGTGTTCGATAATCTGTCACGATATTGCACGAAAGCGATTGTCTTAAAGACAGTCGCTTTTTTTGTGCGGATAAGGGAACTCGTCAGTCCATGGCGGTTCGGACAAGCATCGCGTAGTTGAGGGTCGGTGCTCCGGCAGGATGGGGTATATATGGGGTATATAAATAATACGAGCAACCCTTAAAAGTTGCTCGTATTATTTTATGCACTACGGCTTCCGAATGCTAATAGAAGGTGCCGCGGGGGGCGAAGATGGCGTACCCGAAGTTGAACATCAGGTACATATTGTCCCATGAGTCGAGTTCGTACTTGGTCAGCGAGAGGCTCACGGGGCCCAGCGGCGTGTGGTAGATCAGCGAGGCCTCGGAGATGTAGTGCAGGCCCGTTTTCGAGTCCTCCTGATCGCGGTACATCGCGTAGAATCCCGCACGGAAGAGGAACGAGGGGGTAAAACGGAAGGTAGGCATCAAACCTCCGGCCACATAGCGTTTTGCATGAAAATCAGCCATGTAGACCATATTGGCATGGGGAATCGGTTGGTAGCAGGGGAGTGCCATATTGGAGGCTCGTTCGTTCGTAAAATCAGGAAGGTTGGTCGCCACGGCATCGACATTCAGACCCAAGGTTACCCACGAGGCTAAGGGCCAATATTGATCCCACTTGAAGCGGGCACCAAACCAGCTACGATCAATCGCACTCTGGAAGAGGTCGAGATCTCCCGGATCGAACTTATCGCGGCCCCAAACTCCAATTCCCGAGAGCGAGAGGTGGCTTCCACGGGTCGGGTAGAGCGCCTTGTCGAGGGTATTGCGGGCGATTTCGAGTTTCCCGGCCACATAGGAGAAACGGGTATGGTCCAGCAAGGCGGGGTCGCCCACAACCGGCGAGTAGCGGAAGTTGATGTTTCCGCCATTCATGCGCAACGAGATCAGGCTGCGGCGCGTGAGCGGAAGACCCATGGTGAGCGATCCGAAGAGTTCGTTGCGGCGCACCTGTTCCGTGTTGGTGATTTGGGTCAGGGCTCCAAAGTTTCCGTGACGCAGATTCTTGGCCGAGAAGTTGAAGCTGTAGTCCAAAAAGATCGGTTCGCGCCAGAAGAAATCGGTACGGCCACCCACCGAGCCCGACGAATAGACGGGGCCAACGTAGAGGTCACCGTAGAAGGTTTGCGCCACGCGGTTGATGAGTTGGTAGCGTAGCCCGATGTAGGCCTGGTTAAAGGGGGTGGAGGAGATATTTCCTCCCACCATTACCTTGAAACTCGGTTTATATTTCAGTTGCATGGCGATCGAGTAGCGTTCGTTCGCCGCGTTGTAGCTCACCTGGGGAAATTCGGTCGTGAAATCGCCTCCGGCGACAATCGAATAGAGGTTGTCGCGGAACACCTCGAAGGGGAGCTCCTGTTCTCGACCTCGCAACGCTCCCCAGCGATTGAACTCATCGACCTCGAGGAAGTCGCGCGCGTAGTTGGTCTTGGCGTTGTTGATACCGGAGATGGTGTAGTGGTCAAAGATCAGCGGAGGGCACTGCGCACGGAAGGCGGCACGACGGCTCTCCACCTCGGTCTTGGGGCGCAGGGTGTCGATACGAGCCAATATTTCGGGCAATTTGGCTCGGGTATCTTCATAGCCCCAGGCAATGACCTCCATCGAACGCTCGAAATCGAGCATGCCAACGGGCACGGCGCGTTCGATGGCAATACTCCGCCCCTCGGGCATGGCATAATCGGTCTTGTTCATCATGAACATCATGCCCTGGTCGATAAGTCCGCTCTCCTCGTCCACGCGGCGCTGACTGTTGACGCAGATGGAACCGATTATCAACTCGGGCGAAAATTCGGCATCGAGTTCCCGCCACGGAAAGTTGTTGTAGACACCTCCGTCGTAGAGCAACATCGAATCTTGCTGTATGGGACTGAATGCCAAGGGGATTGACATGGAGGCTCGCACAGCCTGCGCCAAATCGCCTTGGCGCAACACCACCTGACGACGAGCGTTCATATCGGCTGCCACACAGCGGTAGGGGACAAAGAGGTCGTCGAAATCATGCCCCGAGGCCTCGTCGGCCGGTGCGAGCAGCCCAACCAAAGCCATATCGACCTGCGTAGAGGAGAGCAAACTGTTGGGGAGCAAGAATTTGCGCCTTCCTTCGGGATTGTTCTTAAAGCCGACATGGATCGAGATCATCGGAGGCACGCTGCCGATATCGCGATAGTAGTAACGATGGCTGTTGTCAATCTTGCCGGAGACCCACTCTTTGACCTCTCCGGTAGCAACGATAGCCTCCATCTCCTCGGGCGAATAGCCTGCGGCATAGAGAGCCCCCACGATGGCTCCCATGGAGGTTCCTGCCACATAATCAATGGGGACACCCGCCTCCTCGAGCGCCTTCAGCACCCCGATGTGATAGAGTCCCTTGGCTCCTCCGCCACTCATGACAACCCCGATACCTTGGGCCGAAGCCCCCACCGAAAGCAAGCAGGCAAGCAGGAGCGAAATCCCTATTTTAAGCCATTGTTTCATCATTTTCTCTAAAAACGGACAATAAAAGGCTCGGAGGATCCATTTTTCGGGAGGGATCGTTCCGATTTTCCCTATAATTTTCGTAACTTTGTACGCTAAACGACACCATATGTCGCCACTCTTTCGACAAAGATACGAAAAAGATGTGAGAGAGGTACTCTCTTTCCTTCGATTTTTGTAACGATGAGCTCGTTGTGGTACATAAGAGTCGTTACGACACCAAAAACACGAAAAAATAGGAGAAAAAAAATAACACCACTATGATTGAGAAAATTCAAGCACTGCTGGAGCGCGTAGAGGCCTTCGCCCCCAAGACGGCCGCCGAAATCGAGGAGTTTCGCATCCGAATCCTGGGCAAAAAGGGAGAACTGACGGCGCTTATGGAGGAGTTTAAAGGGGTTGCCCCCGAACTCAAAAGAGAACTTGGACAAAAACTGAACCACCTGAAAAATGCCGCTTTGGAGCGCATTAACGCCCTAAAGAGCGAACTGGAGGAGGCACAGATGGCCTCGCAGTCGGAGGTAGGCGACATGAGTCGTCCGGGTTCGGCCGAGACGTTGGGTTCGCGCCACCCGATCGCCCTTGTAAAGAACCAAATCGTCGAGATCTTCTCGCGCCTGGGCTACACGGTGGCCGAAGGTCCCGAAATCGAGGACGACTGGCACGTCTTCTCGGCCCTGAACTTCCCGCCCGAGCACCCCGCCCGCGACATGCAGGACACCTTCTTCATCGAGAAGCAGCCCGACATCCTGTTGCGTACCCACACCTCGTCGATCCAGGTACGCACAATGGAGCACCAAAAGCCCCCCATTCGCGTCATCTGCCCGGGTCGTGTCTTCCGCAACGAGGCCATCTCCTACCGAGCCCACTGCATCTTCCACCAAGTGGAGGGCCTTTACATCGATAAGGGGGTTTCGTTTGCCGACATGAAGCAGTCGTTGCTCTACTTTGCCAAGGAGCTCTTTGGCGAGAGCGCCACGATCCGCATGCGCCCCTCGTACTTCCCCTTCACGGAGCCTTCGGCCGAGGTGGATGTGTCGTGCAACCTCTGCGGCGGCAAGGGCTGCAACGTCTGCAAGGGTACCGGATGGCTTGAGATCATGGGTTGCGGCATGGTCGATCCCAACGTGCTCACGGCCAACGGAATCGACCCGAAGGAGTACTCGGGCTTCGCCTTTGGTATGGGAGTTGAGCGTATCGCCATGTTGAAGTATGGCGTGAAGGACTTGCGCCTCTACTTCGAGAACGATGTGCGCTTCCTGCACCAGTTCGACTCGGCCCTGTAAAAGAAAAAAAGGGATCAGATTATGCGCAAATGGGGATTGACAATTTCGCTTTTCATACTTTGTCTGGTGGGATTCTACCCGACAAAGGGGGGCGAAATTGCGGCCCTGGACTCCGCGCCCGACTCCCTGAACAGCCCCCTCGGGTACTACACCGAGGGGATTCGCCGGCTCCACATCCTGGAGGATACGGTGGCGGCCCGCGAGGCGTTCTTTCACGCCTTGGAACTCGACTCCACCTATGCTCCCGCCCACTACAAGTTGGCCGAAACGAGTCTGATGGCCGGAGCCGACGAAGAGGCCTTGATTCATGCGCGTCGCGCGTATGAAGCCGATACAACCAACAAATTCTACCTCACCCTCTATGCGAGGGCACAGATCCTCTCTCGACGACTCGATGGCGCACTGGAGAGTTTCCATCGCCTCACGCGCATCGATCGCCACAACCCCGACAACTACCGCCTGACCGCCCTCTTGGAGGAGCAGGCCGGCAACCGACCGGCGGCCATCGCCCTCCTGGACTCGGCAGAGGTGCTCTTTGGACAGAACCCCCTGCTCGGCGGGGTCAAGCGTCGCATGTTGATGCAGGACGGACAACACGAGCGGGCCCTCCGCGAGGCGTTGGAGAGCGTTGAACGCGCCCCCTACGAGGCCGAAAACCACCTGGTGTTGGGCGACATTTACCACCACACGGGGGCCGATTCGATGGCCCGCGTAGCCTACTACCGCGCCTTGGAGCTCGACTCCACCCACCTGGAGACCCTCCTTACGCTGGGCGACTTCCACAACCGCCGCCGTGAATACAAGCCCTACTTTCAGCTCTCGACCCGCATCTTCGCCCACCCGGAGTTTCCCCTCTCGGAAAAGATTTCGATCTTTAACCGATTTACAGCTGATGCCCGGTTCTATCGCGAATTCTTCCCTCAACTCAGCACCCTGGCCCGCACCCTGATTCTACACTACCCCAAAGAGCCCGAAGTGGTGGAGCTCTACGCCCGCCACCTGATGGCCTCGGGCAACCTGGAGCAGGCCCTCGCCCTCTACAAACTCCGCCTCGAAGACGAGCCCCCGCAGCTCGACTACTTCACCATGGTAGTCGACATGGAGAGCTACCTCGAACGGCCCGATTCGGCCCGACTCTACCTCGAAAAGGCAATTGCGCGCTTCCCCGAAAATCCCCAACTCTACATCCAGCGGGGCCACCTGGCCTCGCTCCACGGGCCCCGCTTCGAGGAGGCCGAGGTAAGCTACAAGCAGGCTCTCGCTCTCGCCGAGAGCGACTCGTTGCGCAGTGTTATCTGGGGCTTTATCGGCGACAGCTACCAACGTCGCAGCCAGCAGGGGGTATCCTCCACCGAAGCCCTCTTCGAAGCCCCACAATCGGCCCCGAAGGGTTGGCATAAGTGGCTGAAAAAATGCTACAAAGCCTACGACAAGGCACTCGAATACGACCGCGACAACATCTCGGTACTGAACAACTACGCCTACTTCCTCTCGCTCGAAGGGCGCGACCTGGAGCGAGCCCTGGAGATGTCGAGTCGCGTGATTGCCCTTGCGGGCAACGAGCCCACCTACCTCGACACCCACGCCTGGGTGCTCTTCCGCCTGGGACGCCTCGATGAGGCGAAGAAACTGCTGCAACAGGCCGTCTCGCTCGATGGTCGCCGCAGCCCCGCCCTACAACTCCACTACGGCGATGTGCTGGCAGCGCTGGGCGAAAAGTTCATGGCCGAGATCTATTGGAAACGGGCACTCGAAAACGGCTACGACCCCAAAGCCGTCGAGTTCCGCATCGAAAAACTCAAACAAAAAACAGAAAAACCATGAGGGCTCGCATCCTTCTCCTCCTTCTACTGACCCTACCCCTTACGCTCTCGGCCCAGACTGACACCAAGAAGATTGCCGACCAAAAGCGCAAGATCGAGAGCCTGGAGCGCGAGATTGCCGACCGAGAAAAGGAGATCTCGGGACTCAAAAAGGGGCGCTCCACCGCCGAACAGCGAGCCCGTAAGTTGGCCCGCCAGATCGAGTCGCGCAACACCCTTCTGCAAGAGACCGAGAGCGAAGAGCGCGACCTGAAACGCGAGGTGGCCTCGCTGGACAGCACGGCCCGATGCCTCGCCTCATCGCTCGAAGCCCAGAAGGAGCGTTACGCCGGCATGGTGCGCGAAGCATGGCGCAACTACAAACACAACAACTACTTAAGCTATATCTTTGCGGCCGAAGACTTTGCCGATATGGCTCGCCGCATTGCCAATCTGAGGGAGGTGGCCTCGCTACGCGAACGGCAGATGAGGCAAATCGACTCGCTAAAACACCAAACCACCGAAAAACAACAACAACTTGCTCAGCGCGAACGCGAATTGGACTCCGTACACCAAAGCCTGGCCAAGCAGAAAACCCGCCTCGAGGAGGATGCCGCCGAGGCTCGTGCCAGCGTGAAGCAGCTCTCGAAAAAGGAGCAGGAGGCCCGGAAAAAGAAGGTGGCACAGGAGCGTCTGCTGGACAATGCCGTGGCCGAACTTCGCAAACTCACCAAGGGCAACAAAGAGGGTGCCTCGTTCTCGAAGAGCACCTCGAATCTGAACCTTCCGGTGGTAGATGGCAAGGTAAAGAAGTATCTGGGCAACATGGCCGAGATCTCGGGTCGAAAAGGGGCCGAAATTCGCTCGATCTACGAGGGAAAGGTGGTGGATGTCAAGCGCAACCGAATCACGGGAAAATACGATGTATACATTGCTCACGGTGAGTACATCACCTCCTATGCGAACCTCTCGGCCGTGGTGGTGGAGCGCAACAGCTCCGTAAAACGGAACCAGAAGATCGGCACAATCGGCTCGTCGGTCGATGTGATCACCATGCAGAGCGAATACACCCTTGTCTTCGGCATCTATCCGCCCAATCCGAAACAAAAAATGCTCGCCTCGGAGTGCTTCCAAAAATAGCTCCACCCTCAAAAAACAAGTGAGAAAAATCTAAAAATCGTAAGGAAAGAGAAATGGCTATCCGATACCATAACGACGAGTCGCCGTACCGCCCTGCGGAGCGCCGTCTGCTGGGTCGCTGGCTCCGCGAAGTGGCGGCCGGCGAGGGCAACTACCGCATCGAGGAGCTCAACTACATCTTCTGCTCCTCCTCGAAGCACCGCGCCATGAACATCGAGTTCGTGGGACACGACTACTTCACCGACATCATCACCTTCGACTACAGCGACCTGAAGGAGGGCTATGTGGCCGGAGATGTCTTCATCGACGTAGAGACCGTGCGCGACAACGCCCGCATCTACGGCACGACCTTTACGCGCGAGATGCGCCGCGTGATTGCCCACGGACTGCTGCACCTCTGCGGCCAAAAGGACAAGACGCCCCGCGCCGAAAAGCAGATGCACCGCAAGGAGGATAAATACCTGGCTCTGCTCGACGAGATGCGCTCGGAGAAGACGGCACTAAAGAACCTCAAATAATTGATACTCATGGTGTTGGATTATGATATAATTGTGGTTGGTGGGGGTCATGCCGGATGCGAAGCCGCCTCGGCAGCCGCGCGCATGGGTTCTCGTACGCTGCTGCTGACGATGGACATGACCAAGCTGGCCAACATGTCGTGCAACCCCGCAGTAGGCGGCGTAGCCAAGGGGCAGATCGTACGCGAAATTGATGCGTTAGGCGGGCGTATGGGAATTATCACCGACCTCTCGGCCATCCAATTCCGCATGCTCAACCGATCGAAGGGGGCGGCCATGTGGAGCCCCCGCGCCCAGTGCGATAAGGCCCGCTTCTCGGAGGAGTGGCGCAAAGAACTCGAAAACACCTGGGGACTCTACATTTGGCAAGATGCCGCCACCGAGATCCTCTTCGCTGAAGAGGGCGGAGTACGCTGCATCAAAGGACTGAAAACCCAGATGGGGGTCGAGTTCTCGTGCCGTGCCTTGATCCTCACGAGCGGCACCTTCATGAACGGCCGCATGTTCTGCGGCGAGGGGTCGGCCGAGGGAGGACGCGCCGGAGATGCCGCCTCGCACGGCATTACCGAGTCACTCACCGCCATCGGATTCGAGGCAGGACGCATGAAGACCGGCACCCCGGCCCGCCTCGATGCCCGCACCATTCACTTCGAGGCCTTGGAGGTGCAGGAGGGCGACGAGAACCCGTCAAAATTTTCGTATTCGTCTGACACAGAGGCAGTTAAGGATCAGTTGCCGTGTTTTACCGTACACACCTCAAACGAGGTACACGACATTTTGCGCAAGGGATTTGAGCGATCGCCCCTCTTCAACGGCACGATTCACGGCATAGGCCCTCGCTACTGCCCGAGCATCGAGGACAAACTCCGCACCTTTGCCGACAAGGACTCGCACCAACTCTTCCTCGAACCCGAGGGCAGATCGACCAACGAATACTACCTGAACGGCTTCTCCTCGTCACTCCCCTGGGAGATTCAATGGGAGGCGCTACACGCCATCTGCGGACTGGAGGATCTCCACATCTTCCGACCGGGCTATGCCATCGAGTACGACTACCTGATTCCCACCCAGCTGCACCACTCGCTCGAGACCAAACTCGTCGAAGGGCTCTACTTCGCCGGGCAGATCAATGGTACGACCGGCTACGAGGAGGCGGCAGCGCAGGGACTAATGGCCGGCATCAACGCCCACCGCAAACTCAACAACCTGGAACCCGTCGTCCTTCGACGCGACGAGGCCTACATCGGTGTGCTGATCGACGACCTGGTGACCAAGGGGGTTGACGAACCCTACCGCATGTTCACCTCGCGCGCCGAGTACCGCATCCTGCTCCGCCAAGATAACGCCGACCTCCGCCTCACCCCCAAAGGGTATGAATTGGGACTCATCAGCGAAAAAAGATGGCAGGAATTTACCGAAAAAAATTCAGCCGTAGAATCGCTTAAAAAATTCGCACGCGAACTGAGCATCAAACCAAGCGACGTAGAGAGCTATTTAAAATCGCACAATTCCGATCCGCTTTCGCAGGGTTGTAAGCTACAAAATCTCCTTTTGCGCACCTTTACGACCTTTGAGAACCTGCGCCCCACCCTTCCGAAACTGGAAAAATTTCTGCACGAAAACAATTTCTCAGACGAGGTCATTGAGGAGGCAGAGATCCAAATCAAATACAAAGGATATATCGAGCGCGAAAAATTGATCGCCGAGAAACTGCGTCGCCTCGAAAATATCCGTATTCCGGCCGATTTCGACTTCCACTCGATGCAGGCCCTGACGATTGAGGCTCGTCAAAAACTCTCGCGCATCCGCCCCGCCACCATCGGCCAGGCTTCGCGCATCCCGGGAGTCTCCCCCGCCGATGTCAATGTGATGCTGGTGAAATTCGGCCGATAAGCCGTCGGACTCGAAGAGAAACACAAAAGTTAAACAGAAATAGACATATCAAAAAGAAGAGGGGATGTTCCACGTGGAACATCCCCTCTCTTTATTTAGCTGTTGGCTTTGAATTACTCCTCAACCTCCACAACCAGGTTCCAGCCGTGCTTGTCCTCGCAACGACCATACTGGATATCGCGCAGCGTGTTGTAGAGCTTCATGCTCCACTCGCCCACGTTCTCCATGTCGAACTGATAATCCTTACCGGTCTGCATGTCGTGAACAAAACCGATAGGCGAGATCACAGCGGCCGTACCGCAAGCACCGCACTCCTCGAAGGTCGAAAGCTCCTCGATGTCGATAGGGCGCTCAACCACCTCCAGGCCGAGATCCTGAGCGATCTGACGGAGGCTCTTGTTGGTGATCGAAGGCAGGATCGAAGGCGACTTCGGCGTAATGTACTGACCATCCTTGATGGCGAAGAAGTTGGCAGCACCGCACTCCTCGATGAAGCGACGCTCTACCGAATCCAGGAACAATACGTTGGCAAAGCCATTCTTGTGGGCCATCTCACCGCAAAGCAGCGACGAAGCGTAGTTACCACCTACCTTTACATCACCGGTACCGTGCTGAGCCGAACGATCCTGCGAACGGTCGGCAGCCACGCGGATGGGCTTAATACCCGACTTGAAGTACGGGCCTACGGGCGAGCAGTAAACCACAATCAGGGCATCCTTCGAAGGACGAACACCCAGACCAACCGACGTACCGAACATCACGGGACGGAGGTACAACGAAGCACCCGACTCATAGGGGGGAACAAAGCGAGCATTGCGCTTTACGCACTCCTCACAAGCCTTTACGAACATCTCGACCGTAGGCTCGGGCAGGCAAAGACGACGTGCCGACGAGATGAAACGCTTGGCGTTCTCCTCGGGACGGAACAGACGAATCTTACCATCCACGCCGCGGAAGGCCTTCAGACCCTCGAACAGCTCGCAACCATAGTGCAGGCACGAAGCCGACATGTGCATAGGCACATACTCATCGGAGGTTACCTCCATCTCGCCCCACTTACCATCCGTGTAGGTGTAGCGCACGTTGAAATCGGTTTTGGTGTAGTCAAAACCCAGCGATTTCCAATCCAAATTTGCAGTCATTTTACTGAAGTTTTAGGTTTATGTTAGTGAAACATTTCGTTATTTTTCTTTTAGTCCGAATTGCCTTTAATACATTATATCTCGCTGATACACAACATATTAACCAACAATCGCTCCGCTATTGGTCTTTTGCGAAGGCTGCAGGAGCACCAACTTGCCGGAGGCATCTTCACCCATCAGGATCATACCACTCGACAGGATGCCGCGCATCTCACGAGGCTGCAGGTTTACAAGCACCAAGACCTGCTGACCCACCAACTCCTCGGGGGTGAAGTGCTCAGCAATACCCGAGACGATCTCGCGCTTGTCGATACCCGTATCCACCGTCAGCTTCAGGAGCTTCTTGGTCTTGGCCACCTTCTCGGCCGCCAAGATGGTCGATACGCGGATATCCATCTTTTGGAAATCCTCGAACGATACCGCCTCCTTTTGCGCCTCGACATTTTGTGCCGCCTCGGCCGCCTGGTTGGCCGCCTTCGTAGCCGCCAACTTGTCGAGCTGCTTCTGGATCACCTCATCCTCGATCTTTTCGAACAAGAGCGACGGGGTGCCGATCGTATGGCCGGCCGAAATCAACTCCATCGAGCCGAGATTCTCCCAACCAAAGGGCTTCACCGCCAACATATCGAGCATCTTTTGAGCCGAGAAAGGCATGAAAGGCTCGATAGCGATTGCCGTATTGGCCGTGATTTGCAGGGCAATATTGAGAATGGTCTTTACGCGCTCGGGGTCGGTTTTCACCACCTTCCACGGCTCGGTATCGGCCAGGTATTTGTTACCGATACGGGCCACATTCATCGCCTCTTTGAGGGCCTCGCGGAAACGATAGTTCTCGATATTCTGCTCCAAAGCCCCCTTCACCTTCTTGAGCTCCTCGATCGTCTCCTTATCGTAGTCGGTCAACTCACCGCAGGCGGGAACCTCGCCCCCGTAATACTTCTGCGTGAGCACCAGGGCACGGTTTACGAAGTTACCCAAGATAGCCACCAACTCGTTGTTATTGCGAGCCTGGAAATCCTTCCAGGTGAAGTCGTTATCCTTGGTCTCGGGAGCATTGGCACACAACACATAGCGCAAGACATCCTCCTTGCCGGGGAACTCCTCGAGGTACTCGTGGAGCCACACAGCCCAGTTACGCGAAGTCGAGATCTTGTCACCCTCAAGGTTCAGGAACTCGTTGGCCGGCACATTCTCGGGCAGGATATACTCGCCGTGAGCCTTCAACATCGACGGGAAGACGATGCAGTGGAAGACGATGTTATCCTTACCGATGAAGTGCACCATCTTGGTATCCTCCGACTTCCAATACTTCTCCCAATCGGGTGTCAGATCCTTCGTGGCAGAGATATAGCCGATGGGCGCATCAAACCATACGTAGAGCACCTTGCCATCAGCACCCTCAACGGGTACAGGAATACCCCAGTCGAGGTCACGGCTTACGGCACGTGGCTGGAGGCCGAGGTCGAGCCAGCTCTTACACTGACCATACACGTTAGATTTCCACTCCTTGTGACCCTCCAAGATCCACTCGCGAAGGAAACCCTCATACTTATCCAAAGGCAAGTACCAGTGCTTTGTCTCGCGCTTCACGGGCACAGCACCCGATACGGCACTCTTGGGGTTGATC
>JAEIGA010007014.1_pt1 | contig 17140 bp, 25 predicted proteins | sample 9270691 | NCBI WGS metagenome assembly JAEIGA01 (sample SAMN17057246, study PRJNA624740) | gut metagenome | biome: biome; isolation source: fecal sample | host: Bos grunniens | place: China: Xizang | collected 2019 | reverse complement strand
TACACTTAGGATCTTAGAAAACTATATACCAGTTAGCGACATTGGAAATCAGAAGAAGCTTAAGCAAGGGGGCAACGAGAATGAATAGAGAAAACAGGCAGATGCGTACAGCATCAACAGCATTTACAACCCGCGACGATGGCGGGGCACTGGCAATTGAAGGTTATTTTGCAGTATTTGACAGCAATTACGAGATTGCACAGGGCATGAGCGAATCAATCGCGCAGGGCGCGTTTGATAATACACTTAGTGGCGACATTCGGGCACTTATAAACCATGATACAACGCTTGTACTTGGCAGAACCAAAGCAGGCACATTACAGCTGCGCACCGATTCGCACGGCTTATGGGGGCACATCGATATCAATCCGAACGATACCGACGCAATGAACCTGTATAACCGTGTTCAGCGTGGCGATGTTGACCAGTGCAGCTTCGGTTTTGATATCGTCAGCGAGGAAACCGACTTCCGCGAAGATGGTAGTGTACATTGGACAATCAAAGAGGTTGTTTTGTACGAAGTATCGCCGTGTACTTTCCCAGCTTATGAAGAAACCAACATTGCAGCAAGGGCCGCTGAACGTGACGACCTTTTAAAGCGCCGTAATGAAGCTTGGAAAGAAAAGATGCTTAAGAAATTGAAAGGAGAAACAGACAATGCTTAAGGTTCTTGTACTTCGTAAGAGAATCGACGCTGCCAAGAAGCAGCTGGAAGCCTTAAGGGCAAAGGATGCAGAATTTGAGCAGCGCGAAGCAGAACTTGAAAAGGCAATCGAGGAAGCAGCCGAAGCAGAAGGCGAGGAAGCCGCAGAAGCACAGAAGGTTGTTGAAGAAGAAGCCGAGAAGTTCGACGCAGAGAAAAAAGAACATGACGAAGCGAAAAAATCCTTAGAGGATGAAATCGCAGAAATGGAAGGCGATCTGGCAGAAGCTGAAAAAGAGCAGGACACAACACCGACAGCCGAGCCGGAAGCAGAGAAAACCGAGGAAAGGAAGGTAGTAAAAATGCCAGTATTACGCAACAGATTTTTCGGAAACATGAGCGCAGAGGAGCGCACCAGAATATTTGAGCAGGAAGATGTTAAAAACTATCTTGCAAACGTTAGATCCTGCATTAGAGAGAAAAGAGCGCTTAACAACGCAGGGCTTTTAATCCCAGAAGTATTTATCGGACTTATCAAGGAAAACGTTATGCGTTATTCAAAGCTTCTTAAGCACGTTAACGTTGTGCCTGTATCTGGAAACGCAAGACAGATTGTACAGGGAACTATCCCAGAAGCTATTTGGACAGAGTGCTGCGCAGCACTTAACGAACTTGCCCTTACATTCAACGACGTTGAAGTTGATTGCTTCAAGGTTGCTGGATATTTCAAGGTTTGCAACGCAGTTCTTGAAGATTCCGATATTGACCTTTCAAGCACACTGCTTGACGCACTTTCACAGGCAATCGGATATGCCGTTGATAAGGCTATTCTTTATGGCCGTAACAGCGCATCAACACAGAAGATGCCACTTGGTATCGTATCAAGACTTGCCCAGACTTCCGAGCCAGCAAGCTATCCTGCAACCGCTAGACCTTGGGTTGACCTTCATACATCAAATATCCTTACACTTTCAGCTGGCCTTACAGGCGCTGCACTGTTTAAGCAGATTGTTCTTGCATCCGGCGCAGCAAAGGGCGATTACAGCCGCGGCGAGAAGGTTTGGGTTATGAATGAAAAGACATATACCAAGCTGATGGCTGAAACAGTTAGCGTAAATGCAAACGGACAGGTTGTTACTGGTGTTGCCGGAACAATGCCTGTTGTTGGCGGCGTTATCGAAGTTCTTAACTTCGTACCCGACAATACAATCATTGGCGGTTACTTCGATCTGTACCTTCTTGCAGAGCGTGCAGGACAGAAGTTTGCAGAATCAGAGCATGTATTCTTCTTGCAGGATGCAACAGCATTCAAGGGCACAGCAAGATACGATGGCCAGCCAGTTATCGCAGAAGCATTCGTTGTTATCGGACTTGAGAATACAAGCCCAGCAGCTAACAGCGTAGCATTTGCACCAGATACAGCAAACGTTGTTACAGGCATCGTTCTGAATGCTGACGCAGTAACACTGGAAGTTGACGATACATTCCAGATTATTGCAAAGACAATGCCAGTTGATGGCCCAATCACATACACATCAAGCGCAGAAACATACGCTGTTGTTTCTGATGCTGGCGTTATTACAGCAAAGGCAAGCGGCAGCGCAATTATTACAGCTGTTAGCGGTTCAGCAAGCGCAAGCATCGCTGTTACAGTATCTGCTTGATGGAATACACCGTAATAAAGGATTTTATTGAACGCGGTTCATTAAAGGATATCAAGGCGGGTGAGAAATACACCTGCCTTGACCCTGTAAGGGCAAATAAGCTTATTGGCTGGGGCTATCTTAAAGCACCGGACGAAAAGCAGCCCGAAAGTGAGGACGTGGAAAAGCCGGAAAAGAAAACCGCGAAGGCTAAGACCACAGCCAAGCGTTCAGTAAAAACAAAGAAAGCGTGAAAAAATGACAGATGCGCAGATTGCAAGTGTTCTTGCAAGCTTAAAAATCGACCTTGGAATACTACGAACAACCGCATACGATAGCCGACTTACGGAAATCATTAAGAGCAGTTTCGAAATGATCACGCGAGAAGGGGCAACACTTGATGTTTCCAAGCCGGAAGATGCGCAGCTTGTCGTTATGTATTCCGCGTGGACATGGCGAAGGCGTGACACTGGCGAAGGTATGCCAAGAATGTTGCGCTATCAGCTGAACAATCGTGTATTTGGAGAAAAAATCCAATGAATGATGTTTTAAAGCTATTCACAACAACATACACCAAAGATAAATACGGCCAATCAATTCCGACGCAGGAAGCACACGAAGTTTATTGTGAACGCCAATCAGTATCGCGAAGCGAATTTTTTAATGCGGGCCGAAATGGTTTAAATCCGCAGTTCGTGTTCACGATCTTTAAGGGCGATTACATGGGGGAAACTGTTTGCGAATACGACGGCAAGGCTTATTCGATTTATAGGACGTATGAAACGGACAGCGATTACATAGAACTGTACGTGGAACGTAAAGGCGGCACAAATGGCGAAACGAGTAACAGTTGACAATTTGACCGATGCCATAAATGAGATTTTGGCAGAATATCAAGGGGATATTTACGAAAACCTTGATCAGATTACACGGCAGATTGGCCAGAAGGGCGTTGAAGCGCTTAAAAATTCGTCAAAACAAGCATTTGCCGGAAAAAAGTACGCAAGCGGCTGGGCAATGCTGGTGGAAAAGAACAGACTTTACACCACAGTGATCATTTACAACAAAAAGCAAGCGGGCCTTGCACATTTGTTGGAAAATGGCCATGTAAAAGCAAATGGCACTGGCCGTTATGGCTTCTGGGAAGGAAAACAGCACATTTTACCAGTTGAAGAACAGCTGGTGGAAGAATACGAAAGCGAGGTTGCCCAAAATCTGATATGAAGCGTGAAGATGTTTATTTGATGATTGAAAATATTGGGCTGCCGTGCGCGTATTACCAATTTCCGGATGATACACCACAGGAAGCGCCGTTTATTTGCTGGTTTTTTTCAGTGAATACCGACGTAATGGCCGACAATCAGAACTATGTTGACAAGGAAGTTTTAAATATCGAGTTATACACGAAGGTTAGAGAATATGACAAGGAACAAGCCGTCGAAGCTGCACTGAAAGCTGGCGGCTTTTCTTATGCAAAAGAAGCAAGTTTTGTCGATGATGAAAAGATTTGGCAAATTTCATACGAAAGCGAGGTTATGATCGATGGCTAAAAACAAGGTAAAATACGGCCTTAAGTCAGTTTATTATGCAGTGGCAACGATTGACGAACTGACCAATACAGCCACTTATGCAACTCCAAAGCCTTGGCCCGGTGCTGTCAATATGTCACTTGACCAGCAGGGCGATATCACAAAGTTCCGCGCTGACAATATCGATTACTGGGTTGGTAATTCCAACAATGGTTACAGCGGCGATTTTGAAAGCGCACTTATTCCAGACGATTTCCGCAAAGATGTTTTAAACGAAATCGAGGATTCAAACGGCGTATTTATTGAGGACGCAGCCGCAAAGACAGTTCACTTTGCACTTCTTTTCCAGTTTGAAGGCGACGCAAAGGCAACACGTCACGTTCTTTATAACTGCACAGCCAACAGGCCCAGCGTTTCCGGCGCAACAACAGAGGAAACAATCGAGCCGCAGACCGAAACAATTACAATCACATCTGTTGCGATCCATAATGCCGACCTTGATATTGATGTTGTTAAGGGCCGCGTAGGACAGGACGAAGCACAGTATAGTACATGGTACGATGCAGTATATCAAGCAACAGCAAAGGCAACATACTACACCGTATCTTTTGATACTGACGGTGGCAGCGCAGTTGCTAGCCAGAGCGTAAGAAGCGGCGCAAAGGCAACAGAGCCAGCAGCACCGACAAAGGCTGGTTATGAGTTCGATGGCTGGTATACATCAAACACATATACAACAGAGTTCAATTTTGATAGTGCTATTTCAGCCGACACAACAGTTTATGCAAAGTTTGTTGAACTGTTCACAGTAACATTTGATACCGACGGCGGCAGCGTAGTTCCTAGCCAGACAGTTGCAGACGGCAGCAAGGCAACAAGGCCAGCCGATCCAACAAAGGAAGGTTACACATTTGTTAACTGGTACAAAGAAGCAGCATTCACAAATCTGTTTGATTTTGATGATGCTATCACAGCAGACACAACAATTTACGCGAAGTTTTCAGCTTGATCATTAGGGGGCAGTTAAATGTATAAGGAAATCCAGATAGGGGAAAAGACAATTGCGTTTTTATCGAACGGTGTTACGCCGCTTTTTTACAAACAGCTTTTCAAAAAGGATCTGTTGCAGACACTTAAGGGCAATGGGGAATGGGATATAGTCGGCGACCATATCCCAGAACTTGCCTATATTATGGCAATGCAGGCACGCGAAGGCATGACAGCCGCAGAAATGATGAAGCTAAGTTATGATTCATACATTGAATGGCTATCACAGTTTGAAGCGCTGGATCTAACGATGCACGGCGGGGAAATCACAAATGTTTATATTAGTGATTCGATACCCAGTGCAGAACCCAAAAAAAAAGTAAAAGGCAAAGCGAACGCGTAACGACAACGCCGTTATATATGCTTAGATGCTTCCAAATCGGTTTACACATATCCGATTTGGAAGCTATTAGCATAGGCATGGTTTACGATTTGATCACGGAAAGCGGAAATGATAGTTACGAATACAAAGACGTGGCAAATCAAGAGGATTTCGACAAGTTTTAGTGAGGTGTTTTGATGGCAGCACAGCGAATAAAGGGAATTACAATTGAAATCGGCGGCGATACCACCGAACTAACCAAATCGCTATCAGCAGTAGACCGCGCCGTAAAAGACACACAAGCTAATTTACGCGATATAAACAAGGCCCTTAAGTTTGATTCCGGAAACGTGGAACTTTTAAAACTTAAGCAGGATAACTTGAACGATAGCGTGGACGAAGCCAAAAGAAGGTTGCAGGCAGAAAAAGAAGCGCTTGATCAGATGAAAAACACGGAAGGCTTCGATGAAAATTCGAAAGCCGCCAAAGACCTGCAAACACAGATTGCACTTGATGAAGTGGAACTGCAAAAGGCAGAAAAGGCCCTTAAGGACTTCGGAAGCGTAGGCGAACAGCAAATGAAGCTTGTTTCCGACAAGGTAAAGGAAGTTGGCGACAAGATTAGCGGGCTTGGCGAAGATATGACCAAGTTTGTTACTGGGCCGATTGTTGCCATTGGCGCAGGATCTGTTGCAGCATGGCAGGAAGTTGACGGCGCAATGGATATCGTTATACAGAAAACTGGCGCAACAGGCGAAGCGCTGGACGATATGCAAAGCCGTGTTTCTAATATCGCCCAGACAATACCAACTTCATTTGAAGAAGCTGGCACAGCTATTGGCGAAGTAAATACACGTTTTGGCCTTACAGGGGATGCACTGGAACAGCTTTCCACGCAGTTCATTGAGTTTGCAAACCTTAATGGCACGGACGTTAACAGTTCCATTGATACCGTACAAAAGACCCTTGCAGCGTTTGGCTTATCGGCAGAAGATGCAGGGGCATTACTTGATACATTAAACAAAGTCGGGCAGGATTCCGGCATAAGCATGGACACATTGGCCCAGCTTATGACTTCAAATGCGACAGCATTCCAGAGCATGGGGCTTGATGCTGCCGACGCTGCGACTTTGCTTGGCAAGTTGGAAAAATCCGGTGTTGATACCAGCGCAGCCATTACAGGATTAACAAAAGTACAGAAAAAAGCGGCAGAAGATGGCAAGAGCATGGAAGAAACGCTTAACACTGCCCTTACTGACGTTAACAGCGCCATTGATATATTTGGAAGTAAGGCAGGCGTAAAGCTGTATGAATCTTTCCAGAACGGCGCATTATCTGTTACAGATTTTGTGGATTCCACAGCAAACCTTAACGATGCGCTGGGAAGTGTAAGCGATACTTACACAGCAACCTTAGATCCGCTTGACCAAATGACAACAACAATGAACACGCTGAAAGCAACAGGCGCAGACATTGTTAATACAGCCGCGCCGATGATTGAAGAAGCTATGAAGGCACTTGCTGACGTAGTACACCAGTTATCGGACGCTTGGAACAATCTAAGCCCAGAGCAGCAGGAAATGGTTATTAAGTTTGCGGCAGTTGCCGCAGCCGTTGGCCCTGTTTTAGTAGTTGTCGGCAATGTTGTAAGCGCCGTTGGCACGTTGATTGGTGTTATTGCGCCGATTGCAACGCTGATAACCGGAACGATAATTCCTGCTATTGCGGCAGCCGCAGCGCCAATATTGGCAATTGTTGCAGCGATAGCGGCCGTTATAGCCATAATTGTTCTGTGTATAAAGCATTGGGATGAAATCAAGGCAAAGGCAGAAGAAGTCGGCAAGGCTATTTCCGATAAATGGACAGAGATTAAGACGAACATTACCACAGCTGTTACAAACATAATGACAACGGTAAAAGAGAAGTTCGAAAGCATCAAAAACGACGTTGTTACTAAGGTTACAGACCTTAAGACAAAGGCCCTTAACGCCTTCAACAACCTAAAAACATCCATTTCAACAGTAATCGGGAATATCAAATCAACTATTGTCGGCGGCTTCCAGAATGCCATTGATTTTATTACGTCACTGCCAAGCAGGGCAATTGGCTGGGGGCGCGATATCATAAACGGCGTGGTTGACGGCATAAGAAACGCAATCGGAAAAATAACTGATGTTATGTCAGATGTTGCAAGCACAATTTCAAGCTTCATTCACTTTTCCGAACCGGACGAAGGGCCGCTTTCCAATTTCCACACATATATGCCGGATATGATGAAACAGCTGGCGCAGGGCATTAGAAGCGGAATACCACAGATTGAAAGCGCCATGGATGCCATGACACGTTCAATGATTCCGAGCATGGGCGATGCAGGCGCAAGCGGCGCAGGCGGCAATGTAACGAATACAAATACAAATACTGTGAGCATAAATGTTTACGGCGCACAGGGGCAGGATGTACGACAGCTTGCCAACGAGATTCAGAACATCATTAACAATGAGGTTTATTCGAAGGGGGCTGTATTCGCATGAGGAATTATATAGTTTACAATGGCAAATCCTTTTTGGATTTTGGCGTGTTTATTTCCGGTGCTGGTACATACGATGCGCCAGAACGTGACACTTCAAAGGTTGAAATCGTTGGGCGCAATGGCGATCTGACACTTGATAATGGACGGTATAAGAATATCAAAGTTAAGTACCCAGCTTTTGTTATCTCAAATTTTAGCGAGAACGTGGAAGCACTTCGAAACTATCTGTTGACACAAAGCGGGTATGTTCGCTTAGAAGATACATACCATCCGGAAGAATTTAGGCTTGCTAAGATAAGCGGCGGTTTTACAACTAAGCCAGTTGCCCAGCTTATTGCAGGCGAATTTGACCTTGAATTTGATTGTTACCCGCAGCGTTTCTTGAAATCGGGCGAAGCTGCCGTTGAATTTTCGGCGGCTGGTACGATCATAAACAAGTATCTGACGGAAGCAAAACCGCTAATCAGAGCATACGGCACAGGTTCTTTTACAATCGGCGGTGTTACCGTGCAGATAACAAGTGCCAACAGTTACACCGATATTGATTGCGATTTGCAGGAAGCATACAAAGATACACTGGCCACAAACTGCAATGCAAATATCGTACTTACAAACGGCGTATTTCCGACGCTTAAGGCTGGCAGTAATGCCATTACATTAAGCGGCATTTCCAAGCTGGAAATAACGCCCAGATGGTGGGTGCTTTAATGAAACCTATTCTATTCGATAAGACGGCAACACAGTTTAATACAAACGGCCTTGGACGATTGGAAGCCATAAGCTGCGTCGTTACAGAAGAACGAAACGGCTTGTTTGAACTTGAAATGACAATTGCAGAAACCGCATTGCACGCAGGTGCAATCGAAATGCAATCGATAATTGTTGTTAAAGTACCGGACAAGCAAAGCTTGCAGGCTTTCAGAGTTTACAAGATAACAAAGCCAGTAAATGGCATTTTTGCGGTTTATGCACAGCACATTTCTTATCAGCTGTCATTTATCCCGACAATGCCATTTACAATTACGGCAAGCGCAAGCGCGTGCAATCTGACATTGCAGGCCCTTAAGTCGAATGCCGTTGAATCTTGCCCATTTACGTTCACAACGGACGTAACAACCGTGGCAAGCTATCAGCAGACCGCGCCTGCATCAATCAGAAGCAGGCTTGGCGGTGTTGCCGGATCTGTGCTTGATCAGTTCGGCGGCGAATACTCTTGGGATAACTTCGATGTTTATTTGCTGGCAAACAGGGGTGTTACAACGCCTGCTGTTACGCTTAGATATGGCAAGAACATTACAGACTTAAACCAAGAAGAAAACATCGCAGATACCATAACAGGCATTGTTCCTTACTGGCAATCGTCAGAAGGCGACACAATGGTTACGCTGCCGGAAAAGGTAATCGACAGCAGCCATGCGAGCCAGTACCCATTTAAGCGTACTGTGCCGTATGACTTTTCGCAGGCTTTTGAAGAAGAACCGACAGAAGCACAGCTGCGGGCAAAGGCGCAGGCATATATGAACGCCAGCGGCGTGGGCGTGCCGGAAGTATCAATCAAGCTATCGTTCATAAATCTTGCTGATACAGAAGAATACAAGGACGTTGCGGCCCTGCAATCCGTAAAGCTGTGTGATAACATTGGCGTTTACTTTGAGAAGCTGGGCATTAGCACAACGGCTGAAATCGTAAAATATCAGTATAACGTACTTACAGAAAAGTATGATTCCATCGAAGTGGGTTCGCTTAGAAGCAATCTGGCGGGCGCGATCAATACAAACAGTGAAGGCATCCAGACGCTGGCAAACAATACGCAGCGTATGTTCAAAGAATACAGCGGAACAGTTACCCAGCTTGTGGATGAAGCAACAGCATGGCTTACAAGCGGCGACGGTTACGTTGTAGCCACAAAAGATAGTTCCGGCAATTGGAAAGAACTGTTATTTATGGACACGGCCGATATTGCCACAGCTGTAAATGTGCTTCGCATAAATCAAAACGGCATTGGTTTTAGTAGCACTGGCGTTGCTGGCCCTTATACACAGGCATGGACATTAGATGGAAAAATGGTTATAGGTGGAACAAATGCGCCAAGTATAACAGTTTATGACAATGCAACCCCGCCAAACATTTTATTCCAGATAAATGCCAGTGGTATGCAGTGGGATGCTGCCAACAGTTCAATGGATATCAACGGCAACCTTACAGCTAACGGTGCAGCCCTTACAAATGCAACAATAACAAATAATGGGAGTGATAATTATGGCGTTAAAATAAAATCTTCCTCAATCGTGTTTACATATAGCGGCACAGAATTGGCATCACTCATATTTAAAACATTAAGCGGCAACAGAAGGGTTGCCATCCTTAACTGCGTTTCAAGGCTTACACTTGCCTGCGGGAATGCCAATTCGGTGGGGACATATCCAGCTTCTATAAAAATGGATGATGAAGGCATCATAAACCTAGAATTTTATGATGCTTATAGCACACGCGGTTACGTTTCCGGGCGTTTAGGTTATGATGATCAGACAGGCAATTTGTGTTTATTCTAGGGAGCGAATATGACAACACAATCTTTTTATCTGCAGATGATCCCTAAAGGGGTTCGGCCGGTTATCCGGGTTTCACAGAATGATACCGGGCAGGCTTGGCTTATAAATCTACTTTTTGGGAAGGATCCTTTTATCGTTCCTGCAGGAGCTGCAGTTTATATTCAGGGAACAAAGCCCGACAGTTCAACTTTTAAAGAATCATGCAGCGTTTCAGGCAATCAGGTTACAGCCATAGAAACGCAGCAAATGACGAATGTATGCGGCGATGTACGAGCTGAAATAAGTGTGCAGCTTGGCGATTATGCTTTAAGTTCAATAAATTTCATTATCCAAGTCGAACCAAAGGCTTAGAGGGGCACAAGCATGACAACACAATCTTTTAATCTTGAACTGATACCGCAGGGCGTTGCGCCGTGCGTATATGTTTCTCAGTATGATAAAGGGCAAACTTGGTTGATAAGCCTATTTGCAAATAATCTGCCCTTTAATATTCCCAGCGGGGCATCTGTAACAATACAGGGCAGCAAACCGGATTCGACCGGATTCCAATATGCTTGTACTTTTGCAGATAACGTCGTTACGGCTGTTGAAGAACAGCAAATGACGGTGCTTGCTGGAAAAATACCATGCGAAATAGTTGTTGCGTTAGGCGGTGCAAAAATTGCATCGCTTAATTTTTGCCTTGCTGTTGAACCCGCAGCACTTCGCGATGATATCCAGATATCGGAAACGGATCTGCCGCTAATTGAAGAAGCAGCAGAAGCCGTCGAACAGATTCCGGCGCTTATCGCAGAAGTGGAAGGTTACGTTGACGATTCCGAAGCATGGGCAAAAGGTACAAAAGGCGGCACGCCTGTTACATCTGACGACCCACAGTACCATGCAAATGCAAAATGGTATGCTGAACAGGCCGCGCAGGCTTCGGGCAACCCGCCAATTATCGGCAACAATGGCAATTGGTGGATTTATGACGAACAGCAGGGCGCTTATGTTGATTCCGGCGAACCTTCAAAGGGCGACGACGGCCAGACCCCAACGATTACAGCAACAGCAACCGTTGATGCTAACACAGGAACGCCAGCAGTTAATGTTACAAAAAGCGGAACTGATTTAGCACCTGCATTTGCATTTGCTTTTAGTAACCTAAAGGGAAGCCAAGGCGATACAGGCCCGACAGGAAACGGCATTGCCAGTATTACAAAAACAGGCACTTCGGGGCTTGTAGATACATACACGATCACATTTACCAACGGCACAACAACAACCTTTACTGTCACAAACGGACAGGATGGCCAAGGTTCTGGCGATATGACCGCGGCTGTATATGATAGCGACAGCGCCGTGCGTAATGCTGGTGGCATAGCTGATTATGTACACGACGATCTGATTACAGAAACACAGTGGGCTGCAATACAGGCACTTTACACTTAAAGAAGGGAGTAAAAAAGCATGGTAACACTGAACAAGGAAACTGTTGGAAAAGAACTTAGTTTCAAGGGCCTTTCAACAGACACAAAGCCAACCGTAACATTTGAAGGCTTAAAAATCACTAATGGTTCATCATTTTTTGAGATGGATACGCAGGATGTGTACTTTTACGATGGCGAAGCTGATGATTGGCTTGCACAGCCATAAAAGGGGGTTAATATGCAGGACGTTGAAATTATTGGAATGCTAAAATCCTACATAGCCAAAACACTTGTAGGCATGGGCGCACTTAAGGGCGCACCGTGTACCGTAAAAAGCGTTGAAACTTCCGGCGGCGATCATGTTGTTACACTTGAATGGACAGATACCAACGGTGATAAGCAGGAAACCGAATTTACAGTTTCAAACGGCACAAACGGCACAAACGGCACGGATGGTACAGACGGATTCAGCCCGACAATCGTTGTTAAGACAAGCACCGACAACACTTATATTTTAACTATAACTGACAAAAACGGCAGTTATGATACGCCAAACCTTAGAGGTGGCGGCGGTGGCGGTGGGGCATCTTCCATGGCCGATCTGACAGACGTTGTATTAACTTCACTGGCAGCAGGCGACCTTCTTGTTTATGATGCCGTAAATGGCAAGTGGATAAATAGCGACGTGCTTAAGGATCTTGCCGAAAAGGTAACAGGCGCAACAAATGGCAACTTTGCTGGCCTTGATGCAAGCGGCAACCTTATTGATAGCGGCAAGAAGGCAGCAGACTTTGCAACAGCGCAGGCCCTTGCAGACGAAGCGTCCACCAGAAGCGCACTGGGCGCGAAGAATCTGCTTCCTAACATTGCAAGTAGTGGCAGTTATGCGTCAAGTGGAACAGTTACAAAGAATGCCAATGGAAGCCTTACAATTGATGGCACTTTTGATGCTGTTACCACGATCAACATTGATTACTTGAATGCTTTATCAGATGCTGTATTTGATGTGACAGATTTAATCGGCACTGACATTGCAGTTACATTCTTAGATACTGCGGTATCTGGAATAACATTACAGGTTGGGTATTTTAACAGCGAAGGTACAAGAAGCGGTTTAGAAACCGTATCGACAAAAGCTGATTTTACATTCCCTGTTGGTGCGGTTAAGAGCGCAACATATTTGAGAATTGCAAGCGGAACATACGAAAATGTAATTGTTTATCCAATGATGCGGCTTGCAATAGATGCAAACGCTGATTACCAGCCATTTGCTAAGACCAACAAGCAGCTGACAGATGAACAGGGCTATATCACAGAAGCCCAGTGGACAGCTATAAATACGCTGTACGCTTAAGAAGGGGGAAAGTTAAATGAAAACAATTAACAATTATGCTGAACTTGTAAAAGAGAAGCACGCATTGAATAAGACCCTTGCACCTGTCGAAACCGATCTGACAGGTGCTTCGCAGGCTTATGCTAAGGGCGCAAAATTTATCTATAACGGCATTATGTACCAAGCCAAAACTGCCATTGCGCAGGGGACTGCCCTTGTACTGAATACCAATTACGAAGCTGCGCCGAATGTGGAAACACAGATTGCCAACGAAGCGGCTGTTAGAAGCCAGATGGGCGCAAAAAATTTGTTGATATTTGATTTAGCAAAAATCAAAGAAGTTAATACTAATGGAACGTGGACAGATAATGTTTACAGTTTCGATGGTTTAACAGCAACTTTTAATAGTGATGGAAGTATTTCGCTAAGTGGTACAACAAGTGAATGGATAGCAATCAAACTTGTTACTCCTTTATTTTTTGAAGTTTTGCCAGCTAATTCTTATACATTAACAGGCTGCCCAGCTGGTGGAAGTTCATTAACATACGGCTTAGTTGCACAGTTTAAAGATGATGCAACAAGTAAAACTTTAAATGATTATGGCAGCGGAGCAACTAATACTTATGACATAAACGTTTCGTTGACTGGTGGTAATGTTTTCGTGTCGTTATATCCAAACATTGACTTTACAGGCATGACATTCAAGCCAATGTTAAGATTAGCTAAAGATCCAGACGAAACATACCAGCCGTATGCTAAAACCAACGTTGAATTGACCGAGCAGGTAAGTTCGCTAAATACAGCTATTGCGAATAAGGCAGACGCAAGCGCATTGAATAGCAAAGAGAATGTGCCAACAGTTTTGAACGCCACACTTGCGGCAAGTGCAACAACTTTAACTTTTACTGATGATAGTATCGGTAATAATTCAAGGATTAGAGCATATAGTGACCCGTTTGTTTTAGGATTGATAACAGATATGGCCCAGAGTGGAACGACAGTAACACTTACTTGTGCGGCACAGGCTAGTGCAGTTAGTGTAAAGCTGGAAGTTCGCAATTAAGGGGGTGCGATAATGGCTTATTTTGAATGTGTAATAGGGAGTGCAACAAGTGGTAGCGGCATTCCGTTAGTTGCTACTTGTACAAGTGCCTTTGCTGGATTGCCAATAACTTGTTCAGATGGAACAACTACATTGACAGAAACTTGCCCGAGTGCAAGCCCATATGAAGTTACTTTCAATCTTCCAAATACAGGAACATGGATAGTTAGTGGAACTATAAGTGGCACAACCTATTCAGAAAGTGTATTGGTAAACGAATTTGATTGTGAGTTAAAAAATAATATTGATGTTACTGTCACAGTTTATTCCGCAAACAATGATACAATTTCATACACCGGATTAGATGGACAGACACATACTATTACTACAAATAGTAGTGGACAAGCAACGGCAAGTATTACAATCGCCCCAAACGGTAGCACATTTACATTTACGAGTTCAGTTGCTAAGGATCCAAGCAATTTAAGTGAATCATATACAAAAAGCATTACAATAAATAGTAATACAACAACTATTTATGTTATGCCAGATAAAGCGCTTTATTGGTATGGATATTATAAAGAAACTGTGAATAAGTGGAAAGAGGTAGATAACGCAAATTGTATAATTACAGATAATACAAATTATGTATATTTGTATGGCAAATCATCTTCATCAACAAATTATAATCTAGTTGCACTTTGCTTTAATAAAATGTCAACCGGAAGTACCAAGTTAAAAATACACTGTAAAGCAGTAAATGCAACAGTTCATAACTACGGTACAAACAACGCTTATCCGAATACTGGCTGGAGTATACCTAATAGTATAGGTGCGTATTCAGTGGGTATGAATAACGGTACAATAGGAACAGCGGGCTATCCTATGGTTAATTTAGGTGGTGGAACTGCCGAAATTTACGCTATATGGTTAGAGTAAAGGAGAATTATTATGATAACAGAATCAAGAATAAAAGCTATCGAAGATAGATTGGACGAATTAACAGCCAACTTTTTACAAACACAAAAAAACCAAGTGCCGGTTGTTGAAAAGGTAGATGGCACAAGTAATATAGTTGACGGAATAAGTGATAAAGTAACTAAACTTGACAGCGAAATGTTTCCAGAGTGGACACCCGACAGCTATCCTTATTTCGCTGGTGAACGTGTATTATACAATGGTTTACATTATCGTTGTATTCAGAATCACACATCACAGGCAGATTGGACACCAGATACAGCCGTTTCATTGTGGGTTGAGATTGCCAATCCTACACAAGAATGGCCGGAGTGGAAACAGCCAGCCGGAGCGCATGACGCTTATAACAAAGGCGATAAAGTATCACACCTTGAAAAGCATTGGGTATCTGATATTGACGCTAACGTTTATGAGCCAAGCGTTTACGGATGGACAGAGGTTGAATAAATGACTTTTATTAAAAAAGTGCTTGATAACTTCATACAGATTTGTAAGGACTTTGGCTTATCTGATAATGACATAAAAGATGGTGTTGATAATGCCATTAAAGTGTTTAAGACAATCGACTTTGAGGACAAGGAACAGGCAAACCAGATAAGTAAAGCTATGGAAAGTGAAAGCAGAAAGCTGGGGAAAAAGAAATGATGATTGATGCCGATAAGTTAAAAGCCATATTTGAAGCAGACAACGAGCCTTACGAGTTAAAATGGTCTAGTCAAGCAATAATCAACGAGATTGACGATTTAATCAGTGCTACAATGGACAAGGACGAGGACGATTAAAACCGTAAAATGAGGACTTATACGTATGAAGATTTTAATTATTTTACTATTACTTTTCATAGCAATTGGCACAATGGTAAATACTCTTTACTTGAAGCGTATTGCTAAGAAACTTGATGTGCCAGACATTACACGGTCTTATGATAAATGAGGACTATTGCGAAGTTATAAAAGTGACAATTGATATTCCTAAAAATCTTATAGACAATGATTTTGGATATGTGGATTTAAGACTTCATAAAGACAAGGATTGCGTAAACAGCATCACTACCGATTGTGTCGAGAAGCCTTATTTTCAATTTCTTAAATTTGAAGTAGAAAAAGAAAATTCGTAAAAGGTACATTTTGCGAACTTGTGTTATCATGGATCTTGGAAGGGAATAACCAGCGAACCCCAAGCTGCGGCGTAAGGTTTGCTTGGCCCTTAAGGAAGGGGGCTGCGTGTTGCTGACGTGAGTGGACGCAGCAGGCCGTTACGATCTGGGCAAGGGCGGCATTGTAAATTAAGCGTGGGAGTTTTGCCAGTTTTTACGTAACCACAATTTGTAAACTGGCTAACTTCGGTATGTTTTTGGGAATATACCGGACGAAAAAGTGAACGCAATAGTTTACGATCTGGCAGCCAGAAGGCTGCTTTTTTAATTGGATTCCCTCATAGTTCTTCATACACTCATAAGATTAGCGGCAGCGCGGCCCAGCGCACGTTATGACCGCGGCAATTAATCCCATAGTTGCGAAATGCTGGGCATCCTTCTAAAGCTGGCATTGTGGACAAGTGCCATTTTTTTTACCTCTTAGGATGCGGGAAAAACTGTGCCCTGCTGGAAACGGCAGGGCATGAAGCCCATAACTTAACTTCTGACAATACAGGCGGCCAATTGGCTGCCTTTTCTTATAGGGGGAATAATGATAACAGCAATATTGCCATACCTTCAAATTATCTTGACTACCTGCAACATTATTGTTTTTGGAACGATATTTGTTAGATACGTTAGCAAGCCGCATACAACACTGGAAAGCCGTGTTACTGCGCTTGAAGTAAAGCAAAAAGAAATTGAAGATTCGCTTAAACAGGGAAACGACAGATTTCGTACAGAAGCATCGACAATCGAAGTTATACAGATTTGTTTGTTGGCCCTTATCGATTTCGAACTTTCATTTTGTGCCCATAACAATTACACGCACACAGAAGATCTGCTTAAGGCAAAAAACCTTTTACAAGAACACTTGGCAAGGGGCAAAAAATGGCAAATAGACGATTAACAAAAGCAAATAAGCTTAAGAAAATCGATAGAATTGTACGCGGCGTTTGCATTTATTGGTGCGTTTT
>JAEIGA010007013.1_pt1 | contig 17141 bp, 24 predicted proteins | sample 9270691 | NCBI WGS metagenome assembly JAEIGA01 (sample SAMN17057246, study PRJNA624740) | gut metagenome | biome: biome; isolation source: fecal sample | host: Bos grunniens | place: China: Xizang | collected 2019 | reverse complement strand
CAATCTTCTTCAGGCAAAAACCAAGGCGCTCGAATCTGCAGAACGAGTCGAGGAGCTATATTCTAACGCTTTGCGAGCAATGAGAAACTATAGCGGTCAAGACGAGGAGGTCGACGATGATTAGAACATATTCTGAACTAGTTAAACTCCCGACATTCAAAGAAAGATTTGAATACTTGGCTTTAAACGGAGAAGTAGCTAAAGAGACATTTGGATTTGATCGATATTTGAATCAAAATTTCTATAGATCAAAAGAATGGAAAAGAATTAGGGGTCAAGTCATAATTCGTGATTCGGGATGTGACCTAGGAATAGAAGGATACAACATTTATGGAAAGATCGTGATTCATCATATGAATCCAGTTTCCAAGAATGACATTCTGGACATAACCGACTATCTTCTAAATCCTGAATACCTTATCTGCACAACACACGAAACACATAACGCTATACATTACGGAGATGAATCATTGCTTGTTCTCGATCCGGTTGTTAGAGCTGCAAACGACACTTGTCCATGGAGGAGATAACATGCAGACATATTACTACTTCACAAATGAGCTTTACCATCACGGCATCAAAGGTCAGCGTTGGGGCGTCAGACGTTATCAGAATCCAGATGGGTCTTATACTCCGGCTGGAGCTGAAAGATACAACGATAGAAATTCTGATGGTTCAGTTAAGCAGACTTCAAAAATAGATAAAAGAAAAGTAGCTAAAAGAGTGGCAATAGGAGCAGCAGTTGTCGGTGGAACAATCTTGGCGATTGCGAATCGGAAGAAACTTAAAGCAGCAGCTCAAAACCTGAAGCATCAAATCCTTGCCGAAAAGGCGTTGGCAAAAGTAAACACGAATGAGAAACTTCCGAAAAAAGTCACACCTCCTCCAATTCCTAAAAACGAAAAAACAGGAGTTGCTCAAAAATTATATGGCGATAATCCTGATGTTAAACGACTCGAAAAGCTTGGTGTAGAAACTCCGTTCAGTTCTAAAAAAGAAGCAGGATCATCAACACCGAAACTAGTATTTAAACAAGAAGTTCCAAGAACAGAGATTCCTAAGAAGGATACAAGAAGTTTCGAACAAAGAATTAAAGAAGGAAACTTTAAATTTAGACAAGTCGAGGCTCTTCGTTCAGACGGAAAGGTAGACCACATAAACGTTCCTGCAGACAAAAAGAGATATGCTAAAGCTTTCGCAGAATCAATGGCAATTAGTGATGGCTCTGATAAAAACTATAATTACTGGTATGATTACATGATGAAAAAACTGGATAGTTACGGTCCTTAATCACACGAAAGGAAAAATTCAAAATGGCGCTATCGAATACAGCCGTTCCAAAATACTACGGCGAATTTCGAGACACCGTGATGAGGGGCGAGATTCCAATCTGTAAAGAGATTGAAATGGAGATGCATCGCATAGATGATCTCATTGCAAATCCTGGTGTATATTACGACGACCAGGCTGTTAACGGTTTTATATCCTACTGTGAGAACGAACTTACCCTAACAGATGGATCAGACCTAAAACTTCTAGACACTTTCAAACTCTGGGCCGAACAAATCTTCGGATGGTATTACTTTGTAGAAAGAAGCGTGTACGAACCAAGTTCCGACGATCATGGCGGTCGCTATGTTAGGAAAACGATCAAGAAAAGACTAATCAACAAACAATACTTGATTTTAGCCAGAGGCGGCGCTAAATCTATGTACGGCTCGTGCTTACAAAACTTCTTCCTAAATGTTGATACTGCTACAACTCACCAGATAACAACAGCTCCGACGATGAAGCAAGCAGAAGAGGTGTTATCACCAATTCGAACTGCCATTGTAAGATCGAGAGGACCACTTTACAAGTTTCTTACCGAGGGATCTCTGCAGAATACGACAGGATCCAAAGCCAATCGAATGAAACTGGCGTCTACGAAGAAGGGTATTGAGAACTTCTTGACTGGATCACTTTTAGAGATTAGACCAATGAGCATTAACAAGCTTCAGGGTCTTAGAACTAAGGTTGCGACTGTCGACGAATGGCTTTCCGGAGACATCAGAGAAGACGTTATCGGCGCAATCGAACAAGGTGCATCCAAAGTTGATGATTATTTGATTGTTGCTATGAGCTCTGAAGGAACTGTTCGAAACGGAGCAGGCGATACAATCAAAATGGAGTTAGCAGACATACTAAAAGGAGAATACATCAATCCTCATGTGTCGATCTGGTGGTATAAACTCGATTCCATTGACGAAGTTGGCGAACCTGACAAATGGATTAAAGCCAATCCCAATCTCGGAAAGACCGTAAGCTACGAAACTTACCAACTGGATGTTGAAAGAGCTGAGAAAGCTCCTGCTGCACGTAACGACATATTAGCAAAACGTTTCGGAATTCCTATGGAGGGTTACACATATTACTTCACTTACGAAGAAACCCTTACTCATAAGAAGAGAGATTATTGGGGAATGCCTTGTGCGCTTGGAGCAGACCTTTCTCAGGGAGATGACTTCTGTGCGTTTACATTTTTGTTTCCTCTGTCTAATGGAGCTTTTGGTGTGAAAACCAGAAACTATATTTCTTCAAGAACACTCCAAAAATTACCAGCAGCAATGAGAGTTAAGTACGACGACTTCATGAAGGAAGGCAGTCTCATTGTTCTGGAAGGTTCCATAATAGACATGATGCAAGTTTATGAGGATCTCGATCAGCATATTTCCGACTGCGAATACGATGTCAGATGCTTTGGCTACGACCCATACAACGCAAGAGAATTTGTTGAGAGATGGTCTTCTGAAAACGGTCCTTTTGGAATCGAAAAGATCATACAGGGAGCTAAAACGGAGTCAGTCCCTCTCGGAGAACTTAAGCAATTGTCTGAAGACAGAAAACTTTTGTTTGACGAGGAGCTTATGACATTTGCAATGGGTAACTGCATTACCCTTGAAGATACAAACGGTAATAGAAAACTTTTAAAAAAACGATACGATCAAAAGATCGATGCTGTGGCAGCTATGATGGACGCATTTATAGCATATAAACTTAACAAGGAGGCCTTCGAATGACTGAATTAACTCACTGGGGTATCAAAGGTCAACGTTGGGGTGTAAGACGGTATAGAAACGAGGACGGAACTTATACTCCTGCTGGAAGAGAGATATTTGAAATCCAAACAACAATACAAGAGCGATAAAACGGCTCAAAACAAGCTTCAAATGAAAAGAGACAAAGACCTTTATAAGAGAGCTAAAAAAGCAGATAAAGGACGAAAGCTTTACGAAAAAGGTAAGACAATCACTTCAAATGAAGACAAAATTGCAGCTAGAAAAAGAGCACGAAAAGCTGTTGCAGCTGTCTCTGGATTAGCCATATCTGCAGCGGTATATTATGAGCAATCTGGAGGAAGAAAGAATATTCGCATAAAAAATCGAAATCTTTCGTTAAGTGAAGCTGCGGGTATTGCGGCTGTCGGAGCGACAGTTTTGTCGGCTCTCGGAACCGGAGCAGCAAATAAACATAATTCCAATCAGAACGAGAATATGCGAGCTTACTGGCATCGCAGCAAGGATGTAAAAGAACTTAATAAGAACGCAAAGAATCCCGCATACAGTAATTAATTTCATATTTTTATAGGAGGACTCAAATGGCTACTAAAAAGAAAGTAACAGAAGAGCAGGTTGTAGAAACCGAAGTTGTAAAAGAGGAAAAACCTAAAAAGAAGAAAGTAACAGAAGAGCCGGTTGTAGAAACCGAAGTTGTAAAAGAGGAAAAATCTAAAAAGAAGACGATCGACGTCGAGAAGTATACTTATCTTGGAGAAGTTGTAAATTGCGGTTCTCTCTTCATGAGAGATTACCCTAGTAAAAACGGATCGAAAATCGTAACAGTTATCAAAGCTGGAACTAAGGTTACGATCGACCATGAACGAAGCACTGTCGGATATTTTTACGTAAAATTGCCAAATGGCTTTGAAGGATACTGCGATAAGAGTTACATTGAGATGAAATAGTGGAGGGACTTATGGATAGCATACTCACATCTGTAAAGAAAGACTTGGGTATAACCGCTGATTACACCCATTTCGACGACGACATAATTATGGACATTAATGTTGCTTTTTCAACACTTATGCAGCTTGGTGTGGGTCCTGCTACAGGGTTTTCGATCAGCGACGCCTCTGCTGCATGGACTGATTTCATTCCAGATTCTCCGACGTTGAATTTGGTAAAGAAGTATGTGGCGGCGAAAGCCCGAGTTTTATTCGATCCACCTCAGAGTTCATCACTTCTCGAAGCATATAACAACACGATTAGCGAGATGGAATGGCGTATTAATGTGTCGGTAGATCCTGCTAATACTTTTGAATGAAAGGGTGAACGAGATGATATATTTTAGAAATAACGATAACACGCTTATTCATTGGGGTATCAAAGGCCAGCGTTGGGGGTTAAGACGATATCGCAATGAAGATGGAACCCTTACCGAGGCCGGCAGGGAAAGATACAATAGAGAACTACAAAAAAATCTTCAGAAATCGAAAGATAAAAGAGCGAATGCTGAAGCTCTAAATGATCCTGCTAAATGGAGAAAAGACGATCTTGAAAATCGAAAAAACATGCTAAACGCATCTAAGCAGACTGTTGATGCGTTAAAAGATGTAGAACGAATCGAAAGCAGTTTTCATACAAGAAATAAGAGCAAGAATCGATTAGACCTATCAAATAAAACCGATAAAGAACTTCGTGATGAGATTAATAGAGAATTATTAGAAAGACAGTATAACGATGTCTTTAATTCTAAACAAACTGGCAGAGGACGCCAAATGGTTAGAGATGTTTTGGAATCTGGTGGATCTTTGATAAGTCTCGCTGCCGCGGCAACTTCGGTGGCTTTAGGAATCCATACTTTAAGACACGGATAAGGAAAAATTCAAAATGGAGTTTATATGTGTTTACGAACTATCCCATCATGGCATAAAAGGACAACAATGGGGTGTTAAAAATGGCCCGCCATATCCACTAAAACAAAGTTCTAAGAGCGAGGCTGAGAAGAAAGCAGAAAAGAACAGCAAGGATCCTAAAGAATTGGTTAAAAAGTATTCTAACAAACCCGTTAAAGGATTTTATGAGGCTTATGCGATTACTGTATTAGCTCTCCTTGCGATAGCAAAAATCTCTAATGTGCGTTGGAATCGTAAGAAGAAAAAAGAGATGGAAAACCACGTCCAGCAAAATAATACAAATATTAAAAAGAAAATTGAAGGACCACACTCGGAATCTGAAGATATGGCAGCCGTAAACCCCGGTTTTAGATCAATGAAACCAGAGTATCTATCGAATTGTGTTCTATGTACAACAGCATACGATTTACGTAGAAGAGGATACGATGTTGAGGCCAATACCACTAAACTTGGTAGGATGCCGGACGATATTGCAACGTATTACAACATTAGCAAAAACGATATTAAAGCTATCAGATCATATGACAACATGATAAAACACCTTAATGATCAACCAGATGGCGCTAGAGGAAATATATGTGCTGGAGTTGGAGCTTTTGATTCTGGACACTCTATGGTTTGGGAGAAACAAAACGGAAAAGTAGTTATTATAGATGCTCAATCAAACCAGAAATACTATTCAATAGAAAGCAGCATAATTAATGAAAATTCCAGGATGCCATACCAAATAATTCGGACAGATGACAAAGAAATTAACTGGACCGGAATTCGAGACGCTGTTGTTGAACGTAAAACACCCGACAAATCGGTTAAATCAGAAGAATCATTAACGATGTTAGAAGAAAGGAATACCGCATGATTGATTTGAAGAAAGCAACAGCCGTTGTTGACTCTGATTATGGAGAAGATAGAAAAATTTCTTTATATAAAGAGACGAGTAGAGCCTTTATCTTTATATGCGAGTCGTTAGCCAAAAACGTAATCCCTAGTAAGATAGTGGTTGCCGTAAACAAAGAAACAGGCAAAACAGGAGCCTCTATATTTAGCGAAGAAGCAGCTGTAAAAGGATGCATGTAAAGGAGTGTTTCTATGTGGGTTTTAAACAAATCGCCGTCATATTTAATGCACTACGGTGTTAAAGGCATGACATGGGACGAGTCCAAAAGAGTTCACGACGATTCATATTACGAAACTCTTGGAACAGCAAAGTCTCAAACAGAATCTGCAAAGTCTAGAACGGCTGTTATCGGAAAGTTCGGACCTAAAGGTTCTAAATCTAAAAACAAGAAACAACAAGCTGCTGAAGAAGCCGCTCAGGCTCCTAAGAAAAAAGAGAAAACTGAGAGTTGGTGGGAATCCCAGAATTGGGTAAAAGTTGCCAGAGGACAAGTCGATAAGGCTAGCGAGAAAGTGGCCGAACAAAAAATGTCTTCCTCGCCAACAACCAAAATTTCAAATCTTGGTAAATCAATAATAGAAAAATTAAGGAGGAGATAACATGCAGACATATTACTACTTCACAAATGAGCTTTACCATCACGGCATCAAAGGTCAGCGTTGGGGCGTCAGACGTTATCAGAACGAAGACGGTTCGTTGACCCCAGCTGGAGAAAAGAGATACGCTATTCAAGAAGCAAAAAGCCAGCTGAAAGCAACGAAAGAAAAATACAAACAAGCAAATAAAGAATTAATGAGGCAGCCTATTTTTGCTAGTAGAGATAACATGAGAAAGAAAGAGGAAGCTAAGAAACGTCGAGATGAAGCTGAAATGGAAATGATCGACGCAAAAGCCAATCTTGCAAAAGCAAAAAAGGGAGAAAAGGGAGAATTTAAATCGTATAGAAATTCAATGCGGAAATATGGATTGCCTGGTAGTTCTTTCGATATGGCGAATGATAATAAAGCTGCAAAAGTGTATGATAGAATTGCGGTAAAGAAGGGCGAAGAGTATGCAAAAAAAGTAGAAAAGAGCGTTAGAAATCAGTTGGTTGCTAATGTCGCCACATCAGCGGCTGTTACACTTGGAGCAACAGCTGTGGCAGCAATCGTGTCTAGACAATACAATTAACTTGGAGAAAAATTCAAAATGACAAAAGAATCTTTAATTTCCCGCGTAAAACGTGCTTGGAATGTGTTCTTGAATAGGGATCCAACTCCAAGTTATGGGTACGGAGCCAGTTCTGCGTATCGTCCGGACAGACCTAGAATGTCTCGGGGGAATGAACGAACAATCGTCACCTCCGTATACAACAGAATCGCTATGGATGCTGCTGCTGTTGACATATTTCACGTTAGACTTGATGAAAACGGGAGATATATCGATACTATCGATTCGGGTTTAAACAACTGTTTAACGATCGAAGCAAACATTGATCAAACAGGTCGAGCCTTTAGACAAGATATTGTGTTATCTTTGCTTGATGAGGGCTGTGTAGCAATTGTTCCGGTCGACACAAGCTCAAACCCAGACAAAACAGGCTCATATACAATCGAAACCATGAGAGTTGGAAAGATAGTCGATTGGTATCCGGCAGCTGTAAAAGTAGATTTATACAATGATAGAACCGGCAGAAGGGAACAAATCACAGTTCCAAAACGCACCGTTTCAATTGTTGAGAATCCTCTTTACGCGATAATGAATGAACCGAATTCGACACTTCAACGCCTTATAAGAAAGTTGAATCTGCTGGATGCGGTTGATGAACAGAGTAGCGCTGGTAAATTGGATCTAATTATTCAATTACCATACCTTATAAAGACAGAAGCCAGACGTAAGCAAGCCGAAGAAAGACGTAAGCAAATCGAAGATCAGTTAAAAGGATCTAAGTATGGAATAGCTTACACCGACGGTACTGAGCATATAACTCAGCTTAATCGCCCAATCGAGAACAATTTAATGAAGCAGATTGAGTATTTAACGAGCATGCTTTATAGCCAGTTAGGAGTTACTCAAGAGATCATGAATGGTTCTGCGAATGAACAGACTATGCTGAATTATTATAATCGTACGATTGAGCCGATTCTTTCGGCAATAGTCGACGAAATGAAGAGGAAATTCCTCACAAAGACTGCGCGATCCCAGTCACAATCAATTTTGTTCTTTAGAGATCCGTTTAAGCTTGTTCCTGTTTCTGATCTTGCTGAAATTTCTGACAAGATGACTAGAAATGAAATCATGACCTCTAATGAGATTCGTCAGATCATTGGAATGAAACCTTCCAGCGATCCGAACGCTGATCAACTTAGAAACAAGAATCTCAGTCAGTCAAATGAAGAGATTGCGGCTCAGGAAGGGGCGGAAGCAGAAGAAGGATCTGAAGAAGAACCAAACGTTTTCGACAGACCTATTTAAAAAAGGAGGAGAAAATTTAAAATGAGTAAATACGATTTTTGTGGCTGGGCTACAAGAAACAATCTTAGATGCTCAGACGGTCGTAGGATCATGAAAGATGCTTTCAAAGAATGCGACGGACAGACAGTTCCGCTTGTTTGGAATCATCAGCATAACGACCCTAGCAATGTACTCGGCCACGCTTTACTCGAGAACCGAGATGAAGGTGTTTATGCTCGTTGTAGCTTTAATGACACCGAAAGCGGAGCGATTGCCAAAGCGTTAGTTCAGCATGGCGATATTGTTTCGCTATCAATCTATGCTAATCAGCTTAGAGAAAGCACCGGACATGACGTTCTTCATGGAACAATTCGTGAAGTAAGCCTTGTTCACGCTGGAGCTAATCCTGGAGCATTTATTGATGCAGTTATGGTTCACGGAGAAGATTCCGAAGGCGAAGCTGTAATTTACACCGGTGAAGACCTTATTCTCAGACATGCTGACGAAGAAGAGAAAAAAGAAGAACCGGAAGAAACAACCAAAAAAGGAGAGAAAGAGATGGCTAACAATAGCGAAAAGACCGTTGGTGAAGTATTTGATACTTTGACAGAAGAGCAGAAGACCGCAGTTTATGCAATCATTGGTCAGATTGTAGAAGATAACGGCGGAAGCAATAATGATGAAGGAGACGACGAAGACATGAAGCACAACGTTTTTGACAACGATTACAGAAACGACGACGCGCTGATTCACAGCGCCCTTAACGAAGTTCTTAAGGATGGTAAGAGAATGGGTTCTCTTCGCGAGAGCTTCTTGGAGCACGCAGCAGAGTATGGTATCGAGAACATCGATTTCATCAATTCTGAGGACAAGGACATCTACGATCGTCCGCAGTTCATCAACAATCAGCCTACAAGCTGGGTATCGATCGTAATGAACAAGGTTCATAATACCCCGTTCGCAAAAGTTCGTATGATGTTTGCGGACATTACCGAGGATGAGGCTCGTGCGAAGGGTTATATTAAGGGTAAGTATAAGAAGGAAGAAGTATTCAAGCTTCTGAAGAGATCTGTTGGACCTTGCACCATCTACAAGAAGCAGAAGTTCGATCGTGATGATCTTATTGACGCTGATTTCGACGTTATTCCTTGGGTTAAGCAGGAGATGAACGTTAAGTTTGATGAAGAGAAGGCTCGTGCATATTTGTTCGGTGATGGCCGTTCTGCATCCGATGAGGATAAGATCGATGAGTCTTGCATCATTCCTATCGTATCCGATGAGGATCTGTACACCATCAAGAAGACTGTAACACCTGCACAGGGCGAAAGCCTCGAGCACGCTATCATTACTGCAGCTGTTCTGGCTCAGGATGATTATCAGGGTTCTGGTAACACCACAGCTTTCGTTGAAGCTAAGCAGGTTTCCAAGATGCTTCTCATGGAAGATCAGTTCGGTCACAGACTGTATAAGGATATTAAGGAGCTCGCTTCCGCTATGGGTGTTGGTGAGGTTGTTAAGGTTCCGGCTGGCGTTGTTCCGGAAGGTTTCTACGCTCTGATCGTTGACCTGGCAGACTACAATGTAGGTATGAAGAATGCTGGTAAGACCAACTTCTTCGACGATTTCGATATCGACTACAACCAGCAGAAGTACCTGATGGAGACCAGACAGTCTGGCGCTCTTACAAGACCGTACTCTGCAATTGTTCTGACCGAAGGCCAGGGTTGATAAAACATATTTTTCAGGAGGATTGAAACATGGCAAAAATTTATGATGATGCTAACGAGCAGCATGTTTCATGTACAGTGATCTACGTTAATGACGGAAAGGCATATAACGACTCGTCTTTTGATGATCAGATTCAGACAAGTGATCTTCGTGAAGCGTTTAAGAAGAATCTCGTTGTAGATGTATCTGGAGCGTTGTGCGAAACTCTTGCATATTCTGAGTCTGAAGGCGTTGGCACTGTTACCTATGCTACTGTTGACGGTAGTTCTGTAACAGCGGCTTCTGCGGTTTCGACCGTAGATGCGGCAAAGTCTAAAACCATCGTCAAGGTTAAGGCAGAGAGTCCGACAATGAATTTGTTCGGTGCTTCTGTTGGTGATCTCCAGCGTGGAGTTAAGATCGACGGCAATATTATTTCTGGAACACTTCTTAACTATACGGCTTCTTGCGAGTTAACCGATTACTGGGGAACGGGAAACTTCATTGCTCTTCGGTTTGAGAATAGCACTCCGTTCGTTAAGAAGATCGAGGTTGGTTTCTTAGCAGGAAGCGGTTTGTCCGAGCTTGATTCCGATATGAATGGCGTTTGGAAGATTTCTTCTGAGAGACTTGCAAATAAGTTCACCGTTAAGACCACTTTCGAAGACGGTCGCGTTAATGTTCAGGAGTTTGATGTCTCCAGTCTTAACCTTGTATCTTAAGTAATTCGGAGGAAAATTCAAAATGGCAAAATACTTTGGGAAAATTGGTTTTGCTACACTAACCGAAATAAAACCAGGTGTGTGGAAAGAGATAATAACTGAACGAGAATACTATGGGGATGTTATTCGAAATACCAGAAGACTCCAAAATGCAAACCAATTGAATGATGATATTAACATTTCTAACGAAATTAGTATCGTTGCTGATCCGTTTGCCAGGGAGAATTTTCATTCAATGCGTTGGGTAGAGTATATGGACGCTAAATGGAAAGTTTCCAGTGTCGACGTCCAGTACCCGCGTTTAGTATTAACTGTCGGAGGTATATACAATGGCAAGAACCAGAGTTGACCTGCAATATTTTCTTGAAGATTTGCTTGGAAGCCGAAATGTATATTTTCAGCCTCCGGCATCGATACTTATGCAATACCCAGCAATTGTGTATTCCTTAGATAACGTTTGGAATACATCAGCCGATGATTTGATCTATATGCAGGGAACTGGCTATCAGATAACAGTCATCGACGAAGATCCAGATAGTGAAATTGCGAAGAAAGTCTCCAGGATTCCAACCTGTAGATTCAATCGCTTTTTCACATCTGACGATCTTAATCATTTCGTTTATACAATATATTACTAGGAGGAAACTACTATGGCTAAAATCGTTTGGGACGCAGTCGGCGAACATATTTACGAGACTGGTGTCGATCACGGTGTTCTGTATCCCTACAAGACAGGCGCTTATCAGAAGGGTGTAGCATGGAATGGTCTTACAAATGTTTCTGAGAGCCCTGAAGGCGCAGAAGCAAATCCGCTTTATGCTGACAACATTAAGTATTTGAACCTTTACTCTGTGGAAGAGTTCAAGGCAACCATCGAAGCATACACATATCCTGATGAGTTTGCTGAGTGTGATGGCTCTGCTGCTATTGCAACCGGTGTTATGGTTGGTCAGCAGACAAGAATTCCGTTTGGCTTCACTTTCAGAACCAAGCTTGGTAATGACACCGATGGTGCTGACTACGGATACAAGCTTCACATCATTTATGGCGCTATGGCTTCTCCGACAGAGAAGGGTTACGCTACTGTTAACGATTCTCCGGAAGCTATCACGTTCTCTTGGGAGATCACAACCACACCTGTAGATGTTCCCGGCTTCAAGCCTACTGCATCCATCACAATCGACAGCACGAAGGCCGATGCTACAAAGCTCGCTGCTCTCGAAGCAATTCTGTATGGTACTGATGGTTCCGGTTCTGCTGGCACAGACGCCAGACTGCCGTTGCCCACAGAGATCATGACGATCTTCGAGTCTCAGGGTTGATCTTAAAATTCAAAATAGAATAGCAAATTTACAAAAGTTACAAAATGTTACGTTGGGCGCCTTCTCTTACACAGGGTTGGCGCCTTTTTAAATACCGAAAGGAGAAAAAACCATGCTTAAAAAGACAATTACTTACACAGATTTCAACGGCACAGAGCGAACAGAGGACCATTACTTCAACCTTACAAAAGCAGAGGTTGTTGAACTGGAAATGGGCGTTAACGGAGGTTACTCTGAGATGATTCAGAGAATCGTTAATGCACAGGATGCTCCTACGATCATGAAAACTTTCAAAGAGTTCATTAAGAAGTCGTACGGTATCAAGAGTGACGATGGCCGTAGATTCATCAAGTCGGATGAGATCTCCGATTCTTTCATGCAGACCGAAGCATATTCCACATTGTTCATGGAACTTTGCACAAATGCTGAAGCTGCAGCCGCTTTTGTTAGCGGAATTCTTCCTAAGAATGATACACCGGCTGTTCCGGCACCGGTAAATAACTAATTAATAGAAAGAGGTGATGAGGATGCTTCAAATAACGATCCCGGACAAAGAATATTGGGACGAGTCCAAAGAAGAATTCGTTACGATCAAAGGTCAAACGATCACTTTGGAGCATTCTCTCGTCTCACTTTCAAAATGGGAAGCCAAATGGCATAAACCATTCTTGACAGGTAATAAAACAATAGAAGAGACCATAGATTACATCAAATGCATGACTTTGACACAAAACGTTGACCCGAATATTTACCATCAGATTTCTGCTGACAATGTTAAACAGGTTAACGAGTATATAGAAGATCCGATGACTGCCACAACTATAACTGAAATAAATGGTGGCGGGAAAGGCGGAAGAAGCGAAATAGTTACGGCAGAATTGATCTATTATTGGATGATAGCTCTTAACATACCGTTCGAATGTCAGAAGTGGCATTTAAACAGACTCTTAATGCTTGTTAGAGTATGCAACATAAAGAATCAACCGCCAAAGAAGCACTCTCAAAGAGAATTGCTAAACAGAAATTATTCTCTTAACGCTTTAAGAAGAAAACAATTAGGAACAACGGGGTGACGAAATGTACGAATACTATTTCACAGATGAACTCGCCCATCACGGCATAAAAGGCCAGCGTTGGGGTGTTAAAAACGGTCCGCCGTATCCTTTAAGCGGTGGCGACTTCTCACAATCCGAGAGAGAAGCAATTAAAAAAAAGAAACATAGAAAATATTCAATCTACAACAAAAAACATTACGACATGCAAATAAAGGCCGGTAATACTATTTCAACTTTATCGTATGACAAAGACAGAACAAAAAACGCAGACATGTTTTATGCCGTTAGCAATAAAGGAGATAGACATTTTTATAACGTCTTTTTTAATCATCCAATGCCTAAAGAAGACGGCGGTGTTGCTTTAAAGTATAGAATTACAAATACAGCCACAAAAGACATAGATGTTGCTAGTGAAGATAGCGGAGCCGAGATATTTAAAGATCTGTATAGAAATGATAGAGACTTCTATAATTATGTCACCGACAAGGATAGAATGAGAGAGCTCTTTGTGAAAGACAAATACAAATTCAAAGGGTATAGGGAATCCGCTAAAGTTTTGGATAAAATCGATAGCGGAGAGGAAGTAACAGATAAAGACGTTAAAACTTTGTATAGAATGTTTAACTATACAATACCTGCACAGGGAAAAGACATAGAAAACCAGAGAAAGAAATTTTTTGATGAAGCTAAGAAAAGAGGCTACGAAGCTCTTCTCGACACAAACGATGCTATTTATGGTGGTTTTAAAGCCAAGACTCCGATAATAGTTATTGATCCGGAAGCCGTTTATGTTTCTCAGATAAAACAAACTACCATGAACGATCGAAGAATTTCTAAACTGGTTAACGCTGCTCATAAAGCTTTAGGAATTTAAAGGAGAATTCAAAATGGCTGAATACTATAACGGTTTGACACATTTTAAGTTCGTAAAAGAAAACTTCTATCATATTAATGACCAGGGTCAGAAGTATTTGACCTATGAAGATGTTATTAAAAGAGCTATGCAGATGTATGTACACCGCGATTGGTATGCATATTTATACGGAACTGACGGAGTAGTATGTACAGACGCCCTCGTTGATAAGCAGGTTGCTAAGTATCCGGCGCATTTCAAAGGCAAAGATATTCAGGCCATTAAGGATTACTCTCGTGGAAAGCTGGTATTTGACTGCTCTGGTTTTATTCATAATTTGTATGATGCACCGGACAAAAATAGCGCTGGCATCATTAATGACTGTACAAATGTGTCTTCGGATCTTGCAAGTGGTGTCGAAGCTTCAGTTCTTTACAAGAAAGGGCATATTGGCCAGGATGTAGGACATGGTTGCTTTATAGATATTGCTCAGGAATGCGACACATTCAGACTAATGGTGATCAGAGAATACAATTGGACTAAATCCGGAATGTGGACTAAGTATTGTGACTACACCGGAGCCACTAATGACTAAGGAGGACCCCCCCATGTACAAAATTATTGTAAATTCAGAAAAGAATACATATTCTGCCCTCGTTAACGACTTCAACTATATCGTTCACCACGGTATCAAAGGTCAGAAGTGGGGCGTAAGACGTTTTCAGAACGAAGATGGATCTTATACGCCGGCTGGCGCTGAGAGATACAACCATCGAAATTCTGACGGTAGCATAAAAGGTGTTAAGAACACTAAAGTGGAAGCCTCGAAAAACGAAAGACAAACAAATCAGAAATCCGTTGAATCTCATATGAAATTTGCACAGAAAATGAAAGAGCGTTCGAAGACTTTAAAACAATTGGATAAAAGCTATAGAGAGTTAGACAAAGCCCAATCCGATATGGATAAAGAGTTTTATTCAAATCCAGAGGTTATTAAATATGAAAAAGCTCAAAATGAAGCTTCTAGTAAAATATGGGAAGAAACAAACCACAATTGGCGGGAATACTCGACTCGTTTTATGGATTTTCGAAAAAAATACAAAGAAGAGAATCCGGAATATTCTAAAGCGTCAAAAGAAAGAAAGGCCAAACTTGATGAAATATTAAAAAAGAAAGAAGAACTCTCTATTGAGGAGAGAAATGAAACTAAAAAACTTAGAAGAGAAATAGCTTCAGAAATAAAGAAGAATCCGGTATTCAAAGAGTATGATGATGCTAGAAAAAGTTTGCATAATGTGAGAGAAGAGACTATCGGTACGAATAGCAAAGCTTATAATGATGCCTATAAGAAATATGTAGATAGCGGCAAAGTGGATGATTACGGTTTTGATCACTATATGTGGAGAGAATCAAAATGGGGCCCAGATTACGGATGTAAAGAATACGATGTAGCGGCAAAAGAGTATAAACAAAAGTCCAAAGAGTATGAATCGAAAATGAAAGAGTCTGCAGAACGTTTAAAAGCAGATGTACTTAAAGGTATGACGTCAGACAAAAAAATAGTCGATTATTACGAGATGGAATTATATAACTCTTATTTCGACAAATAATCAATTTTCAAAATGGAGGAATTGGCACATGTTAAAGATAAATCAAAAAGGCGATTTCTCCAAAATCACGTCATATTTAACCAGAGTTGAGGATCTTAAAAAAGTAATCAAGTCCGGTAGTTTAGACATATTCGGTGTAAAGGGGGTTCAGGCTTTGTCCGCTGTAACCCCTAGAGACACCGGAAAGACAGCAACGTCTTGGTATTACGAAATCAAAGAGGATAAGGATAAGATCTCTTTGGTGTTTAAAAACTCGAACGTTGTTAATGGAGTTCCTATTGCTGTCATATTACAGTACGGCCATGGGACTAAAAACGGTGGCTATGTTCAGGGAATAGATTATATTAATCCTGTCATTCGTCCATTGTTCGAAGAAATAGCACAGGGAGCATGGAGGGAGGTAACTAAGAAATGAGCATGACTATCGATGAAAAAGTCGTGGAAATGCGGTTTGACAATAAACAGTTCGAACAGAATGTTCATACTAGTTTGAACACTATTGGCGACCTTAAAAAAAGCCTCAACTTTGATGATGCTATCAAAGGAATTTCAAACGTTGCATCTGGGGTTAAGAATTTCTCCATGGATAACATGGCTACCGCTGTTATGGTGGTACATGACAAATTCTCAGCTCTTGAGATCATGGCAAAACGTGTTCTCGAGAATATTACAGATAGAGCATTTGCTGCTGGCGAAAGATTAGTAAAATCTCTATCAACAGATCAGATAACTGCAGGCTGGAACAAATACGAACAGAAGACGTCCTCAGTTCAGACCATCATGGCGGCCACTTCCAAAGACTGGATCGGCAAAGAAGGCCAGATGGAATTTGTTAACGAGCAGCTAGACAAACTTAACTGGTATACCGATGAGACCTCAGCAGGTTTCATGGACATGGTTAATAATATCGGTAAGTTTACTTCTGCTGGTGTAAAGCTTGAAGATGCTGTTACAGCGATGCAGGGTATCGCGAACTGGGGTTATATTTCCGGTGCTGGTCTTGCAGAACAGTCCAGAGCCATGTATAACTTGTCTCAGGCGTTGGCGACAGGTAGTGTTAAATTGATGGACTGGAAGTCTATTGAGAATGCTAACATGGCCACCGTCGAATTCAAGGAGATGGCTATTCAAGCCGCCATTGCCAATGGAACGATCAAAGATCTTGGCAATGGAGTATATAAGACCCTTAAAGGAACAACTGTAAGCGCTCAGCAATTTAATCAGACTCTCGCAGAGGGCTGGTTTACAAGCGACGTCTTGATGGACACGCTTAAAGGTTACGGTGATTATACTAACGCTCTATACACAGCCTCCGAGTTCACAGGCATGACAGCGACTCAGTTGAGACATGCTGCCGAAGATTACAAGAACGGAACACTGGATCTTGCTAAAATCTCTAAAGAAACTGGACAGCCGGTAGAAGACCTCGCTGAGATGTTCAACACTCTCAACTCAGAGACTTTTGATCTGGGTCGTAGAGCTTTTGCAGCAGCTCAGGAAGCAAAGACCCTCACAGAGGCCATCGATGCTACAAAGGACGCCGTATCAACCGGTTGGATGAATACTGCCGAAATCATATTTGGCGAT
>JAEIGA010007012.1_pt1 | contig 17141 bp, 16 predicted proteins | sample 9270691 | NCBI WGS metagenome assembly JAEIGA01 (sample SAMN17057246, study PRJNA624740) | gut metagenome | biome: biome; isolation source: fecal sample | host: Bos grunniens | place: China: Xizang | collected 2019 | reverse complement strand
TATCGCAGCTCACTGGGCGTATAAAGAAGCAAGTAATCAAGGTGCTAAGAAAGAAGTAACTGTAAAAGATGATAAATTAGCTTGGCTTCGTGAAACATTAGAATGGCAAAAAAATACAGAAAATCCAGATGAATTTTTAAATACATTAAAAACTGAATTATTTGAAGATGAAGTTTATATATTTACACCAAAAGGTATGATTAAAGTATTACCAAAAGGTGCAACACCAATTGACTTTGCATATAGTGTTCATGAACAAATTGGACATAAAATGGTTGGTTGTAAGATAAATAGTAAGATGATGCCAATAATTACAGAGTTAAGAAATGGTGATATCGTTGAAATTATTACTTCAGAACAATCAAAAGGACCAAGTAGAGATTGGTTAAAATTTGTTAAAAGTTCATCAGCAAAAACAAGAATTAATCAATGGTTCAAGAGAGCACAAAGATCTGAAAACATTGAAAAAGGTAAAGAATCTATTGAAAGAGAAGTTAAGAAAATTGGTATTAAATATTCAGAGTTAGTAAGACCAGAATGGTTACAACTTGCTATGGATAGATATAAATTTGCTACACTTGATGATCTATATGCAAGCATAGGTTTCGGTGGTATTTCAGTAAATAAATTAATGGCAAGACTATTAGATGAATACAGAAAAGAACATGAGGAAGCAGATTTTGAAGAAAAAATTGAAGAGCTTGCACATGCAAAACCAAGTAGAAGTAAACCTTCAAAGACAGGTGTTGTTGTTAAAGGTATAGACAACTGTTTAGTAAAACTTTCAAAATGTTGTAATCCACTTCCTGGAGATGAGATTGTTGGTTACATTACAAAAGGAAGAGGAGTATCTGTCCATCGTAGAGATTGTGTAAATATTAATGATTTATTTAATGAAGAAAATAGAATGATAGATGTATACTGGTTTGATGATGTTAATGGATCATATAAAGTTGAAATTGAAATTTTAGCTAATGATAGAAATGGTTTATTAAAAGATATTATTAAACAAGTAGAAAATTCAAAAATTAAATTAACAGGAATGAATACAAGAACGACTAAAGAAGGTATTGCAATTATCGATATTTCTTTAGAAGTAGAAAATACAAGTATATTAAATAAAGTTTTATCTGCATTTAGAAACGTTGAAAGCGTATATGATGTAAATAGAAAAAGAGGATAAAAGGAGTTACAAATGATATTAAAAAGAATTCAAGTCGCTACACCACAAGCTGGATTAAGAACTAATTCATACATCGTATGTGATGAAAGAACAAAAGAAGCTATGGTTATTGATCCAGGTGGTGAACCAGAAAAAATTTCTGAAGTGTTAGATATTTTAGGTGCTAATTTAAAATATATATTTATTACACACTGCCATGCAGACCATATTGGTGGTATAACAAAACTTAAAGAGCTTAAAGGTGGAAAAATATTAGTAAGTAGAGATGATGCTGAAGGCTTGTTTAATGAAGAATTAAACTTAGCATACATAATTAATATGGAAAAACCTGAATTAGAAGCTGATTCTAGAGTTGATGATGATGATTTAATTCATATAGGAGATATAGAATTTAAAGTTATCGCTACACCAGGACATACAAAAGGTGGTTTGTGTTTATACTCAGAAAAAGAAGGACTTGTATTCACAGGAGATACATTATTTTCTGGTACATGGGGAAGAACAGATCTTCCAACAGGAAATTTTGTAGATATAATTACTTCAATAACAAATAGATTAATGCCACTTCCTGATGAAACTATAGTTTATCCAGGACATGGAAAAATAACAATGATTCAAGATGAAAGAAGTATATATTTAGAATTAAGAGAAAAAGATTTCTAAGGATAAGATAAGGAGATACGAATATGGAAGAAAATAATGTTGAAGATGAAATTCTATATGAAGATTTAGTTGAGGAGATTGAAAAAAATATTACTCCAGAAATATTAAAATTGTTTAGAATGAGAGATCCACAAGCAACAAAAAATACAATTATTGATCAAATGGATCCAATAATAACAGGAGTTGCGTTGGTAGAAGATAAAACTCTTTCTCTTAAAGAAACAGCACAAAGATATTTAGCAATTGCTGTAACAGAAGAACAAGGAAGAGCGTTTGCAGTTAATTTATTAGAAGAAACACCTTCAAGACCAGGATTTAAAGACATATCAGAATCACAAGCTGAAGAGTATTTAGACTTAGTTGCTAGATGTGATATTGCTGGAATTATAAAATATAATGCAGAAAAATGTAAAGTTTATGCTTTTCCACAAGTAGAAGATGGCAATTTTCAAACATTTCCACTTACACATATAGAAGCGAATGATTATACAAAAATAATGGAAACAGAAAAAGATTTAATCAATGGATTGTTATCGCCAGAAGTTACTAAAAACGAAGTTGAAGAAGAAAGAGATGAAGATAGAGAACTTGATTCTGAAGGTGCTAGAGAAAGTAATGTAACACCTGAACCTAAAGAAGGGTTAACTAACAAAGAAGCTAATGATACAAAACCAGGTAAATCTAAAGTAAGTGACATTTTAGAAGTAAATAAAGAAGCAACAGAAGAATGGAATAAAAACAATTCTGGAACTAGACATGTTGTAGTATTTCCAAAATCTGGTGTAGATGTAATGACATATTTAGCTACTGCTAAAAGATTGGCAGATGCTAAGAAAACAGATATGGTTGTAGTTGTAGACGGAGTTGAATTAAAAGTAAAAGAATTTAATTCTGTTGATGAAATGCTAAAGACAGCTGAAAGAATTAAATTTGAAAAAGATAGTAAAGCTGTTGTAGATGGTGCAGCTAGACTTGGTAAAGATGAAGTAATAAAACAAGAAAGCATTTTAGGAGATGAAAATAGAATAGAAAATGCAGCTCCTAAAACAAATTCACAACAAGATTTATTACAACAATTATTAAAACAACAAGGATCTAAAAACGAAGCAACTCAAGAAGATGTTGTGAAAATGCAAGAAGATGATTTAGTTGGAAATGGAGTAGCACAAGATTATACACCAAATGAAATAGAAGATGTTGCTCAAGAAATTGATGATTCAAAAATTAATCAAGGGATTTCAACAATAGCTTCAAATGCTCTTGCTGATCCAAAATTTGGAAAAAAAGTTGAAGATATGAAAAGAGATATTGTTGAATCAGCACGACATCATAATATTGAACTTAATAAATCAGAAACAGAAAGAACTAATGAAGAAGATAGAACACTAGGACCTGATAATTCACATGAAAATGGAAGAGAAATGTAATGAGGTATACAAATGAACGAAAATATAAATAGAAGTTATAAAGAAGTAAATGAAATATTAAATTTGATGGGGGATTCTTATAAGGCTAGAGTTCCAAAGAAAATGAAAACTTTATTTGATAAGGCAGAAGATAAAAATTATGAACCAGGAATAACATTAGATGATTTTATGGCTGGAAAAATGCTTGATGAAACAAAGACAATTTTAACAATTCTTTATATTAATTATTGGGCTGATCTAAATGAAAAAAATCAATATATGGATAAAATTAGAAAAATTGATGAAGAAAATAAAGATAAGAATAAAATTGTTTTAAATGAATTATTTCCTGAAAAAGTTTATAAAGAAATTGAACCAAATGAAGTTGAAAAACAAATTACAGATACAAAGAAATCTGGTATTTCTCAAATTATAATGGATATATTAGAAAAAATTAAATCTATATTTAATAAATAAAAGGGGAAGTTAAAATGATACAAAAACCAAAAGGAACAAGAGACTTATTGCCTACAGAAAGCTATAGATGGCAAGAAGCAGAAAGAAAAGTAAAAGACGTATTAGAGAGTTATAATTTTAAAGAGATAAGAGTTCCTGTATTTGAATATACAGAATTATTTCAAAGAGGTGTTGGTGAAACAACAGACGTAGTTCAAAAAGAAATGTATACATTCGATGATAAAGGTGGAAGAAGTATAACATTAAGACCAGAAGGAACAGCAGGAGTTGTTAGAGCATATTTAGAGAATGGTATGGGAAGCATGCCAAGTCCTGTTAAATTATGGTATAACATGGGGATGTATAGATATGAGAATGTTCAAAAAGGTAGATTAAGAGAATTTCACCAAATTGGAGCAGAGCTTATTGGTTCAAGCTCATATTTAGCAGATGTTGATGTAATATTAATGGCTAATCAAATATTTAAAGCTTTAAATATTCCAAATATTCAATTAAATATTAATAGTATTGGATGTCCTAAATGCAGAAGTGAATATCAAAAGAAATTAAGAGAATTTATTGGTAAAAACTTAGAAAATTATTGTGATACATGTAAAACAAGATTTGAAAAAAATCCAATGAGAATCTTAGACTGTAAAGAAAAAAGATGTAAAGAATTTAATGTTGGTGCTCCAATGATGATTGATTATTTATGTGACGAATGTAAAGAACATTTTGAAAAAGTAAAAGAAACATTAACAGCATTAGATGTTAAATTTGAAATTGATAGTGGAATCGTTAGGGGATTAGATTATTATACAAAAACTGTATTTGAATTTATTGATGGTAATTCAGGATTAACAGTTCTTGGTGGTGGAAGATATGATGGATTAGTTCAAGAATTCGGTGGACAACCAACACCAGCTGTTGGATTTGCAACTGGAGTTGAAAGATTAATGGAGATGTATAATGCTAACAATCCAGATTCTGAAGAGAGAAAAGTTGATTTATATATTTTATCTTTAGGTGATGAAGAATCTAAAAAAGGATTTGAAATTTCTGAAAAACTAAGAAGTCAAAATTACAAAATTGAAAGAGATATTTTTGAAAGAAGCTTTAAAGCTCAAATGAAATATGCAGATAAGATTGGTGCAAAAAACTTATTAGTAATTGGTGAAGAAGAATTAAAATCTAATAAAGCTAAAATAAAAAATATGGCAACTGGAGAAGAAAAAGAAGTATCTTTAGAAGCAGAAGAAATTAAAAATTTATTATAGAATTTTAAAACACGTTACTTTTTAGTAGCGTGTTTTTTGTTATAAAAAAATACCAAGTTAATATAATTTAGAAAAGGAGAAAATATGATTAACTTGGCTGTAATAAATTTAAGAGATATCATTAAGTTTTTAAAATTCTTTTTTATAATTCTTATAGTAATGATTTTATTAATAAAAAGTATTTCAAGTGTAAAAATAGAGAATATGGGGCTTTCGAAAATCGATTTTAAGGCAGAAAAAATAATTGGTAATGAATTAGTATTAGCTAAATATTCTAATGACAATGTTGATGAGGAAAAAAGTTTATTTAAAAATATATTAGAGTCTGAATTTGCAATTCTAACTGAAGCTGAAGAAGAATTAATGGAATTAGAAAATCAAGAAGAGTTAAAAGAAATGGAAATTGAGGTTTCAGAAATAGAAAAAGAAGTTCAAGAGGAGGCTGTAATAAATGAAAAGGTTATAACAAAAGTTATAGAAGAAAAAAATAAAAAAGATGTTTTTACTAATACATATAATAATGTGAAAATTAAAAATGAATCAAAATATAATTTAACGAAAGAAATGCTTGAGCCAAATTATTCTTTGTTGAATAAAAAAGATTTGATTATATATCATACACATACTTGTGAAAGTTATACTCCTAGTGAACAAAATTCATATACAGCAAGTGGGAATTTTAGAACAACAGATTTAAATTATTCAGTTGCAAAAGTTGGAGAAGTATTAAGTAATAATTTGAAACAATTTGGATTAAACGCAATTCATGATAAGACATATCATGATTATCCAGCGTATTCGGGATCTTATACTAGATCACTAGTAACTATAAATGATTTGCTAAAGCAAAATCCTGAAACTGAATTGATAATAGATTTGCATAGAGATGCATTGGGAAGTAGTTCGAGTTATGGCCCTAGTGTAATGATTGGAGATGAAAAAGTTGCACAATTAATGTTTGTTATAGGTACAGATGGAGGAGGATTAACACATCCTGATTGGATTAATAATTTAAAAGTTGCAATAGCTATTCAAGAAAAAGCAGAAGAACTGTATCCTGGTCTTTTTAAACCTATGATTGTAAGAAATTCAAGATATAATCAACATGTATCAAAAGCAGCATTTATAATAGAAGTTGGAGCAACAGGAAATACATTAGAAGAGTGTACAGGAAGTATGAAATATTTAGCTAATGTTATAAAAGAAATAATGAAATAAAAAAACAGCTTTCGCTGTTTTTTTATGATCCTTTTTCGGTTTCTACAACTTTATGCGTATAATCTAGATTTGCAACTGGATTCTTTTTAAAACCTAATGTATAAACATTTGTTGCAAAAATATCTTTTGCCATCATATTTCTTAATGTTGAATTATTACAATCTTCCATGAATTTTTTCACTGAAACAATTATTTTTAGTTTTGGATTAGCAGCTGCTATAGCAGAGATAATACGTTTACCATGTTTGTTGAATCCAAGAACTCTAATATATGGTGTAACTTTTTTTGATGCATTAATATCTTTTTGAGAAATGTTAAGAAGTGCATAAAGTAAAATTCTTTGAATTCTAGTTTGAGTATATCTTTTTGATTTGATTTTTTCTATTAATTCAGGAAGTGTATTACAAGAATTTGCTGCCATTTTAATTTTATTTTCAAGACCTTCTGAAACATCAGGTAGATTAGCAATCTCAGAAAGAGTAAGTTTTCTTAATGTGTAAATGATTTCTTTTTCAAATACAGATAAATCTGGAATTACATTACCATTTTGTATACATTCGTCTAATAATTCATATGTTTCATAAGGTACAACATAGTGAACATTCTCTTTGTTTTTTATCATTTCACGAATTGCAGTAGCACTAGCAATACCGTTTTTTACTGTAGTACTATTATAGGCACTATAATCACGTTTTATTGTAAGCGGTTTGATATTACTTCTATGACGTTTTAAAGCTTTAAGATATTCAACGGCAAGAATATTGTTTGGGTTATTTAAAACTTCTGAATATTTTTTTGAATTTCCAAAGAATTGAGAAAGTGCAATTTCACGTGCTTTTGGATATGATAGACCAGATTTTAATTGTGATAAGATTAGTGCTTGAAATTCTTTTGGTTCTCTATATAGTATGCTAGCTACATCATTTAAAGGAGAGATTTCTCCAATTTCACTTCCAAAAGAGATATAATCAACAACTCCAAGACTATTTAAAATCTTAACAGCTCCATCTGCAAAGTTTTCAGCACTTGAGATTGCATATACTGTAGGTAACTCTATAACTAAGTCAACTCCAGCTTTTATAGCCATTTCAGCTTTTTTCCATTTGTCAACAATAGATGTGTCACCACGTTGAACGAAGTTTCCACTCATAACAGCAACAGTAAAGTCTGTATTTGTTAATTGTTTAGATAACTCTAAGTGGTGAAAATGACCATTGTGAAAAGGGTTATATTCAGATACAATTCCTAAAATTCCATTCAAAATAAATCACCGCCTATATTGTAATATTCTTAATTTATTGATATAATATCATAGATTTAAAGAAATTACAATAAACTATAAATTTATAAAAAATAATTATAAAGGAGCCTATTTTATGAAGAAAGTAACAATTTATACAGATGGTGCTTGCTCAGGTAATCCTGGTCCAGGTGGTTGGGGAGCAATATTAATGTATAATGGAACTTCTAAAGAAATATCAGGAGCTGAAAAAGATACAACAAATAATATAATGGAGATTACAGCTGTACTTGAAGCTTTGAAATTATTAAAAGAAGAATGTGAAGTACAAGTATATAGTGATAGTGCTTATGTTGTGAATGCGTTTAATCAAGGATGGATTGAAAATTGGAGAAAAAACAATTGGAGAACAGCAGGTAAAGATCCGGTTAAAAATCAACCATTATGGGAAGAATTATATGCATTAACACAAAAACATAAGGTTGAATTTATTAAAGTTAAAGGTCATAGTGACAATGAGTTTAATAATAGATGTGATTTTTTAGCTACTAGTGCGATTAAAACATTATAGATGGAGGATATAGACTTGAATATTATAGGTATTACAGGGTCTTCTGGTTCAGGAAAAACAACTTTAAGTAAGATTTTAAATGAAAGAGAAGAAGTTAAAGTAATTGATGCGGAGAGAATTGTTAAAGAGATGAGTGTTCCAGGAACAGATTATCTTAATGCTATTAATGAAAAATTTGGAGCTGAAGTGTTTTTTGAAGATGGAAATTTAAATAGAAAAGCTTTAGCTGCTAAAATTTATAGTGATAATTCTGCACGTGAAGAATTAAATAAATTAACATTTAAATATGTTGTAGACGAGATGTTAGCTAGAATTAAATATACAACATTGAATGAGACAAATATAAAAATCGTTGTTATTGATGCACCACTTCTTTTGGAAGCTGGTCTTGATAAAGTATGTGATTATGTTGTCGCACTTGTGGCAGATAAAGAATTAAAAATTAAAAGAATTTGCCAAAGAGATAATATAGATGAAAAAACAGCTGAAAGTAGATTAAATATTCAAAATGAAGATGAATTTTATACTTCTAAAGCTGATTTCGTTATAATTAATAGTAAAGATTGTGATTTAAAAAATGAAATAGAAAAAGTATTAAAGGAGATATAAATGAAAGTTTCAGACTTTAATTATGAATTGCCTGAAGAATTAATTTCTCAGCATCCATATGACAAAAGAGATGAAGCAAGATTGATGGTATTAAATAGAAAAGATGAGACTATTGAAAATAAAGTTTTTAAAGATGTAATTGACTATTTAAATCCAGGAGACTGCTTAGTAATTAACAACACAAAAGTTATACCAGCAAGATTGTATGGTAAAAAAGATACTGGAGCAAATGTTGAGTTCTTATTATTGAAAAGAATAGAAGGAGATATTTGGGAGTCAATTGTTAGACCAGGAAGTAAATTAAAATCTGGTGCTAAAGTAATATTTGGAGATGGTTTATTAAAAGCTACAGTTCTAGAAGTATTAGATAACGGAAATAGAAAAGTAGAATTTGAGTATGATGGAATATTTAATGAGATATTAGATCAAATTGGATTAATGCCATTACCACCATATATAACTGAAGCAACAAGAGAAGATAATGAAAAATATCAAACAGTTTATGCTAAACATGATGGTTCTGCTGCTGCACCTACTGCAGGTTTGCATTTTACAGAAGAACTATTAGAAAAAATAAAAGCTAAAGGTATTGAAGTAGCAAATGTTACATTACATGTTGGAATTGGTACTTTTAGACCAGTAAAAGTTGAAAATGTTGAAGAACATGAAATGCATTCAGAACATTATTATATAAAAAAAGAAGATGCAGAGAAAATTAATAAAGCAAAACAAAATGGAAATAGAGTAATAGCTGTAGGAACAACTTCTTGCAGAGTTTTAGAGTCAGTAGCTGATGAAAATGGAAATGTAAAAGAAGTTGAAGGAGATACAAGTATTTTTATTTATCCAGGATATAAATTTAAATGTATAGATAGTTTAATTACAAATTTCCACTTGCCTGAATCAACATTAATAATGCTTGTTTCAAGTTTAGCCGGAAAAGATTTTGTTATGAGAGCTTATAATGAAGCTGTTCAAGAAAGATATAAATTCTTTTCTTTTGGAGATGCAATGATTATTAATTAATTTACAAAGGAGTTATTTTCTATGGAAGAAAATAAAGAAGGATCAAATTTACCAGTAGAAGTAAAAAATAAAGGGTTATTAGGAAAACCACCTGTAATTAAAACAATTGATGCGATAAGAAGAGCAGGAAAGTTGCTTGGAGCTACAGCCGTTGGAATTACAGGTTTAGGTGTAATGGCTTTAGGTAGTGGACCAGTTGTTGCACTAGGTGCTGCAGTAAGTTTAGGTGGTATTGCTAGACTTGCGCAAAATGCACACATGAAAACAGAACCTACATTATTGTTTGGAACAAAAAGATTAAATAGTGGAGCATTGGGGATTTTCCAAGATCCATTAAATATGAACTTAATGACCAGAATGGTTGGATATAATAATAATGAAAAAATGAACATGATGGGAGTTCAAACTTTAGTTGGACTTGCAAGATGTAAAAGTGTTTTAGCAAATTCTAAATACGAACTTGATGAAAATGGAAATAAAATTTATAATCAAAAATTTTCAACAGTTACTCATGGAATTAATCTTTCAAGTATTGAGTATTTAGAAAAATTAGGTTATATCAAATTAGATTCTATTGAAGCTGATTTTAAACCAGATTCTATAGATGAATGGGTTACATCTAGAAAAAAAGATGAAAACGGTGAAATTAAGTCTAACTTAATTGTAGAACAACTTGGATTTGGTAATCTTAGTGGAATTAAACGTATTGCCAAAAGTGCTGTAACTGGTGAAAAAGACAAAAATGATAAAAAATATGTTATGAAGAAAGCAACATTTAGATTAACAGACAAACCAATTGATTTTGACGAATTAGTTAATTATGCTACTCCTTCTGAAAGAGCAAAACTTCCGAAAGAACAAAGAGCAGCAGCTGGTTGGTTTGGTAAAATGCTAAAAAGTGTTGAGAAGAAAAATGTAGAAATAGTTAAAGATGCAACAGGAAGACCAATTCTTAAATATCCATCAAGAATGGAAAATTTAAAATTGATTAAAAGAAATTTCCAAGAAAAACAAGAACAAAAGAATTTTGATAAAGCAAAAATGGAGAAATTGTCAGCATCTAAGAATACTATAGAACAACAAAAAGAGGAATTTGAAGCAGGATTAAAAGAAGGGGTTATACAACCAGTTGTACCTCAAGTAAATCAAAATGCTGTGGAAGAGCCAGTTGTTGAAAAAGATACTGAATTAACAAAGTAAAATTAGGAGGAAAAATGGAAGAAAAAAAACCGGCAATTACATATGAACTATTGCATGTTTGTAAACAATCTGGTGCAAGAAGAGGTGTTATACATACACCACATGGAGATATACAAACTCCTATATTCATGCCAGTTGGTACACAAGCTACAGTTAAATCAATGACACCAGATGAATTAAAAGAAATGGTGCAAGCACAAATAATTTTATCTAATACATATCATTTATTTTTAAGACCAGGACACGAATTGGTTAAAGAAGCTGGTGGATTACATGGTTTTATGAATTGGGATAGACCAATTTTAACAGATAGTGGTGGATTCCAAGTATTTAGTTTAGGTGCATTAAGAAAAATTACTGAAGAAGGTGTTGAGTTTAGATCTCACATTGATGGAAGCAAGCAATTTATATCACCTGAAAAAGCTATGGAAATAGAAGAAGCGTTAGGTGCAGATATTATGATGGCATTTGATGAGTGCTGTCCATATCCATCAACATATGAATATACAAAAAAATCAATGGAAAGAACAACAAGATGGGCTGCTAGATGTAAAGAAGCTCATACAACAACAGATAAACAAGGTTTGTTTGGAATTATTCAAGGTGGATTCTATAAAGATTTAAGAGAACAATCTGCTAAAGATCTTATTGAAATGGATTTCCCGGGATATGCTATTGGTGGTATAAGCGTAGGAGAACCTAAAGAAGAGTTTTTAGATATTTTAAGACACACAACACCATTAATGCCAGAAAATAAACCAAGATATTTAATGGGTGTTGGATCACCAGATTATTTAATTGAAGCTGCAATTGCTGGTATAGATATGTGTGACTGCGTATTACCTACAAGAATTGCAAGACATGGTACAGCGATGACAAGTAAAGGAAAACTAGTTGTTAGAAACGCAGCATATGAAAGAGATTTCTCACCAATAGATTCTGAATGTGATTGTTATGCATGTAAAAATTATACAAGAGCCTATATAAGACATTTAATTAATACTAAAGAAATTTTAGGTGTAAGATTATTATCAATTCATAATTTAAGGTTCTTGACTAAATTAATGGATAGGGTTAGAATAGAAATAGAAAACGATAACTTATTGACATTTAGAGATGAATTCTATAAAAGCTATGGTTATACGAAAGAGTAGGAGGATTTTATAATATGAATTTAGAAGAAAGCGATTCATTTAAAGACGAGATTGAGAAAAATATTAGACAAAGAAGATCTGTAATGCTATCAATAGTAGTATGTGCAATGATTGCAGCATTATTATTCGTAATGATAATGATTTTAAAATATCAAGATTCAATTACTTTAAAAATGTTCTTGAATGATAAACAAGTAAAAATACCAAATGGTTTTTATAGAGAAATTAATGGTAAAACTTATGTTGATGTAAAAGAAATAGCTACATTACTTGGATATACATATACAAAAGGTGAATATGGAGAATATAACGAAAATCCAGATAGCTGTTACTTAGAAAACGATTATGAATTAATTGCTTTAACAGCTGGAAATGAAAAGTATAAAAAATATATTCAATTTGTTAATGAAGGAAAAGAAGCGGTTATAGCTGGTATACCAGTTGTTTCAATGGAAGCAAATGGGTATTCAGAAAGCTTTTTAATTGCTGATGCACCAATTGAATTTGTAGATGATAAATTATATGTTTGTAGAGATTATTTACCAGAAATGTTTAACATGCAAGTTAATTGGCAAGAGTATAGAATTAGATTCTATTCTTTTGAAAAAATATTAGAAGCAGCAAAAGAAAGAGTTGCTAAATCACAATATACAACAATGAGTGGTTACTATGAAAACTTAAGATCTGTTATATATGGACTAGCTGTAGTAGGAACTGACGAAAAAAATCCAGATGACGGTTTATATGGAGTTATCTCTTTAGATACTTTAACAGAAGTAATTGGTCCAAAATACGATCAAATAGAATTCGTTCAAAATACAAAAGAATTCTATATTACAGTTGCTAATGGAACAAAAGGTATATTAGGAGCTGATGGTAGTACAATAATTAAACAATCAGAATATAAAGACATCGAATTATTAGATGAAGAAAATAAAGTATACTTAGTTGAAAAAGATGGAGAGTATGGTGTTTTAGATAAACACGGAAAAGTAATCATACATGCTGAAAATGATAAAATAGGATATGATATTAAAAACTTTACTGTAGAACCAATTGATAATCCAGCATTATTATTCAAAAAATGTATTCCTGTTGAAAAAGATGGAAAATTTGGATTATATAACTTAGAAGGTGAACCATTATTAGATATAGTAAATGATGCATTAGGTTGTGTATCAAACCAAGGTGCTCAAACATCAGGAAATAAACTAAACGTATTAATTATTCCTTCAAAAGTAGGTATTAATGGTGTCGTATATAGCTTTAATGGATATTATGGTATTTATGACGTAAATGAAGAAAAACCAGTTATTCCACCAGCTTGTGAAAGCGTATATGCTATTACAAAATCAGGAGAAACAATTTACTACTTTGATTATAATGGTGTAACATATGATTTAAAACAATATTTAGCTGATAATGGATTAGCAAATATTAAAGAGGAAGAACCAAAAGAAACAGTTGAAACTCCAACTGAAGAAGTTCAATCAGACGAACAACCAGCAGAATAATTTAATAAAATGAATAAAAAGATTTCTATAAAATATAATTTATAGAAATCTTTTTTTGTTGGAGGAAATTATGAAAAATATTATTAAAGAACTTTTAGTTTCATTTATTATAACTATTGTGTTGATCTTTTTATTATCTGTAGCAGTATATTCTACTGAATTAAATGAGAATTATATTGATTCTATAACTATTGGAATTGTGTGTTTAAGTTTATTAATTGCAGGTGCAAGACTTGCTAAGTCTAAAAAAGAAAAAGGTATTGTATATGGAAGTTTGCTTGGAATCGTATATATGGTTGTTTTATATATTATTTCTAGTTTATGTAACATGGATTTTTCTGTAACAATTAATTCTATATTTATGATTATTTTAGGTGTATTAGGTGGTGCGATAGGAGGAATATTAGGAGTCAATTTTTTAAAATAATTAGATAAAAATTATTGATATTTTTTGTTATTTAATATACAATTTGTTAGAATAGATTTATACGAAAAGGCGTTTACATAATGCACAAAGGAGGACATATGGTTACTTATGAAGATGTAGTACAAAACATTGAAGTTAGAGAGTTAATTAAAAATGCTCAAAAACAACTTGATGTACTTGGATATACAGAACACTCTGCAAGACACGTTTCGCTTGTTGCAGAAAGAGCTGCTGATATTCTTAAAACTTTAGGGTATGATGAGCATAGAGTTGAACTTGCAAGAATTGCTGGTTATATGCATGATGTTGGTAACTCAGTAAATAGAGTTGATCATGCACATACAGGTGCAATACTTGCATATAACATTTTAAAAGATATGAAAATGGAACCATCAGATAGAACTGAAATTATGATGGCTATTGGAAATCATGATGAATCAACAGGAACACCAGTAAGTGATATTTCTGCAGCGTTAATATTAGCAGATAAATCAGATGCTCATAGAAGTAGGGTATCAAAAAAGGATAGAAGTTTATTTGATAAACATGATGAAGTAAATTATGCTGTTACACATTCAGAATTAAAAATTGACACTGAGGAAAGAAAAGTTATTTTAAATTTAAAAATTGATACAAAAATTTGCCCAGTTATTGACTATTTTGAAATATTCATGGATAGAACTCAAATGAGTAAAAAAGCAGCAAAATATTTAGGATTATGGTTTGAACTTATTATTAATGATACAAACTTATTATAGGAGGTAATTACTTTGGAAAAGAATTTAAAAATTGTAAGAACAATAGCTGTACTATCAGTAGTAGTTTTATTATGTGTAATTTCATTCATTGGAATAAATGCAAGACTATTAGGAGTATGGGTAAATAAAGTAAAAGATTACAAATATGGAATGGAATTTGATGGTTATAGAGAATTTCGTTTTACTTTAGATGAAAGTAAAGAAGAAAAAGAAGTTTACGTTGATGATAATGGCAATGTAATTGGGGATCCAAATGATGGCTCAGAAACAACACTTGCATCAACAAATGTTGTTGAAACAGAAACAACAGATGGAGATTTAAAATTACCTGTTGCAGATGATACTAAAACAGATACATCAAAAGATGATGCTGTTAATAAAGCAAGACAAGAAGTTGGATATGCTTTAGAAAAAAGAGAAATCAAAGCAAATGAAGACGCTGCTATTAATAAAGAAAACTTTGATAAAACAAAAAGAATTATTCAAGAGAGATTAGAAACTATTTCTAACTATGAATATAATATAAGAATAGATGATATTACTGGAGATATGGTTGTTGAACTTCCAGAAAATGATAATATTGAACTTGAACAATCTTTAATATTAACAAAAGGTTTAGTTGAAGTTATCGATACACAAACTGGTGTTGTATTATTAGATAATTCTGATTTTGTTCATGTTGATGCTATAGCTTCTGAATTAGAAGACTTATCAGGTGTACAAGTATACATGAATATTCAACTTAACGAAGAAGGTACAAAAATATTAAAGAAAATGAGTAACGATTATACTCAAACAGTTGATGGTGCAGGAGTAGAAACTATCAAATATGTAACAGTTAGATTAGATGGACAAAACTTAATCTCAACATATTTTGGAGAAGAAATAATCAATGGTGAATTAAATATCCCAATGGGAGAACCTGCAACTGATGAAGCAACATATAATAATATTTATGAACAATTAACAAGATTAATCTCAATTATTAATGGAGAAAGATTACCTTTAACATATATTTTACATCAAGACACATTTGTAAATTCATCAATTACTGATGATATGATTAATGTAGCAAAAGTATTATTTGCTGTAGCTGTTGTTGTAGCTTCAGTTATTATGGTTGTTAAATATAAAGTAAAAGGATTAGTATTAGCTATATTATCATTAGGATTTGTAGCTTTAACAGATTTAACAGTTAGATATATGCAAATTACAGTAACAATAAATTCAGTAATTGCAGCATTAGCTATTATAATTATGAATTATGCATACATGTTTAAAGTATTAGCGGGTTATAAAGATAATACAATTACAAAAGTAGTATATAAAGAAGTAAGTAAACATTACTATTTATCAATAGTACCAGTAATTATACTTGCAATAATATTTACATTTATGAATGGAGCAGTAATCAACAGTATAGGCGTTGTATTATTCTGGGGATTATTAGTGCAAGCTTTATACAATGCACTTACAATTCGTGTATTTAATGTAATTTAATAGTGAGGAGAAGAAGACAATGGAATCAAAAGGAATTAAAAAGATATTATTATTAGGTATAGTTCTTTTAATTGTTGCTGGTATAGTAGTTGTTGCATTAAAAGGATTTAAAGTATCATTAATATTACAAAAACATGAATCAATTAGTTTAATAGTTGGTAAAGAAGTTGTTTTAGATGATATTAAACAAATTTGTAAAGAAACATTTGGTGGCAAAAGATTTATAGTAAAAACAGTAGATAGATTTAGTGATGCTATTAATATTAGAGTTGAATCTATTACTAACGAAGAAAAAGATAAAATCGCTAATGCATTAAATGATAAGTATGGTACAACATTTAATGGTGCTAATATAACTGTACATTCAAACTCAAATGTAAGAATGAGAGATATAATTAAACCATATGTAAAACCATTTATTATAGCTGCAATTTTAATTGTAACTTATTTAATAGTTAGATTTAGAAAAATGAATGCATGGAAAGTTTTAGGAAATGCAGCTGCATTAATACTTTTAACAGAAGCTGTTATTGCAAGTGTTATTTCTATAACAAGAATTCCACTATCTGCAACTATTATCAATATAATGATAGTTGTTGCTGTTGCAGAATTAGTTGTTTATATTGGTAAATTAGAAAAAAATTATAAAGAATTAGTTTAAAAAATAAATATTTTGTAAACTACTTGATTTTTATAAAATATTGTAGTAAAATAATAATGCTGTAAAGCTAACCGTATACTTAGTTTAAAGGAAAACCTACTTTATTCTCGGTTTATGGTAAATAAAATAATTATAGGAGGTATATTAACATGACTAAAGAGAGAAAACAAGAAATCATCAATACTCATAAAAGAGAAGAGAATGATACAGGTTCTCCAGAAGTTCAAATCGCTCTTTTAACAGAGAGAATTACAGAACTTACAGAACACTTAAAAGTT
>JAEIGA010007011.1_pt1 | contig 17143 bp, 14 predicted proteins | sample 9270691 | NCBI WGS metagenome assembly JAEIGA01 (sample SAMN17057246, study PRJNA624740) | gut metagenome | biome: biome; isolation source: fecal sample | host: Bos grunniens | place: China: Xizang | collected 2019 | reverse complement strand
TGCTTCTGCAATGAGCGAGATTCATAAAAGGGCAGAAGAACAATTGTTATCTGCACTGAAATCAACAAATGGATTTTGTTTGTACCCGGAAATTGTAGTTGTTTCCTTAGTTCTGATTGCCATGCTTGAATATAATGATGGGGTATATTATGAGAAAGTGCGGTCTACATATACTCAGGCATATTCCAGATATTCTGTTCAAAGAGTTGAAGGAGCTATTAGAACTATTTTATCGAGATATAAGAAGCAAGATGATTCTGGATCAAGAACAAGAATCATTAATGTAGCCTTGGAAAATGCTATTGTTCCTAAGCATTATCTGGCTGCTTTTTTTGAGTTCATTTTTGATATTTACAAACTAAATTTCGATTATGATTTACCTGAAGACCTTTATGAAGATTTCAAATTTGTTTTTGAGGGTCTACGATCAAATATGCTTTCTGAAGGTGACGAAATATCGATAAACGTTACCCAAAAAACATATAAGCTTATTGTTTCTACAAAGCATTTAATTCTTGATGAGGCTGGTTTAGACTCTGTAATTAAACTTAGTACGCTTATTGTAAAACTTATAGATAAGAGGTTTTGGGATAAGGAAATTAAGATTTTCAATCCATATCTAAAGACAGGTTTTGAGGGGTGGGAGAAACAACTAAAAGATAGTACAAATGGGAAGCAAATTAATAAGCGCAGCAATAGTGACCTTAGATCTAGATGGGAACCTAAATTTGTTTTAGAGAACAATGCCGTTTATTTAGTTCCGCCCATTCACAAGATTAAGTCCCAATATGATTACAGAAAAATAGCTATAGTGGTATTGAATGATGATGAAGAATTGTTCTTTGATAATTGCTGTGATATTAGAGAGATTATCGGCGGTTATCAGATTAATCCTACGAAAATCAAAATTGAAAAACCTTTGGGCAAACTTAGGTATTGCCTAAGGTGTGATGACGAAATCATATATGATAGCAAAACAAAATTGTACAGAAATCATATTGTTTTTAATAGTGATGGACAAGAGCTTAATAATAACACTGACTTTGATGGCACAGTATTTATATGTTATAGAGCGGGTGAAGCAGAGTTACAAAACATCCTGACTGGAGAATATTACTGTATTGGTTATAAACATATAATACCAGGTGACGCATTGCAGATTGGAAAAGATGTCTTTAATTTCTCGTCCTTGACCAAACCCGGAGTGGTTGGAAAAGTTCATGAGAATTGCGTTTTAAAAGTAGATGAAGAGCGTTGCCTTCAGGTTTATAAAGATGTGACGTTGATTGCTTTTGAAGCGGAAAACAAATCGAATAAGTTCGAGATACTAATTAACGGAAAACCGTATAAGTTATCTGACATGAAGTATAACTTTACAGAAAGAGAAAATATAACGAAATACGTAGTTGAATTCAATGACAAAACTAACGGTTTGTTTTCTGTTGAAGTAAATCAATTATTCTCCGGAAAGAAAAACAAAATCCTTAAGGATGAGTTTGTAGTTGATTCAGAATTAAGCTTTCATAAAGAGCGCGTTGATGATACACATTATATTTTGCACCTTAGTTCGGGTCTGGCTGATTCAGTCAAACATATTGAAATATCAGTTGAAGATGATTTCCCTGGAATGGTTAGATTTGATTTTGATAAGAGGCACTGTGAATACATTCTTCCGCTTGATCTTGGGTTCTATAAAATTGATGAAAACGCGTGGAATACGGCTACAACAGATTTATGGATAGACGATATTTCATTTGAATCAAAAATGACTCTGTTTGACTCGAAATGCGATGGGTTGTTGATATATGCAGAAAATGGCACTTTATTGGAAGATAATGTTGCAATTACAGACAATGGCGCATTTAGAGAGTTGAATATAGGTTTTCTGAAGACCTACAAAGCTGGAAATCGTTACGTGAAACTTGTTTTTACTTCTGATGAGAAAATTGTGTATACAATGTTTTGCTATTACAAATGTGTAATGGACAAAGCAAAAACAGAAATACTATTTGTTGATAATCCGAAAAGAGCAAGAATAACACCTGTTTTCCATGGGAAAAACGAAGTTTTCTTTGAAATGCTAGGCAAGGACGGCAAAAGAATTTGTAAGAGTAAGAATTTGAAAAGCTGGCAAACATCAACTTTATATGGGTTTCATTCTTTTAGAGAGTATACCTTTAACTTCCATGAAGTGACCAAGGTTCTATTGTACAAAAAGGATACGTTACTTCATTCTATTAAGAAAACATTTTATGCCCGGGAAGATTATGTCGGAAGAACATTAAAGATGGTCATTGCTTATTATGATCAGATCAAAGGAGACGAGTGGTATGAAAAAGAGCAAGTTTTAAAAAATACATACGTTGAGATTATTGGTGTAACAGATGATGGGTTATTACTTGGAAATGTATTTGTTTATACAACCATAGGTAAATGTCTATTAGACAGGATAAATCCTGTTGAGATCGAGCTCTGTAGTGAAGTCATTGATGATACGTTGGATGTATATATGACAAACTGTGGAGATGGTTTATTAATAGATGTAGAAAGACGTGGAATTATGAACAATCTTGTTCACCCGTCTGCACCAGATGTGTTTTTGTTTACGTTAAAAATGAAGGAGGCCTAATTGTGAAAAAGTTAAATCCCATTGAAAGATCTAAATACATTGACGATCGGTACAAAGATTATTTAAGATCATCTTTTGCGTTTGGAAATCCGAATCTTCAAAAGCTTTTTGTTCAGCAGTTGGAGAGGGAGAAACTATTTAAAGGGCCCTATGTGGATCTTAGCTTTCCATTTCAGAGAGGTCATAATCTTGATTATCTCATTGATAATAATGTTATATGCAAATCTTTTAGAAAACTCAACGACATCGACTTCACGAGACCGCTATATTCACATCAAGAGGAAGCTATTAAGCTTATAAAAAGTGGAAGAAGCGCGATAATAACTACCGGCACTGGTTCGGGAAAAACGGAAAGCTTTCTCTATCCAATTTTGAACGACCTGCTCTACGATGTAGAAGCTGGTAATACAGATGTTGGAATTAGAGCAATATTTTTGTATCCAATGAATGCGCTAGTTAATGATCAGATAGATCGTATAAGAAAAATACTAAAAAGTTGTCCTGAGATTACTTTTGGATTCTTTACAGGCGAGACGCCTGAAACCGCTTCGGCAGGATATAGAAAGAAACTCGGACAAGATAATGATGTTGAGATAACTGATAACGAACACGTATCAAGAGAAGAAATACGAGAAAATCCTCCACACTTGCTTTTCACTAACTACTCTATGTTGGAGTATTTACTTATCAGACCTAATGATTACTCGATTTTTGTTCCTGAGCGATTAAACAACTGGAAGTATGTCGTGCTTGATGAAGCACATACATATAATGGTTCGCTGGGCATTGAACTTTCTTTGCTCCTTAGAAGACTTACAGGTCTTGCAAATAAAAAGCCACGATTCATTTTGACAAGTGCTACGCTGGGAAAGCAGGGGAAATCAGAAAACGACATAATTAAGTTTGCAACTAGTCTGACATCAGCAGATTTTGATGTTTCAGATATAATCTTTTCAAAGAGAATTCGTTTGCAACAGAAAGCTGAATACAGAATTAAAGGTGAAGATTATTGTCGTATAAAAGCAGCATCCGAATCGTTTGATGATATTAATAGCATTGCAGCAAATTATGGTGTTGTTGCATCGAAAAATGTTAAAGAGTTGTTATATGAACTCCTGAGTAGAGACAAAAATGTACACGTTTTGAGCGCACTTCTTGAAAACGGAAGCCGTGATTTTTCAGAATTATATGATGGAATGCAAGAATGTGTTTCACAAGAGGAACTAATTGCATTGATTGATATAGTTAATGCAGCTGAAAAAGAAGGCATAGGCATATTTGACCTTAAATACCATTCATTTGTCAGACCTTTATCGGGAGCCTATATCACATATGGGCAAGAGCCAAAACTTAGTCTAACAAAGACTAATGAAATAGATGGGATGAAGGCATTTGAGGTTGGAAACTGCAGATATTGTAATTCTCCTTATATCATCGGAAAAATTCAGCGAAAAGACGATGACCAGATGGACTATCTTTTGCAGAACAAGGAAATTGATATATACGAGAATTATGGCAACGAAGAACATGTCAGAATAGATTTCTTCCTGTTAGAAAATTCTGTTAATGAAGAAGAAGTAAAGAAAGACAGTATTGAGGAGTATGAAGTTTGTGCTAAGTGTGGAGAAATCAACGCAGCCAGAAACCTGAACGCCAAAAAGTGCAAGTGCGGAGAACAGTTCAGATTTAAGGTTTACAAAGTTTTGCAGGACAAAGATAAGGATTCAGATACTATTTATAACAATATATCCCAATGCCCTTGTTGTGGTCACAAAGGCAAATCAGGTGTTGTTAAGGCATTAAACATCGGCAAGGACGAGGGTACAGCTCTTATTGCACAGATGCTTTATGAGGCAATTGACGAAGGCGATCAGGACGTCAAAAAAACAAAGAAATTGTCTTTGAAGCCTATAGTTAAACAATCTGTTGTTGAAGAACAAAAGGTTAAGCAATATTTAGCATTCTCTGATAGCAGACAGCAGGCTAGCTTTGCAGCGGTATTCTTTGATTCAAATCATGTCCGTATGCTAAGAAAAAGGCTTATTTGGGAAATGATTAAGAACAGAGATTATGCAGAGATGAATGTTAACGAGTTAGCTGCATATTTGGAGGACAGGATTAAGGCCAGTGATCTTTTTCCAAATGATATGGATGCTCACAAAAATGCATGGGCTACTGTTCTTGTTGATTTGCTTAAAGTAGATGGTGCATATGATGGTGAAGGCCTAGGATTGTATTATTTTGATCTTGATATAAACAAACTGCTTAGGGAATTTAGTGATGAAGAAATTGCTGAAGGTTTTCCCGGATGCAATATGACAAAAGCTAAATTGTATGATTTGATGCAGGTAGCGTTAGGGATATTTAAAACCACGCCGGCAATTAATTATGTTAAATCTACGCTCACACCAGATGAAAGAAAAGATATTCTTGAGTATAGAAGATTTACTAACTATGTCACATTAAACAACCCCCAAAAATCTAAAAAGGGCAGTTCTGTCGAACAGTCGTTTAATGGTATAAGAAGCTTTCTCCCTGTAACAGACGAAAGCAATACGATTGTTCGTTATGTTATGAAAGCATTTGGGGTTGATGCAAATACTGCGAAGGAATCCCTTGAAACTATTTTTAACCTAATGGTTCAAGCTAGTGATTTGGAGGGAAGCGATAAGTTCTTGATTAAGCATGAGAAAAAAGATGCTTATCAGATTGATGCCAGCAGATATATTGTTAAAAACTATAAGAAATCAAAGTTCTATCAATGTAGTAAATGTGGAAGACTAACACCATACAACATCAATAATGTTTGTGTTCACGATAAGTGTGATGGAACTTTGAGTGAGGTCGATCCGGACGAGATATTGGCAAACAATTATTATCGTCAGCAGTATAAAAATAAAAAAATAGAAAGGATTGTTATAAAAGAACACACTGCTCAACTTGAAAAAACGAAAGCAAAAGAATATCAGATAGATTTCAAGAATAAGAAAATCAATATTCTTAGCTGTTCGACTACTTTTGAAATGGGTATAGATATCGGAGGGCTTGAAACAGTATTTATGCGCAATGTCCCGCCTACACCGGCTAATTATGTTCAGAGAGCAGGTCGTGCAGGTCGAAGGAAAGATAGTGCAGCATATATTCTCACATACTGTGGAGCGGGTTCGCATGACTATACATATTTTTCAGAACCTGAAAAGATGATTTCAGGTGTCATAAATCCACCATATTTCAATGTGTTAAATAAAAAGATAATACTTCGACATCTGACGGCAACAAGTCTGGGCTATTTCTTCAGAAGTTATCCTGAGTATTACAAATCTATAGATGCTCTAGTTCTAAGCGGAGGTGGAATCGAAAAGTATAAGGAATACATGGCGTCACATCCTACTGAATTAAACGAATACATTAACACAAAGATTTTACCTGAGCCAGTCTACTCAGAGTATAAAAACTTTAAGTGGTTTGATGAAATGAATGGTGATGATGAAAAACTGGCCCATTTTGTTGATACAATCCGGGATATGAAGAAAGAATTCGAACAAGCAAGGGATGAAGCTATTATCAAGCAGAATCAGGGCGATGAACAGGCAAGCAGAGATGTTACATACTATATTCACCAGATATCAAGTTTAGAGAAAGAAGAAGTAATAAAATGTCTTTCTAAATATTGTGTAATACCTAAATATGGTTTCCCTGTTGATGTTGTAGATCTTCAGATATATGAGAATGGCGTTCCTGTAAATAAGTATGATATGAGCAGAGACTTAAAAGTAGCTATTTCAGAATACGCACCTGATTCTGAAGTTATAGTTGATGGAAATAAATATACATCAAAATATATAGCCCTTAAGAAGGGGGAACAATTTCCTAGGAATTGGTTTGTAACATGTCCTACTTGCAAGAAAGTTAATATTTTCTTAAGCAAGGGGGATAGTACTGAATGCAAATATTGTGGCACGTCAATATCTACGGAAGCTGCTGAATACTATATTGAGCCAATAAACGGATTTAAGAGTGGAGAGACAAAGGAGAGCACTCGTTTAAAGCCTAAGAGATCTTATGCTGGTGAGGTATCGTATGTTGGTAATGGTAAAACCGATGAACAAAGACTTGTAATTGGGAATGCTATTGGTGTTGAAACAAGCAGTGATGATGAACTTCTTGTTATGAATAAGTCTGGATTCTATATGTGTCCAAAATGTGGTTATAGTGAAATTGTGAAGCGGGGAATGATTACACCTCAAACAAAACAACTTCATAAAAACTTTAAGCTTTCTAATTGCACATGTGATGAACTTGAATATTTGCGTTTAGGACACAAATTCCAGACGGATGTCGCAAGATTTACAATCCCGCTTTTGGATTCTATGGATAAAATTGGATATCCGCAGGCGTTGTCATTCCTTTATGCGTTCCTAGAAGGTGTTAGTAACGCATTGGGTATAGAAAGAACAGATATTGATGGCGTGCTTGAAATAAACTTGGAATGGCAGAGCTACGATATTTTGTTATATGACAACGTGCCCGGTGGTGCTGGCCACGTAAAACGCTTATTGAATAAAGATGCTATCGTTAGTTCTTTGCAGGCAGCTCTTGATAAGGTAAGCAATGAATGTTGCGACGAGAATACTTCATGTTATAACTGTTTAAGAAATTATTATAACCAGTCATATCATAATAAACTTCAAAGAAAACTAGCGATCGAAGTTATAAAGCATCTGTTATTTGAAATAGAAGGTGTTTCGGAAAAATATCAAAATGAACGCTGGCACTGGAAGGGTGATGCTAAGAATTCCCAAAAGAAGATGAAGTTGACTATTGGTTCAGATGGAAGAAACCCGGGAACAGAAACAGCTGAAGAGATTTGGAAGGATCTCTTGGAAGATTGTTTTGATGACAATGAAACAGAAATAATTAGCGCAATAAAAGAAAAGAGTCCAGAAATCATTTCAAGGCCATATTATAGCAAGACAGTCAGAATTGAAGAAACTGGAGAAGAGTTCGTGGCCAATTTAATATGGGATTCAAAGAAGGTAATACTTTTCTTGAATGATGCTTATAACGACTATCTGATAGCTAAGAAAACAGGCTGGAATGTTTATTGTACGAAAGAATCATTTGATATAGATGATTTACTTAAGAAAGTAGGTGAATGATATGGCAACAATGATACCTGATACCCCAAAAGAGATTGATCCTAGAAGTCATGAAGATATTATTTTTAAGGAGTTGGATGATTTACCCGATGAGTATTATGTTTTCCACTCTTTTGAAATTGTTACTATAAAGGGAAATGTAATAACCGAAAGTGAAACAGATTTTGTTATTTTTCATCCTAAGAAAGGAATAATTTGTTTAGAGGCAAAAGCTGGCCAAGTGGAGTTTGAAAACGGTTATTGGCAGTATGGCTCAGGAAAGCGAATGAAACACGATGGCCCTTATATTCAGGCAAAGAGGAATAAATGGAGCCTTAGTGATTACATGAATGAACATGGCCTTGAATATGAAAATGAACATTGCAAGAAGATTCATGCTGTATGGTTTCCTGATGTTCCAGAGAGCAAATTTGCTGGAAAATACTTACCGGGAGAAGGCGATCTGAGAATTACTTTGACATCTGATTCATTCGGACATATACAAGAATGTATCGACAGACTATTTGAGTATGATGGCCAGGACAAGAGGACAACAAGTCTATCTGAAAAGAATACTAAGAGGATTTTAGAACGAGTTCTTGCACCCAGTTTTAAGCTTATCTCGTTACAGGAAGCGAAGACAGAGCATACCAAAAGCGTATTTAAGAGAATGCTTAAAGAACAGGTAGCACTTCTTGATTATCTGGAAGAGCAAAACTGCGCAATAATTAACGGCCTTGCTGGAACAGGAAAAACTGTTATGGCGGTTAAAAAAGCAGAATGCCATTCTGAAAAAGAAGAGGAAGTTCTGTTTTTGTGTTATAACGCGTTCCTGAGAGACCATCTAAGAGAATGCTATAACTTCCCGCATGTTCACTACTATACTATAGATGCTTTGGCGTGCAAATTGTGCGAAACCAGCAAACCAGATTATTCTTTGCTAAAGAACAAATTAGAAGAAATGTTTTGTGAAGGAACTTTTCCTTATCAACACGTCATTATAGATGAAGGCCAGGATTTCGGAAAAGTGGAGGCTGAGGAAGAAGAGCTGATTGATCTGCTGAAAGCTAATGCTATTGAAGATGAAAGCCGCAATGGAACTTTTTATTTGTTCTACGACAAAAATCAGATGGTTCAGTCAAAAAAAGCTCCTAAATATATTGAAGATGCAGACTGCAAATTAACTCTTTACAAAAATTGCCGCAATACAGAAAATATTGCATTGACATCACTGAGATTATTGGGTTCTGATAAGAAACCCAAGCTTTTTGATGGAGCCGTATTAGGGGATGTTTCTGAGATTGGGTTTGCTTTAGGTACTGATGAAACCGTCAAAATGGTTAACTCTGAAATCGATAAGTATATTGATGATGGTTACACAAGCATTACGGTGCTCACCTGTAAAACAGAGGAGAGCAGTGTTTTGGCGGAGTATTGTAATGATTCAAAATATAAGTATAAGCGTGGATATATAAAATTCACTACATGCAGAAAATTTAAGGGCCTTGAGTCTGATGTAATTATTGTAGTAGACATTGATAAGAATACATTTGATGATGGTCAGGGCGAACAACTCATGTATGTTGGTACTTCAAGAGCCAGATATAAACTTAGCTGCATTGCAAATATGACTGAAGATGACTGTGAAGAGCTGATGAAAAAGCGCAGAATAAAGTACAACCGGAATATTTATAAATCTTTTGCAACAGCTTTTAATGCAAAAGTTTTGCAGTCAAACGAATGATGTATAGTAAAAGGCCTTCTTTGACAAATCAAATGCAAGAAGGCCTTTATGTTATAACATCAGTATCCGTTCACTGTATTTAGGAGGTACACCTATGGGCCTAATTCCTTGTCCGGATTGCGGAAATATGGTTTCTGACAGAGCTGCGGCATGTCCTAATTGCGGATGTCCAGCTGATGCATTCTATGAATCTGCGCCTCAGGAAAACGAAGAATACTATAGCGGCAGTCCAGGTATTTTGAGCAGTGTCCTGAAGACGGCTGTAGGTGTTGCTCTGGGTAATAAGTTATCAGAGAATTCCAAGCAGAATTATATGGGCAGTCCGAATTGCGAGAGAGCCAAGACCGGCAGGAAGTCTAGCTGCTGGGGATGTGGTCTGGGTGATCACTGTACCATGTACGATAAGTACTGATTAAATATCAGCACATTGTCCTTCGGAAACGATGTTTAAGTAGCTACCGTTAATTTGGTCGCGATTTTTTGATTATTAGGAACAAATCGTATGTTTAGTACCATGGTATGTAGTTGAGTGGTTCATCTACAAAACCAATGAGTTCGGGTCCTATCAGATTTCCGTCGATATAGGCAGTACCGTAGCCATACGCTACTGATACGGGATACACTTCATAAAAACCTGCATAAAGATCTTCCGGATCTTCGTAGAGTTCATACCACTCGTAATCGTAGATACATGGATCATGGTAATATGCTCCGTCTTTAGGCTGTACGACATATTCTCTTACGACTAAGACCGAAACATCTTCGCCGTCTTCCCATGCAGTTCCGTACCCTGTCGTGATGTTGCATCCGTAGACCGTTGTGGGAACTCTTACTATGGCAGCTACTGCTTCACGGTCAGGGTCAGATTCTGCGTAGCAGTTTTCATAGTAATATTCGCCGCATTCACAGTAGTAGAGATAACCTAAGTTACCGTCCCAGGACTGTATATGCGGATATCTTATCCAGTCGTGTTCGTGAGGCTCAGGTGTAGGAGTTGCTGTAGGCGTCGGAGTGCTTGTAGGCTTCGGCGTGGATGTAGCGGTCGGCTTTGGGCTCGGCGTTGCTGTGGGCTTGGGTGTGACAGTTGTCGTAGGTACCGGTGTTTCGGTCGTCTTGGGGCTTGGTGTGGGTGTATTTGTTACCTGTAGAACCGGAGATGATGCTGACTCAGGTGCATCTGTAGGTTTGGGTGTTGGTGTTGCGTTTGGACTCGATACGTTTGCGGGTCTGGGTGTCGGGGTATTTGTCGGTTTGGACTTATCGAAGTTTTCGTTAGTAGGGTCTGTTTCCTTATCAGGTGATTTATTATCTTCATTACTGCTTACGATTGTTTCGCTATTATCAGTTACCTCTTCAGGAAGTGTTTCTGTTACGAAGATTGTTTCACCGTTTATATCCGCAACCTCTGATGACACTTCAGGAATATATTCAATGCCTGTTTGTGACGTGGTATCGCATGCACTAAGAGCGATTGCTGTAATTACGGTGCAGCAGATGAACCTTATGTATTTTTTCATATTAGCCAGTCCTTTCTTTAATGTGTGAGCATGAAGTAAACGAAGATCATGTTCCCGTGATAAATGAAGATCATTGCACTGATCACGATGAGGATGATGGCCCATACTACTTTATGAGCGTTGATATTAGCTTTGCAGTGTTCATAGACGTAATAATCCCACAAAGTTCCAATCAAAAATGGACTTAAAAGGCAACACCGGTTCCTCGTTGTTTTTTGGTCCTTATTTACAACCGCAAGTTATACTCGCAAGCTTATGTATTGCTGGAGAGTTCATCATCCCGTTTTTTTACTTCGCTCATTTCTTCGTAAACGCCTTCATAAGCGAAGCATCTGCGCAAGTAATCTGTGCCTCCGTCTACCGCACATTTCCCGCATGAACAGTATTTGAAATCGTGTCTTGTAAAGCTTTCGATTATGTCACCGCACTCCCGGCATCTAATTCTGTTATGGATAATTATTTCGTGCATTTTTATCTCCAATCTGGATCGTTAATGGTTTTGTTTGTTGACCAGTATTTCTTTTAGTGTTGCCGGCATATAACCATAGAATCCGCACCAGCAGTTGTAGAGATTTCCACGATAAGGAAACATATTCTTTTCTGAATAATCCTTATATGCTGCTACTGCTTTCTTCAGCGCTTCAAACTCGACAGTTTTATGCACATGACCGTAAAGCATTACGCAGAAAGATTCAGTATCAAGCTTGTAAGTTATTGTTGGGTAGTGGCTCATTATCACATGGTGTTCACCGTCATGGATTTCCTTGTAACTGCATACCTCAACAAACATTTTCTGTATATCGTCAGGCATATCCTTTAAATCGTGGTTGCCCTTTATCAGGAACTTCTTTCCGTTAAGCCGGGTAAGAAGATATCGCCAGTCATCAGGTGAACCCACGCAGAAATCACCAAGTATGTATACTTCGTCGCAACGGCGGACTTTGTTATTCCAGAGCTTTATCATGTCATCCCGCATTGCGCTTATATCGTGCCAAGGACGTTTGTCGAAATGAAGTATGTTCTTGTGGCCGAAGTGTGTGTCGGCTATATAGAATTTCTTTATTTGGTTTTCTTTGTTATCCATATTCTTTGACCCATTGTAAATGTTGGTGTTCAGATCGTCGGATACGTAACGTCGTATTCTTTCATGATTTTTTCTTTATCGTCTTCGTTAAGTCCTATTACCAGAAAGAAGGTTTTTGCTTTGTCATCGGATACGTCCTTATGAAAGACCAGTGTTTTATCAGGAAGCCTGTCGTAAATCCTGTCTAAATCACTTACAACAAATTTGATCCTCATTAGCTTTAATCCGAATCCGTTTTTCGGAACGATACACATGAAGTGATACTTCTCATCGATCTCAGGTAATGTGATGCCGGAGATCAGGTCCGGCATCTGATGAGGGTGAAGAAAACGGCTGATGATCCTGCAATACACTTTGATTGAGTCTTCATGCTCGGTGTAAGCCAGAATTCCTATAGGAAATCTTTCAAAGACTGAGTGCTTTTTGCAGCTTACACCTTTGTTGAAGACCTTATATTCGATGTCATCAAGCTTTGAATAACCTCTCATACGCATTACTCCTTCAGCTCAACTATCTTCTGATACATCAGATGATACTTGCCGAAATCAACATCATCGTGATAGTGACCGAAATACCAGGCCTTGAAACTTGTGGTCTGTGCGATCGTATCGAGCATCGAGGTGAGGTCATTGAGCTTGCGGATGCTCATGAAGGGCATACCGAGAGCAGTGACTGTTTCTTCCGGTGCACAGTGTGTGAGGATGTAATCGACCTTATAGCCGTGCTGTGCAAGATTCCTGAATGCCTCGTTATATTCTTCGATGGAGGGAAGCTCACGGGCCCACCACGAAACGTCAGCCTTACGATATAACTTGTCTGAGGATTCTGCTCCGCCCAGTGTAAAGAAAGACTTACCACCGATCTCGTAAACCTGACCTCTCATCAGATGAAATATCGAATCAGTTACCTTGTGGATCTTGCCACCGTGCCATTCTTCTACCGGCATTGCATCCAGTGCAGCGTGGTTTTCGTGATTGCCGTCGATAAAGAGGGTAGTGAAGTTGCGCTGCCCGTAATTCTTTTGGATGTATGCATCTGTATTATCCAGAAACCATACTCCGCCGAAGTCACCTGTGATGATGAGATAGTCATCCTTTGTGAGTTCCTTCTGCTCCGGAAAATTCCTGGTGTTTAACTTGTGCCAGTCTTGATCTCCGTGCGTATCGCCTGTTATAAAAATGCGTGTCATAGTGCGACCTTCTTATTTGTTCTTTACTTTATGTTTATTGATTTTTTCGATCCTGATAAGGATCGGCACTCATGATCAGTTCAACAATCCGATCTTCTGTTACATGCTTTTCCAAAACCACGCCGGGTATCTCGATGTCATAGGATACTTCTTCTTTTTGTTCGCTGGTTCCGTAAGCATCGACTATTACTATTACTCCGATACAGAAGGCTTCCCTGGGCTTTTTCCCGTGAACGAAGTCATCGTAATTGGTGGTCTTAAAACGTACTATGTCCTTATAGCTATATTTCGGATGTCCTAACATTTGTTGATACCTTTTTTCAAATTATCTGAACCTTTCTGATCCTTAAAAACCAATATCTTGTTTCTTTGTGTTCTCACCAACTGAACCAGATATAGAGGCTTTAATAGGGAAGTATTTCTCAGGTGTTTTCTCTATTACTTCCAAAGCGTCGTCCAATAGCTTTTTGAGATCCCAGTAGTCTTCCTTATCGTGTTCTATATGGAAGCAGAAGCTTGGCCAACTTCTCGGTCTTATGATTCCGTGATAGCCGTTACTTATGAATGAGCTCACTATAAGTCCGATAGAGGACATCAGGCGGTTAACCTCTTCATCTGAAGCTTTAGTTTTCTTCATCATCTGTATCCTCCTTTATGTGATGGTTCAAGCACCTGTATTCTTCCCATGGAGATGAAGCTGCCCAATTCAGGATCCTGTTGATAGAAACCGGCTTAAAGTCGTTTGCGTCTACACCGACGTCGTACTGGAGTCTTCCTGCTGCCCGGTTCTCTTCGTTATACTCAGGGCTGCTGTGTATATGCCCGTGGAGGTTGATCGAGCCGTGTCTCATCTGCTTCCAGCAGACAAAAGGGTAGTGGCAAAGAATGAACTTGTGCTTGTTGTACTTAAGTTCTAAGTAATCCGAAACTTCTTCGAATACGTCAGGGTCATATTCCTTGTCGTGGTTGCCTCTGATAAGGATCTTCCTGCACTTTATCTTTCTTAAAAGAACTGATGCCTCGTCCGGCTTAAGCCTGTAAGAAGCGTCGCCAAGGATATACAAGGTATCATTCCTTGTAAGCTTTTCGTTTATGTTGTTTGTGAGTTCTCTGTTCATCCCGTCGATGTCTGAAAACATCTTTCTGTGTTCTAATACGAACTTGTGTCCGAGATGAAGATCGCTTGTAAAATAGATCATGTTATCCTCCTTTGAAGGTCCTTATCCTTCAAGGAGGATAAGGGTGATTAATTCACTTGTTCCATGCGTTTTTTGGTTTTGCTGACAGGTTTATACATATAGGGCCTTCTTTCAGAATCTGTTACTCGTTATCTCCCTCAAAAGTGGAGAGGAGATAGTACATAAGCTTTATTCTGTCTTTCTTATTCATCTTTGTTTTCTTTTTGTCGATGTTTTCGATTGGTACCATTACGCCGTTGATCTCAATAACATTGTCGACAATATTCTTATTCGGCTTGTTATGTACTTCAGAGTAGTCTTCGACGATCTCCATTGGGTCCTGAACGATCTCCAAATGGTATCCGAATCCGTGAAGGTAGTTAATAACAGTCGAAAGCTTTGGATCGACATCTCCGCTTTCTATCCTGTATATTGCGGTTCTCTGCTGATTCAGTTTTCTGCATAAGTCAGCCATGCTTATTTGTTTTTTTCGTTTTGTTTTGAATTCGGAAATTAACCTGAGGTATTCCTCAAGGTGCCAGTTGTTTTTGCTTGTATCGTAATGTTCATATTCAGGATTCATAAGATTACCTCTCAAATGCTTTGTTAATCCGATATTAACACGGAAGTGTATATAATGCAAGAATAATATACACAATTATGTGAACATTATAGGGTGCATTTTTTTATTTCTTCTTTATCTGATCTGCTTTACATCACGCCAGTCCAGCTCGACGGCGCCGCATGTATCACAGATATAAGCCGTGCATTCGTATTCGTGTTCGGGCTCGTCAATGACCGTATACGGGTTTTCCTGGTAGTTAACCTTATCTGTGTAGAGTCTGTTTGTCTGATATGAACATCTTGGTTCGTTGATGCCGATGCTCCTGAGCCACTCGTGAGCCTGGGTGAGTGCTTCGTCGGTAGCCGCTCTTTCTGCATCATGGTTAAACGGAATCCCGTCAGTATCGACTTCTCTGTCAAAAGCAACCTTGATAGTCGGACGCTCTTCGTAATGGCTGTTATAGTATTCATCGTCGGTAAAGTATGGGCTGCGCATCCAGTTGATCTGCACTTCGCAATGTTCGATCCCGTAATCCCAGGTGGGAGCAGTTTCGACATGACTTCTTTCAGGCGTTGTATAACGGTAGTTAGGTGTATATACGAGTGTCTCGTTTCCGCAGTCACAGCAGGAAATGTGCTTCATGTATTTTGTATCTTCCGTGGGCTTCGGTACGGGAGTATTTCTTGGAGCAGTTGAAGGTTCGTATGACGGAACCGGTTCTGCTGTATAAGTTGCGTCTGGCTGTACAGGAATACCGTCAGAAACTGGTGAAACATATTCCCAGTCTCCGTCTTCGGACGATACAGCACCTTCTGCGATGATATCAGATGGTTCCTCTGTCTCTGATGTAGCGATTGGTGTAACTGTTGTTGTGCTGATCGTAGGTGCCGGTGTTTCTGTTACGGTGGTAGAGACAGAAGTCTCAATGACTTCCGTTTCAAAACCCGTGACTGTAACTGTGAGTTCTGTGGGAATGAGAGTTGTTTCTTCGGTATTACATGCCGTTAATGTGAGCGAAGTAATGAGCGCTAAGATTACCATATATTTATACTTTTTCATAAGTCATTCTACATTTTAATCGTATTTGAGAGCTTGCTTTACATTGATAGATCTTCTTTAATTGGCCATATCGTAATATATGTGGTGTTCCAATAAAGGGACTGTTTTTGCGCCAGAAAGCGGAGAATAGCGGAGAATTGGGAACAAATATGTAAGAGTAAATGTCGCGCCAAACTCTAATTTAGTTTTACATTCAACCGTCATAGATCGTTTGAATCAGTCCGTTTAATGGAACGCAAACTGATTCTGACGATGCTACAATTACATTGTAAACATTAAACATTATCCTCCTTTCAAGATTGAAGTGTTGTGTGTCATAGTTAAGTTCTCCTTTCAAGTCGATAGCCCGGTAGACGTACCGGGCTATCTGTTTTAAGTAATGGATTGTTATTTATGGATAAGGCGGCAAATTAAACAAAGCACTTGGCTCTGTTTATTCGTTTATGGTTCGTTGTTATCCTTTATACGCCTCCCTCGCATCCTCATAGTACTTCACCAGCTTCTGTCTCAGTGATTTCGGCCTTAATACTATGGCTTCTTTTCCGAATCTTCTGAAGTAGTCTTCGAGTTGCATTTCAGGCCAATCGAAGTGGTACTTGTCGCCTTCGGTTTTGGAGAGGGCAGGGCGGTTCTTGACGATCATGCGGTACATGTCTTTGCCGCGTTCTGTCATGAGGACGACTGCGTGGATGTCAGGTGATGCAGAGTGGGGACGTCTTATTCCCATCTCAGTAAGTCTTGCTTCGACCTTCTTATCTTTTGTGAAGGTGTCGGAGGTAACGAAGACGTTTCTTAAAGCACTTGGAAGACTATCTCCACGACGTGGAGATCTGCCAGGCATTTGCAAAGAGAAGCAGAGAGTTGATGGCAGAGATCCTTATTGAACGTGCGGGTTTGGTTGCGGGCGAAGCGTTCCACACGATCCACAACTACATCGATACGGAAGAGATGATCCTGAGGAAAGGCTCCATCGCCGCGCACAAAGGCGAGAAAGTACTGATCCCCATCAACATGAGAGACGGTTCCGTCATAGCCATCGG
>JAEIGA010007010.1_pt1 | contig 17143 bp, 14 predicted proteins | sample 9270691 | NCBI WGS metagenome assembly JAEIGA01 (sample SAMN17057246, study PRJNA624740) | gut metagenome | biome: biome; isolation source: fecal sample | host: Bos grunniens | place: China: Xizang | collected 2019 | reverse complement strand
CCGCCCATACCAGCAGTAATAAATACCATATTTGTATCGTTTAATGTATCTACAATAATATCGCGGCTTTCTTCAGCAGCTTTAAGACCCATTTCTGGACGAGCACCAGCACCACGACCGCCTGTAACTTTGTCACCGATTGCGATTTTGTGAGTAGCTTTCGATGATTCGAGTGCTTGTCTGTCAGTATTGATAGCAACAAACTCAACACCCTGAACACCTGCAGATACCATTCGGTTAATAGCGTTACCGCCGCCACCACCGACACCTATAACTTTTATTTGAGTATTTTCTTCGAATTCAGTTGTAACATTTTCAAATGCCATTTGAACTTCCTCCTAATAACAAGTATCACGGGCATAAGCGCCCCAAATACAAAAATTCTTATAAAAATTTATAAATTATCCATATAATGTTACCACACAAATCTGATAATAGCAAGAGATTTTTTGGATTTTTATTACAATTTTGTAATTTTATTGTAAAATAACCAAATTATTACTGTTCATCAGTCGTTTTTTCTTGTGTTTTGTTTAATTTATTGTCAGATTTTTTTGAGGGTTTTGTCGGTTTTTTGTAATCCTCTGCTTTAAAATACACTTTAGGTTCTGTTCTTAAATCAAGAATACCTATTTCATATTGATTTATTTCATTTTCTCTTTCAATAGCCGCTGCCGCTCTTAAAATTTTAGTTTCAAGATTTAATGATGAACCAACAAGGATTTTTATTCTGTCATTATATATCATAAAAATATCTGATGTATCTGTAACATTTATTTCAGTTAAACCTGTTATACCCGCTTTTGTAACAGATTTTAGTAACTCTATTAAAATATCCCCATTTTCTTTTGTTTTAAAAGTAATTGTTTCACTTTCTTTAAAACTTTCTGTTTCAACACCTGTTACAACAGGTATTCCTTCGTTTAAAATAGCGGCATCTGAATCCAGAACTTTACCATTCTCATTTATTAAAATAAAATTGCCTTTATTTGATATTGCCGCTGCAGTATATGTATCTGTTATGTTAATTATGAGTGTTGATGGCAACTCTCTTTCGATTGTCACAGACCCTACAAATGGCAAAGAATTCATAAGGTTTTCTGCTATTTGTTCTTCAGAAGAAAGCAAAAGACTATCGCCTTTTTCAACACCACAATTTTCTAAAATGATTTTTTGCGGATAGTTTTTCGAACCTTTTGCTTTAATTGTATCCACTTTAAAGAAAACAGTCACAGCAAGCACTAAACCTATTATAACCACAAGCAACAATAAAGCAAATGAAAAAATAGCTTTTCTTATTGCTCTGCGTCTTTTCAAGCGTTTTTTCTTTCTTGAACGAACTTCATCACGAGACAACTGTTGCCCACCGGCACCTGTAAAACCGGTAGGCAATTTAATAATATTTGATGTGTTATTTTTCTTCATGTTTGCCATAATTTTTATTCGTCCTAACTATATCAGCATTTAACATACAAAGATTTTCTTCAAAATTTTCATAACCGCGGTCAATATGTTTAATATCACTTACCTCAGTCACACCAGTTGCTGTAAGTCCTGCTAAAACCAAGGCAGAGCCACCACGCAAATCCGGTGAAACAACACTTGCACCATACAGTCTGTCAACACCATCAATAACCGCTACTCTTCCCTCTGTACGAATTCTCGCACCCATTCTGAGAAGTTCTGGAACGTGTTTAAAACGACTTTCAAAAATATTTTCAACAATTACACTTGTTCCTTTTGCTATTGTAGCAAGTGTCATTACAGGTGCTTGTGCATCCGTAGGGAAACCTGGGTATGGTTGAGTGATAAGTTTATCTATCCTACCAAGCTTTATAGGTGCTTTAAGTCTTATTTCCTCACATCTTACTGATATTTCGCAACCTGTTTCTTCTAAAACAGGTAATATAGCACCAAGATGAGCAGGAACGGTATTTTTAAGAGAAATATCGCCACCTGTTATAGCACCAGCAAAAAGATATGTTGCTGCGGCAATTCTGTCACAAATAACAGAATGTTCAGTTGCAGTTAATTTCTTTACACCTTCAATAACTATAACGCTTTCTCCGCCACCGTGGATTTTAGCACCGCACTTATTAAGGAAATTGCATAAATCTATTATTTCGGGTTCTCTTGCCGCATTTATTATTGTTGTAGTACCCTCTGCAACGCTTGATGCTAAAATTGCATTTTCTGTTGCGCCTACACTCGGAAAAGTCAGTGTAATTTTAGTTCCTTTGAGTTTTTTATTTACAGAGCACTCAAGTCTTCCGTGTTCTTCGCAAATTGTGACACCTAATTTTCTCATCGCAAAAAGATGCAAATCAATAGGTCTTAAACCTATTTCGCACCCACCGGGTGTTGAAATAACCGCTCTGCCTGTTTTCGCAAGAATTGCACCTAAAAAAATAACAGAAGAACGCATTTCTCTCATTAAGTTTTCAGGAATTTCAAACCCTGTAGCACCGGTACTGTCAATAACTAAATCTTTGCCACATCTTTCTACTTTGCACCCTAAATTCTCTAAAATTTTAATAGTGCTTTCAACATCTGAAAGACGGGGGCAATTATGTATTACTGATTTACCACTTACTAAATATGTTGCGGCAAGAATCGGTAAAGCACTGTTTTTGGAACCTTGTGCCACCAGACTTCCGCTTAACCTTCTACCACCGTTTATTACCAATGAAGCCATACAGCCGCCCCTTTCAAAAGGTCAGTCACGCTTCATACTATGTAATAACACACAGTTTTGTTACAATTTATTTTACCAGTGATAAAACAATATCGGTAATTTGCTCTTTTGAGTTTAATGTTGCCATTTTTTTAGCATTCAAACCAATTTCATTCAATTTATTTTTATCATTTATGAGTTTATTAATTTCTTCTAAAAGTCTGTCACCTGTCAAATCTTTTTCTTCAATAATAACTGCAGCATTGTTATTAACAAGTGCCATAGCATTATGATACTGATGATTCTCAGTAACATTTGGCGACGGAATTAAAATAGATGCTTTACCTAATGCCTGAAACTCAGAAAGAGAAGATGCACCTGCACGACAGATTACAAGGTCACAGGCGGAAAGGCAACGAGCCATATCGTTTATATATTCTCTTATTTCTATATTCTTGGCATTTTCTAAATCAACGCCTTTTTCTTTCATTAAATCAGGTACCCAGAGTCCATATTGACCGGTAGCAATAAGGAAGTTACAAGTGTTATCTTTCCAGATTTTTGAAACTACATCTGTAACTGCTTCATTTATTGCTCTCGCACCCAATGAACCACCCATTGAAAGAATGAGAGGTTTACTGTCAAAACCTAATTCTGCCCTTGAAATTTCAGGGTCAGCTTCTAACAATTCTCCTCTTACAGGAAGACCTGTAACAACCATTCTGTTTTTTATGTTCATATGCTTTTTTGCTTCTTCTGCAGTAAGCATAACAACATCTACTTTTTCTGCTAACGCTTTATTTGTAATACCGGGGTAAGCATTCTGCTCGTGAATAGCAGTAGGAATACCCATTTTGGCTGCCATTCTTACAACCGGACCGCTTACATATCCCCCAAAACCTACTACTACATCTGGTTTAAAATCGTTAATTATCTTTTTAACTGCACCGGAACTTTTTAAAAGTCGCGTAACAGTTTTCACGTTTGCTTTAATTGCATCAGGTGAAAAACTTCTTTTAAAACCGCTTATTTCAATAGTTTTTAAAGAAAAACCTGCTTCAGGTACTATTTTTGCTTCAATTCTGTCAGGCGTACCTACAAAACAAATTTCTGCCTCGGGGTGTCTTTTTTTGATTTCGCCCGCAACTGCTAATGCAGGGTTTACGTGACCACCTGTGCCACCTGCTGCTATTAAAACTTTCATCTTACTCACCACTAATTAAAATGTTTCTGTATTTCTTTGAACTTTTCTTTTTTTAGTATTTTTAAATGTATATACTTTAGGCATATTCGCTTGTCGCGAGACAGATAACACAACGCCCATTTCAGCAAGACAAATAAGCATTGAAGAACCGCCATAACTGAAGAAAGGCAAACCAATACCGGTATTCGGCAGTGTATCTGTAACAACGGCAACATTAAGTGCTACCTGAAGTGCTAAGTGCAACACCATACCAAAAGCGATAAGTGCACCAAAACGGTCTCTTGCACGCATACCTATCATTATACCGCGCCATATAAGTATACCATACAAAACAAGTATTCCTGTTGCACCGACAAAACCTAATTCTTCACAGACAATTGCAAATATAAAGTCATTCTGTGGTTCTGAAACGTAAAGATATTTTTCTTTAGAATTACCAAGTCCGGCACCAAAGAAACCACCTGAACCAATTGCGTATAATGATTGGTTTGTCTGCCAACGCGCACCTGTTGGTTCATACTCTTTATCTAACCACGCTTTAATACGCTCTGCCATATAATCACGAAGAAGCGGAATATTATCGTACTCTAAAATAACAACAGCAACTAAAATCACTGCTAAGACAGCACCTATTATGAACCACCTTGCTCTGCCCTCGCCAAGCCAGAGCATTATAACACCAATACCCATAACAAGAATTGTACCGGACAAATGGCTTTCAGCAGCAACAAGCCCTGCTATTATAAGAACTACAAAAAGATAATAGAATAATGTAGTTGTACCTTGCGTAATTAAAATCTTTTTACCGGACATCTCATAAAGACTTTGCGCAAACGGAACTTTCGAAAGTTTACTGCTTGTTAGTTTTCTGTAATCTTTATCGAGTCCTCTTGCCAAAAACAATATAAGAACAAACTTTGCTACTTCTGATGGTTGGAATGTTATAGGTCCCACACCGAGCCATCTTTTAATTCCATCTTCCGACGGAACCAAAAGCACTACCAAAAGCAGAAGTAATGCAATCCCCATACCAAACACACTTAAATCTCTTAATTGATGGTAATCGAACTTTGAAACGACATACATTATACCAAGTCCGAGAACTGCAAAGAACAATTGACGTGTAAAATAGTGAAGTGGATTATTCCCCTCTACATTATAATACGCATAAAAATAACTTGAAGAAAGCAACATTACAAGTCCGATTGAGAGAACGAGTAAAAGAATTAAAAAGAATGGTAAATCCATACTGTTTTTAATCCAGGAATCTTTGAGAATTGTTTTTAACTTGCTAAGATTCATTTACTTTCCTCCTTTATAATAAGTTTGAATTTTATTTTAAATTACCAAAATAGAAAAGTGCGATTGCTATTGCACCACCTATAAATGTTACAAGTGTAAAAATCTTACAGATTTTTGTTTCTTTCCAACCACAAAGTTCAAAATGGTGATGAATTGGTGCCATTTTGAAAAATCTTTTACCGTGAGTGATTTTGAAATAACCAATCTGTATAATATCCGAACCGAATTCTGCAACATAAATAATACCGACTAAAAGTATTATGAACGGACAATCTACTGCGTATGCAAGAGCGACAATCATACCGCCCAAAAACATTGAACCTAAGTCACCCATCATAACTTTTGCCGGGTGCCAGTTCCAGATAACATAACCAACAAGACCACCCATTAAAGAAGCAGATAAAAGACTTGCACCAAAGCAATTGCGAAGACCTGCAACAACTATAAAACAAGCCGCTGCTGCCGCAGTTACAGATGCACAAAGTCCGTCAACACCGTCAGTAAAGTTTACTGCGTTTGTTGTGCAATAAATAACAATAATACCAATAACCCAGAAGAAGATTTTTGTTTCAACCATACCAATGAACGGAACGAACATAGCACCTGTCGGGTTATCTAAATAAAGAGTCAACAAATACCCCAGCATTACAATTATCTGAAGAATTGACTTTTGTTTTATAGAAAGTCCCATATTACGCTTTTTAACTGCTTTTATGTAGTCATCAAGAAAACCTATAAAAGCAAATCCTAGAGCCATTATAAGACCTGCAAATATTTTAACTTTCATTGAGTCAGATACTATATCATTCACTACAATAATTTTGCCACCGCAAAGATGGTCAATTAAAGCGATAAGACCAAATGAAACAAGAGTTGAAATAATAAACATTGTACCACCCATAATTGGTGTACCTTGTTTATCTTTATGCCATTTAGGACCTATATCAAGAATAGTCTGACCGAAACTTAATTTATGTAAGAACGGAATTACTACATAACCTAAACCAAATGCAATACCAAAGCTCAAAACTGCCGCTAAAGCCAATGCTAAATACAAATTCATACATCCCACTCCTTGTATAACTTATGAAAAATTTCTTCCATCTTCATCGAACGACTACCTTTGAAAAGAATAGTATCGTTTTCTTTTAGAATTGATTTTAAATACTCAGCTAATTCCTCTTTATCACTGAATGATTTTGCAAAAGTTCCACTCTCTTCAACACCTTTTTTAGTGAGTTCCGAAAGTTTTCCGAAAGTCAGAACAATATCGGTCTTTTGTTCTGCGGCAAACTTACCAACTTCATAATGTGCTTCATCTGAAAATGAACCAAGTTCAAGCATATCACCAAGCACCGCAATACTTCTCGTTTTTTTGATTGTATTGAGTGTTACAAGTGACGCTTTCATACTGTCGGGGTTTGCATTATAACAATCTTCAATAAAAGTATAACTGAGAATATTACGCACATTTTGTCGCATTCCCTCGGGTGCAAAGTTTTTTAAAGCAGCTGCACTCTCTTGCAAGGTAAATCCTAACTTTTTACCTACACACATAGCACAGAGAGCGTTGTAAACATTATGTACCCCAACTGCCGGAACAAATGCTTTAACACTTTCGTTTTCACAAACTGCTGTAAACTGACTACCATCCGGCAGAAACTCAATATTTTCTGCTTTCATATAAAGGTCATTTTGCTCTATACCGAATTTTATAATTTCGAAATCATCTGTATTTATAGTAGCAAGCATATCATTATCACCATTTATAATAAGCGGTGAACCTTTTTTCATTCCTTCGGTGATTTCGTACTTTGCCTTTAAAATACCCTCACGCGAACCTAAGTTTTCAATATGAGCAGTACCGACATTTGTTATTATACCAATATCAGGTTTTACCGTATCTGTCAGACGGGAAATTTCATTAAAATGATTCATTCCCATTTCAATTACCGCTGCTTCGTGAGTTTTCTCAAGACAGAACAATGTTTTAGGAACTCCTATTTCATTGTTTAAATTACCTTGTGTCTTTAATGTATTATATTTTTCTGAAAGTACTGCGTGTACCATACCTTTAGTGGTTGTTTTACCAACACTACCGGTAAGTGCAACAAAAGGAATTTTGAACTTTTCTCTATACCCTTTTGCTATCTGTAACAACGCTTTGCCTGTATCTTCTACAAGAATAACCTTGTCGCTATTACCATTATATCGACTGCACACTACCGCTTTTGCATTTTTTAAGAGAACTTCATCTACAAAATCATTTGCATCAAAACGCTCACCTTTTAAAGCGATAAAAAGTGTGTCTTCATCAATCACTCTGCTATCTGTCGAAATCGTTTTAATTGTTCCCTGTAAAGATGTTTCTGTATTACACCACAAGGCAATCTCGCTTAAAAATATTTCTTCCAAAAAATCACCTTTTCAAAATCAAATCAAACCAAGAGCATTCTTTATAACTTCACGTTCATCATAATGTACGCGTTCTGTACCAATAACCTGATAAGTTTCGTGACCTTTACCTGCAAGAAGTACTGTGTCACCTTTTTCGGCTATTTTCAAAGCTTCTTTTATAGCCTCGCTTCTATCAGTTATTGTTATAACCTCTGCTTTTGAACCAACTGTACCAATCAGAATTTCTTTAATAATTTCGTCAGGGTCTTCTGTTCTTGGGTTGTCAGTTGTGACAATAACAACATCTGAAAGTTCTGTTGCCATTCTACCCATTTTAGGACGCTTGGTTTTATCGCGGTCACCACCACAACCAAAGAGAGTTATTACTCTGCCTTTTGTGAAACTTCTCACTGCATTAATTGCTTTTTCAAGTCCGTCCGGTGTATGTGCATAGTCAATAATAACGCCAAACGGAGTATTGGTTTCTACAAGTTCCAATCTGCCTTTTACTGACTTTGCACTACTGATTGCATTAATTGTATCTTCCAAAGAATACCCTAACGCATTAACTGCACCGATTGCGGACAATGAATTATAAACAGAGAAATCTCCCGGAATATGAAAATCTACTTTTAAAGTGTCGTTTACATTGTAAACAACTTTATTATCATAAAGTTCAATATTACTTGCTTTTAAGTCTGAAGCTGTATTGATACCATAAGTTATTTTTTCACATTCTACGCCATCAATCATAAATGCACCTGATTCATCATCTGCATTTATAACTGCTGTGTCACACGCTTTGAAAAGTTCCTTTTTACACTTTTTATATTCTTCAATAGTACCATGATAATCAAGATGGTCCTGTGTAAGATTTGTAAATACACCAACTTTAAAATGAATACCTGCAAGACGCATCTGATGAAATGCCTGTGAAGATGTTTCCATAACACAATGTTTTATGCCATCATCTGCCATCATTTTGAAAAGTTTGTGCATATCATAAGGGTCTGGTGTTGTGAGTTCAGTGTGAAACTCTTTTTCACCAACCATATTTTTAACAGTACCTATAAGACCTGATGATACACCAAATTCTTTAAGAATATCTTTAATAATAAACGCTGTTGTGGTTTTTCCGTTAGTACCGGTTATACCAATAAGTGTCATTTTGTCACACTCTGCACCAAAAAGATTTTTGCACATAATTGCATACGCTTCGCGTGTGTTATCAACAAGTACTTGTTCGTTAAGTCCTAAATCCTTTGAAACAATTACCGTTACCGCACCATTTTTCATAACTTCTTTTGCAAAATTATGACCATCAAACCGTGCCCCACTGACACAAACAAACGCACAGTTTTCTGAAACTTTTTTTGTATTATCGGTAACATCGCTTATTTCTCTGTCAATATATTCTGATTTTACGTTTACACCTTTTAACAATTCTGATAAAAGCATCAGTCTTCAACACCTTTATTTGTTTTAAAATATACTGTAATTGTCGCACCAAGTTCAGTTTGTGTTCCCGCGTCAATACTCTGGCGATATGAAACAACTTCACTGTCGAGTGATGCACCCGAAATTTTAATATTGAAACCAGCATTTACCGCTCTTTCGTTTGCAGAACTTATGCTAAGTCCTGTTAAATCAGGAACAGTAGCGGTAGTATTCGAAACTTCTTTTTCTGTATAAAGAATTACAACACCATCAAGCGGAATATTCTGCCCTTTGAGTGGATATTGTGAAACAACTGAATCACCATTACCAATAACTCTTGCGGTAAAACCTTTGTTTTTGAGAGTTGCCTTTGCTTTTTCTACATTCATAGAGTTGACATCAGGTGTAACACCATTGAGTTGTGACAATTCTTTTGCAGAATAAACGGGGTCAATATTCATATATTTAAGAGTTTCTTCAATTACACGCCCTGCAACAGGTGCGGCAATTGCACCACCACCATGAACATAACCCTGGGGTTCATCTATAACAATAAGAACTGCAATTTTAGGGTCATCTGCAGGAGCACAACCCACAAAAGATGCAATATATTCGCCATCCACCGTAAGTTTTTCAGATGTACCTGTTTTACCCGCAACACGATACCCCGGCACATAAGCATTTCTACCGGTACCTTCTGCTACAACCTTTTCCATCATAGTTAAAACTGCTTCACTTGTACTTTGGGAAACAACACTGCGTTTAACAGTAGGTTCTGCTTCAAAAACTGTGTTACCATCTTCATCAAGCATTGATTTAACTACATAAGGTTGCATAAGATTACCGCCATTTGCAATAGCAGAAACGCCTGTAATCATTTGCATAGCGCTAACCTGGAAAGTCTGACCGAATGATGATGATGAAACTTGCGAGATACCCATATTTTCAAGTGAGTGATATGTAACATCTTTTACAGGTGTTGCTTCACCGGGCAAATCAACATCAGTTTCCTGTGTAAAACCAAATGCCTCAAAATATTTATAAAATCTCTCGCTACCTAATTTCTGACCAATTGTAACAAAGAATGGGTTACAGGAATTCATTAAGCCCTCTGCGAGAGTCTGATTTCCGTGACCACTTGTTTTATGACAATGAAGAACATTGTCTGCTACTCTTATAGAACCGGAGCAAGAAAAACAATAATCAGGTGTAACAAGACCTTCTTCAAGTGCCGCCGCAGCAACAAAAACCTTGAAAACAGAACCCGGCTCATAAGTATCACTGACTGCTTTATTACGCCACATTGAATAGATTTTCTCGTTATATGCCAAGTCATACTTTTCTTCATCTTTAATTTTTGAAAGTTCTTTTAAAACTTCTTTATCTGTTATAACTGTAGGTAAATTCAAATCGTAATCAGGAAGTGTTGCCATAGCAAGAATAGCACCTGTTTCTACTTCCATAACAATTCCGTAAGCAGATGTAGCATCATTATCTATAACAGCCTGACTAAGACCTTTTTCAAGATAGTGCTGAATAGTTTTATCTAAAGTAAGAACAAGACTGGTGCCTTGTTTTGGATCATACGTAGTTTCGTAATTACTTGACATTGCGCTATCCCACGCGTCTTTTGCAGTAATTACCCTACCTGCAACGCCAGACAAACTGTCATTATACATAAGTTCAAGTCCCGCTCTACCCGAGTCTTCAGCACCGGTAAAACCTATAATAGTAGATGCAAAATTTGAATAAGGATAATATCTTTTTGTATCAGGGTCAATATTAACTATATCGTACAAATCATTATCTTTTATAAATGAAGATATAAGAGTCTTTTCTGTATATTCAATTTTACCCTGTATTTTTACATAACTGTAATCAGAATTTGAAATTTTCTCATAAATTCTTTTTTCATCAAGTTTCAAAGTTTTAGCAAGTGTTGATGAAATGAGCTTTCTTTGTGAATCGTCTTTAATTTTAGAAGGATTTACATAGACAAGCCACGCAGACGCACTCTCGGCTAAAACATTGTAATTACAATCATATATAATACCGCGGTCTGCGGAAATTTCTGTATCACTGAGTTGTTGAGACTCTGCTTTTGTTTTCAGTTCTTCACCTTTAACAACCTGTAAATAAAACAACCTTATTATATCTGTACCGAAGCCGAAAACAAGAAGAAGCGCCACTGCAATCAATGCACGGACTTTAAGTTTATTGGTTGATTTTGCCAACTCTGATAACCTCCCGAATCAAAAATAAGGTGCTTACTACATAATTATGATTATTATACCATATATAATGCAATATGTAAAGAAATAGAAACCACTTTTTCAACAAAAAAGGAGTCGAGTAATCTCAACTCCTCATAATAATATTTATAAATCAGAATATATATGCAAACAATGATTTTATATCCTTGCCGAATTCGCCTTTGCCATCCACTTCTTTTTCACCGGCAACAACAAATTCATCACCCTGGGATAAATCAATATAAGTAATCTGGTAATTTTCTGCTTTTACCATACCCAACTTAGTTTCAGCGTATTCAATTGCTTTCTGAGAGTCAATCATACTGTTAAGTTCTGCATTAAGTCTTACTGTTTCGCCTTCCTGAATTGATATTTTTGACTCCACACTAGCAATTTGTGCGTCGAGTTTGTCGCTTTCTACAAACATAAAAAGTCTTACAACAACTGCAGAAAGAAGACATAAAACAATTACCATAGTTTTTATAAGTGCCGGTGAAACTGCTGCTTTTTTACTATTTCTTGCAACAGTTTGCTGATGTGAATCAACAGTTTCTACTGCTCTTCTTACAGTATTATTGGTTGTTCTTGTATAATTTACACTTTGTGGTCTACTTTGTTTTTTTACTGTTTTTTTACTGCTTGTCTTTTTAGCAGGAGTTCTTTTAACTTGTTGTTTTCTTACAGGTTCTGTTTCGCGAACTCTTTTAGTTTCAACAACTTGCGGCTCAAACAATGATAAATCGTAAGCCGAAGTTTCTCTGTAATTAGTCATTTTACTAACCCCTTATATCTTTAACGCGGTGCGAAGTTTGGCACTGCGACTTCTTTTATTGTTATCTAATTCCTTTTGCCCTGCTTTTACGCCACCACTTTTAACAATTGCTTTTGGTGTTTTTCCGCATACGCAAACCGGAAAATCTTTAGGACAAGTGCAACCTTGTTTAAGAGTTGCAAAATAATCTTTTACAATTTTGTCTTCTAATGAATGGAAAGTTATTATTGCAAGTACGCCGTCTTTGTTAAGTAAACCAAACATATCTGGCAAAACATCTTTTAAACCGCCCAATTCATTATTAACTTCAATTCTTATTGCCTGAAAAGTTTTTCGTGCAGGATGTCCGTCACGCTTAAACTTCGCAGGAATAGACTCTGAAATAATATCACTCAACTCAAAAGTTGTTGTAATCTCTTGCTTTTCTCTCGCTTTGACTATATTCGAAGCGATTTTTTTTGCAAATTTTTCTTCACCGTAGTTTGTAATAACACGATAAAGTTCGTTTTCAGAATATGTATTAACTACATCTTTAGCACTAAGCCCTGTTTTACTCATTCTCATATCAAGTTCTGCATTATTATGGAATGAAAAACCACGCTCGGCAGTATCGAGTTGAAAACTGCTGACACCTAAATCAGCAACTATACCATCAACCCCAAAAACGCCAAGAGTTTCAAGACAAACTTTTATATTACTGTAATTATCGTGGATAATTGTTACTCTTTTATCATCTTTAAAACGTTCTGTTAAAACCGAGATTGCATCAGGGTCACGGTCGAACAAATACATTTTCCCATTTTCGTTAAGATGTGAAAGAATTTCAGCAGAGTGCCCTCCACCACCCGCAGTACAATCGACATAGATACCATCGGGTTTTATATTAAGTGCATCAACAGATTCTTTAAGAAGAACCGAAATGTGATTGAATTCCATATCAATTCTCCTTACAAATTAAAATCTGATTTCAATTTCTGTTTTAAGACATTCGTTGAAGTTTTCAGACTCTTTATCCCACTCTTCTTGTGCCCAGAGTTCAATTCTGCTTGAAACACCGACAATAACAATATCCTTAACAATATTTGCATATTCTTTAAAAGACTGGTTGAGTGTAACTCTGCCTGTCTTGTCAAGTTCAACAGGAATTGCTGCGTGAAGAAGAGCTCTCTGTAAATGTCTTGAAGAAGCTGATGGCGGAAGGTTATCTATTTCTCTGCAGATTTCTTCCCAGCGTTCTTCTGTATAAACATAAATACATTTTGATTCATCCGGTGAACGAAAGAGAATTATTCTGTCGCCAAGTTCAGAACGAAGTTGTGCCGGAATTATAAAACGGTTTTTGGAATCTATGCTGTGATTGTACATACCGAAGCTCATTTCCGACACCTGCCTTTCTGAATTTAAAATTCCCCACTTTATGGGTTTTTCGCGTCACTTTATGGGAATTCACTCCACCGTGCCCCTATTATACTCCCCCTAGCCCCCATTTGTCAATAGATTTTAAAAACTTTTTTAATAAAAAATGACCGAATTGAACTTTAAAAAGTCCAATTCGGTCAAAAACGACAAAACTGTTGATTTTATTAGGTTTTACGGGTTCATATTTGTTTCAGAACAGAAACAAAATCCACCATTATTTTTTCAATTTTTTCGTCAGTAAAAACACTGTTTTCCCACGCAAAATACAATATATTTTTTTCTCCCATAACAAGTGCAGAAGTTACACATTCATTCGATTTGTGGGGTTCATTTACTAAAATGTGGTTAAAAGTGGAGAGTTTTCCCCACGCATTCTGATTAAGGTTATAAGAAGAAAATCCTAAGATATATTTTTGCTCACAGCCATAAAGGGTAGCAAGTTTTTTGGTGGGTTTACCTTTAAACGAACCAGCTTTATACATATACATAGAATCAAGAAAAGCAGGTTCCAACTTATTTAGGAACAATTCATTATAAAACGCATTGAAACACTCTGAAAACTTTTTATAATATGTATTGTGAAAATCTTTTCCCTGTTGTTTAAGATTGTTTGACTTGCCTGACAATTCAAGCGTCGTCGTTCCATTGAACGCACCTACTGAATAAATATCTCTATTGACAAAATACGGTCTTCTGTCGAGAGTGATATTCATCCTGATTGATTTCTCTTTCAATTTTATGTTTTTGTTAAGAGCATTAAACAGTGCAAATGCAACAAGTGATGAAATATCAACTTTTAACTCTTTTGATTTTATATTGAGAAAAGATGTCAATTCGTCATCAAAAACAAATTCCGTATTCTTAAATCCTTTATATTCACTTAAAAACTTTTCTTTTGCTTTTTTATAATCTTCAACAGAAAATTTCTCACCTTTTACAAGCCAGTCATTATTAAGCACTTCTGTCACTTTATCGGCAACAAAAGATTCTGCTTCAAGTGGTATTTCTGATTCGTCTTTAAAAAGTTTTATTTTTTCAGGTTCTACCGAAACAGTTTCCTTATTATAGTATGACAAAAGTTGTTTTGCTAAAATAAGTAGTGATTTTGCATCAGAAACAACAGTGTGTGAAAATATAGCAAGTGTATTTCCGTTAAGTACATAAAATTGAAACAAATTCTCCAGGAAATTTATACCTTCTGTTTGTTGCTTGTTTATAAATTTTTTTACATCCGTTTTTATAAATTCAATTTTCGGCCCTACTCTTTCGAGTTGAACACACGCATCTGAATTTTCCTCAAGTTCAATCTGTGCGGTAATTAAAGGTTGTTTTACAGAAAGCATTTTGATTGCTTTCTGTAATTCTTTTTCATTAAAACTTTCTTTATATTCACCGACAAATGTCACTACATTCTGAAAATCAAAAAGACGACATCTCGAAAGACCGATTTTAAAATTCTCGCTCATAAATTTTTCCTTAAAACTTTGAATTTTTCTCAATCAAACTTTGTTTTATACCCCAGAGTTTACCCGAGAAATCAACATAATATTTATGGGGATTCTCAAATCTTGTAACTTCATCCCAAAGTGTTGAAACCTGTTCGATACAATATGAACGAATTTCGTCAAGTGATGGTGAATTGTACACGCACTCACCATCTTTAAATACAGTAACAAGTAATTCTCTTGCAACGAAATTATCAACTGTTTTTCTTTTCCACGTAAAATCGGGGTCAAAGAGAGAATAAGTCTTTTCGTTATCAATACTTTCACCGGCAAGTGTCAGAACATCGGCAATCGCTTTGCCTGATTCCATATCAAAAAGACGCCACACGCGTTTAGAACAAGGCGTTGTAATCTTATTCACATTGTTACTTACCATAATTGCAGGGATTCTCTCACCATTTTTCTCTGTTTCACAAAGTTTATAAACACCATCTAAAACCGGTGATGACTCAGATGTTATAAGTTTTTCGCCAACAATGAAACCGTCGATTTTAGCACCCTGATTTATCATATCTTTTATTAAAATTTCATCAAGTGAGTTTGAAGCATAAATATCGCAATCAGGAAAACCCGCTTCATCTAAAATGCGTCTTGCTCTTTTAGAAAGATATGTCATGTCTCCACTATCTATTATAATACCCGCAGGACGCAATCCTTTTGGTACAAGCACAGAATTAAACGCTTCAACTGCATTTTTTACTCCACTTTCCAATGTGTCATAAGTATCCACAAGAAGCATACCATCTTCGCCATGCTCTTCAAGATATATTTTAAACGCTTCTAATTCATCATCAAAAAGTTGAACCCAACTATGACTCATTGGTGAAGCTGATGGTATTTTAAATCCTTTCGCAGCATTGTAAAGAGTAGTTGCAGAAACGCCGCCGATATATGCCGCCCTTGCACCAAGAATTGCAGAATCAAATCCGTGAGCACGTCTTGCACCCATTTCAATAACCTTTTTACCTTGTGCCGCTCTTACAACACGATTCGCTTTTGTTGCAACAAGTGTCTGGTGATTTATTATATTAAGCACTAAAGTTTCTATTATCTGTGCTTCTATTACAGGTCCGCAGATTTTAACAATAGGTTCATTCGGAAAAACAGGTGTACCCTCAGGAACTGCATAAACATCACAGGAAAACTTAAAATTACTTAAATAATCAATAAGTGATTCCGAAAAACCGTTTTCTTTTAATTCTTCTAAAGTTTCTTTTGAAAAACTGATGTTTTTAAGTTCATTAATAAGTTCCGATAATCCTGACATAACGGCAAATCCCCCGTTATCAGGTATCTCTCTGAAGAATACATCGTACACAACGTGTGTATTATGTGCATTCGCAGAAAGTAACCCTTCTGCCATTGTAAGACAACTGTAATCCACAAAAAAATCTTTTTTTATATTCAAAACTCTCACCATCACTTATAAATAATGTATATTAATAGTATTTACTGACATCTATTTTAACATACTATTACGGTCTTATCAAATATTTTAACAACTCAAACAGTAAAAAATATGCACTATTTTTTGTTTTATTTTCACAATATTCATAAATTTAAAATTTCTTATTAAAATATCTTTACAGAATTAAATTAGTGTGTTACTATTGAAGCAAGATGAGAGATTTGATTGCAATTTGATGATTATTGCTTCGTAAAATTTTATATTTTTTTACGAAGTTGTGAGTGTTCACTCACTATTTTACCCACGCACGCTAAATAGAAAAAGTGAAAGTGAGGCAATCTCAATGAGAATCAGAAAACAACCACTCGGTGACCGTAATATATGCGGTAAAAAAGTAGAAGCACGACGCAAAGAAATTGGTATGAAACAAAAAGATTTACTTACTCAATTGCAAATTCGTGGCGTTGACTTAAATGCTTCTGGTCTTTCAAAACTCGAAGGTCAACTCCGTTCAGTTTCAGATTTTGAAATTGTAGCTTTAGCAGAAGTACTTAACACAAATGTCAGTTGGCTTTTAGATGTTGAATAAATTTGCTATTTCTCCCCCTTTAATATAACCCCCTTAAAAAGAACTTGTCTGTCGTTATTCGGCAGGCTTGTTCTTTTTTGTAACCCTCATTCCCTTTCTGAATACTATAATAACGAGAGGATTGATATTTTATGAAAGAAAATATTTTTTTAATATTAGGCGGAGATGAGCGCTCACTTTATTT
>JAEIGA010007009.1_pt1 | contig 17143 bp, 10 predicted proteins | sample 9270691 | NCBI WGS metagenome assembly JAEIGA01 (sample SAMN17057246, study PRJNA624740) | gut metagenome | biome: biome; isolation source: fecal sample | host: Bos grunniens | place: China: Xizang | collected 2019 | reverse complement strand
TCACCCCATCCACCGTCTGGATAGAACTCGTCTACTGGAGGGAGGTTGAGAGTGATCTCTGGCTTAGTTGCCTCGAACTCAGCGCCTTCAGTGATTGCCTCAGAAAGCTCGAATACAGTCTCATACTCAAGGATTGCTGCAGAAGCACCTGGGTTACCCTCAGCGTCGACAGGAACGATAGCGAAGTAGTATGGATAGCCATAGCTGTGACCGTCAACATAGAGAACGCCGTTTACAAGCTCCTCAGCTGTAACTGTCTTGACTGATGATGAAGTCGAGAAGAAGAGCTCCTCTGCCATCTGTGCATCATCCATACCCTCGTACTGGTTGTAGTACTTGGTCTGAGCAAGGACATACTTATACGAAGCAGCCTCTTTGCCACCCTCGAATACAGGAGTGAACTTAAGAGTAGTAGAGTTCTTGAGGACTCCGTCAACGAGGTTAGAAGTGAAAGGCTCTGCCCATACGAGGTCAGCCTTTACAAGCTCCTTAGTAGTAGCCTCAACGTGAGCAAGCTTACCATACTTACCTGTATTATCTACGATAAATGCGACAAAGTGCATTGTAGTTGCTGGTGAAGTGTTCTCAGTAAGGTAAACAGGCCATGCCTTGATTTCAGTTGGCGAGTTTGGATATGAGTTCTCGAGAAGGTAATCTACGAGGTCCTCTTCATAAGCACCGAGTTCAGCGTAAGTAGTCTCATCCATCCAAGCATAGTAGAATGCTGACCATTCACCATTTGCTGAAGGAGTTACCTCAACACCAAGCTCAGTGTATGGATCGAGGTTGATCTCTGCCATTACATAGTCCCAGATCTCATAGTCGTAAACCTCACCCATGTATGAAGTCACCTGCTTAGCAGAAAGGTCGATTGAACCGCCATTTGTAAGAGCAGCTGTAGAGAACTGAGCGTAAACTACATCTTCCGGAGTGTAGTCATGCTTAGCACGACCATCAATTGGAAGAATGAATACATATACATCAGAATCTGGTGAGTAGTTGCCGCTCATTGAGTAGCTTGTACCAGCTGCGATATCGAGAGCTGAACCTGTATAGCTCTCAGTGTAGAGCTTACCATAGTACATTCCCTCTGCCATTGCCATAGACATCTGCTCCTTGATATCGTCAACTGAAGTCCACTGAAGCTGTGACTCAGGCATTGCAACAGCAACATATGAATCAGCACCCTGAACATTAACTGTCACATCAACATTGAACGCATTCTTCTTAGCTTCATCCTCAGTGATAGATACTTTCACTGGTGAGTAGTATGCAAGTACGAGGTCTTCTACGTCATAAGGCATTGCTTCAGAGTTCTCAACTGCTGCCCAAACAACATACTCCTTACCTACCTGTGGTTCCTCACCAAGGAGGTCAGCGATAAGAGCCGTAACCTCAGTCTCCTCACCCCAGTTAGACGGATAGTCATCCATAAGTGACCAGTCACCATCATTCATTCTCTCAAGAAGATCAGCTGTATCAGCCTCAAGGTTAGCCTTCTCAGAAACGCCATAGTAGAATGTGGCGTTATACCAGCTTGCAGTACCTGCGAGAGTGAAATAAGCGTTACCAGCATAAGCCTTAAGGATAAGCGGCTGACCGGCAACCTCTACAGGGAGTTTACCTACCATGCACTTTCCGTCTGTCGAGCAAGCGTGGATCTTCACATAACCCGCTGCCGCGTACTTTGCAGGAATTTCATAGTACTCGTCGTTCTCATCCCAGCCATAGCCATCCTGACAATCCTCATAGTTAGGAGCTGTAATCTCTACAAGTCCCTCTGAATTGATCTCAGCATACCAACCCTTAGGAGCTGCTATCACTGTAATATCATCAATACCAGTTGACTTGATGGAAACAGTCATAGTTGATTCCGACTCGAAGTAAACCTTACCTGCGCGGATCTCGAAAGCGATCTCCTGTGGCTTTACTACTGTGAATTCAGCATCACCAACCTTGAATGTTACAGTCTCGCCATTGTCAACGACTGATACCTCAGGGCACTCATGCTCGCATGGAACATACTGGCATGGAGGGCACTCGTGCTCACATGGAGGACATACATGCTCACATGGAGGAACAGGCTCGCAATCGCAATCAGCTGTACCGAGCACGATACCTGTATCTGTCCATGTAGCTCCATTGTCGAATGAATACTGGAGTTCATTGTCCTCAGTCACCTGGAACATAAGGGTGTAGAAAGTAGGAATGCCTGCTATGAGCGACTCAAGCTCACTCTTGAGTTCCTCAATTGCTGCAATACTTTCCTTGACACCATCTAACTCCTCCTCAATTTCTTCGAGATCCTCACGAAGAGCAGAGTCATCATAACATGACACAAACAGAGAAGACGCTGCGACAAGTGTCATGACACCTGTACACAAAGCCATAAGGCTTTTCATAAACTGTCTTTTCATAATTAAATAGATTTAGTTAGTAAATAATGATGTAGTTATGTGTTATTAAATTATTCGGTATATTGCTTATCTTGTGACTCCGAAGATTTCTTCAAGGGTCTGAGCCTTACCATCCTGGCAGATAAGATGATACATCTTGTATACAGGATCTCCCATTGCGTCACGACCGACTGCAATACATGCTGCAATCACAGTCTGCTCGCCAGACCATCCCTGTGATGTATCGTTCTCAGTCTTCATACCACCACCGTTATCTTCAAATCCTCCGGCTACCCACTCATAGATGCCATTGTACCACTGCTCGTATGTAAAGCCGGACTCCTTGATGTTGCTGAAATCACCCCTGTTTACACCCGGCAGAAAAGCAGCAAGGTCAGCAGGATCCGTTGTATAGCAATACAAGTAGTATTCGACATCATGATCGATGGTATATGTTACTGTCCAATCATCCGGATCGTGATTGGATTCATGGAGCTGCATTACGATCGTTGGGTCAGGACCAGCCTGTATTTCAGATGTTCTGATGGTTGCAAAGTGCATCTTGCTGATATTACCATCAAAGTCCTCTGCACACATATAAACCGTGTAATTCGTATCTGGCGCAACACCTGTCCAGGTAAATACATCAAGACCGCTCTTGAGAGTAGGCCAAGCCATTACGATCGGAGCATAATCACTCTCTTCATCCCAATACTTTTCAGGATTGAAGATATAATCAGTCCACTGCTCCCACGAAGCATCAGTCCAGAATCCGGGATTGAAATCTTCGGTCATATACTGGATATGTATCACGGAAACTGTCTCAGGATCAAATTCTATAAGCGACCTGAATGATGTGCGGGTAGGCTGGTCCAGTTTCAATGAAATCTCTGCCTTACAAGCATCTGGAGATGTTAAATTCCTATTATCCATTGTAAACGGTTCAGAGAACTCAAGTGGAGAAAGTTCCTGGAAGCCGTTTCTTGAGGTATATACCACACGATATGTCTCTCCCGGCTTGAATCCTATATTCATAAGAACACCTTCTACATGCTCGGTATATTCTGATCCAATAGCAGAACCCGTTTCCTTATCCCATATGAAATTAGGATTCACACAGCCATATCCGTCTACATTGGCGATCTGACGTGCAAGAGCCCTTTTGTCTTTATCAGACAAGGCCATTGCTGCCTGAGCGTCTTCCTCTGTGTAGATAAGATAATAGACAGCCTTAGTCTCCTTATCAAGATCGATAAACCATTCCGCATAAGTTGCAGCTATCCTATCCTCAGGAACTCGGAATCTGGCCATAGCTACCGGCTGTTCTTCAAGAGGAGGCCTTTCTTCGAGATGAAAATCAACTCTCTTGTAGCCCTCCTGTGGAGTAAGGTTAGCATCTACAGCCACGGCAACTGTAGTACTCATGATTTCAGAACTTGCAGCTTCACCATATTTTACTGAATAGTAAAGGCTGTATGGATTGTTTGGATCGTTATCAACAGACGGCGCAGTCACGCGCGTACGAACGAAATCGCGGAACATAGTCTCGCCGAATGTATCGATATACTCATCAATCTCTGAAGTAAGGTATCCGAAGAAGTATACTCCAGCAGCATCCTGATTGAGGTAATGCTGAACACCGAATTCAGTATAGCCGGTTTTTACTTCGATATCAACCTCCGGATCACCGATGAGCGGTTGGCTGGAAGTATGTACATAGCAGAGGGTAAGGTCCTCCTGGGTATTGCTGGTAATATCAGTATCAGTTGATGCAACGACAGCTATCATGAATCCGCAATCAGGGATGGCAATGGCAGAAGCTGCAGCATAGGATGTATTCATCCAGTCGTATTCTATCTGAAGGAAATCCTCAGGATTGCTGAAATCATCCACTGAGAAAGCATATCCGCCGTTACCGCTTTCATTGAACAGGTATTTACGGATACGTTCATTTATAGACCATGTACCTTCCACAACAAGATCACCTGCATTTCGGTCATTCAGGAGATTGTTATACATCTGAGCCATCGGATATACGTCAAGTTTGAATGACTGTACCATGGCACCCGGACGAAGCTCAAATACGAAATTCTTATCTGAAACCTTCTTCACCTCAATAGTGACGCCAACATCAGAACCCTCGGTGATGAGATTACCGCATTCTATAGGGAATTCTTCGTAATAAGGGAATTCGACCTGATACAGATCTGCAGGGGTATCGCCCGTGCCAGGATTCTCTGGATTTTCCGGAGTCTCGCCCTCTCCAGGTGTTTCTCCTTCACCTGGAGTCTCGCCCTCTCCAGGGGTTTCTCCTTCGCCTGGAGTTTCACCCTCTCCTGGAGTTTCCTCTTCTGGAGTTTCCTCTTCTGGGGTCAAATCCGGCTGTTCACATGCTGCAAAGCCAAACACAAGCATTCCAGCCAAAAGTAAACTGATAGATTTTTTCATAGTATCGTAAATTTATTTTATATCAAATCCTGAATCTCCACCATCAATCGCACATACATTCATATTGTCAACATATCCTTTCTCATCCAAAGCCAAGGCATAGATGGAAGTCCACTCCGGAATCCATCTGGAATCAATGTCGATACTCCATGTCTTGGAAGCCTCCTCCCCAGCCTTGATCTTACCATCATCAGTGATCTTTTCACCTGTAAATATCCCGGCATAACTTGTCACAACCTGACGGACCACATGCCTGTGCATATAATCGCTCTGGCCTTCCGGATAATAATTGCTCTTCTGCCATCCCTTGATGCCATCCTGAACGACCAGAACAACTATTCTATACACCGATGTCCTGTCAGAAGCAACCTTTACTGTAATTTCAACCTTATCATCCTTGATTTCTGACGATACAGCTACACCACAATATGGAGTATATTCATTAAAAGCCGCTTCCAGACTCGGCTGGAAAAGTGCAGCACCATCAGCAGTCAAGACACCTGCAGTCCTGAAATCTGTCGCGAAAGACGGATAGGCAAGGTCAACGCCTATATTGTCCTTCAACATCTTCATGACATCGTCAGTAGCATCCACGGCAAGAGAGTCAGTGCCCTCGGTATCAGAGTGGAATGCACACATATGGATGTTATCCTTGTAAGATGCCATTGATGGCTTCGAAAGTATACCTTTCATCCTATCATATCCATCAGGGCAGTTTATGCACCATGCCCCTGTAAATTCAACAACACAGACATGTTTGTCAAATCGTGACTCCAATGTCACTTGAGAATCCGATACAACCACTTCAATAACATCCGACTTCTTCCCATCGTACACAGCATGGAACTCAAAAGTCCCTACTGCATCTGGAATGAATATATTGCCATCTATCTTATTCAGACCTGTATATATTTCCGAGTCGGCTGTCACATCTACACCATCATATGTCACAGTGAAGACGACGTCGTTATCAGTATGAAGATCCACGTCAGTATCACTCGCAGTCAGAAGCGGTAATGAAGTATCATCCACATTGCCGGAGCATGCTGTAAGCAAAACCGATAACGTGACCATTAAAACTCTTACAGTTCTGTTCATATTACTCTTCATACAGATATGATGCACTCTCTCCGAGTCTACATTCGTTAACATTATTCACAGTCCATGTATTTCCTCCGTCTTCAGATGTCATGGCTGCTGCTATCACCCTCAGATTATCCCTGTTCCATGACGGATCCAAAGTCACAGACTTCACAACCTTGGCCTCCACACCCACTGTAAGAGGCAGATTATCGTTCATCTTGTCACCGCTGACACTGGTCAGGACCTTTCTCACTACATTATAATGTACATAGCTCGAATTCTGTCCGTTCTGTTCATATTCCCCTATTGCAGGGATATTATCCTCCACAAGGATGAGCATATTGCGGAAGATGGCCGGCATATTGGATGTCACTCCTATCTGTATCTCCCAAGTCAGGTCGTCCGCTCCCTTCAAAGTATTGACAGAAACGCCACTATAGGTTGTATATGCTGCCTGCTCCTTGGCAAAGCTCTCCATGAATGCGTTTCCTCCTGTATATGAACTTTCCCTCATATTCCAGAAAAAGGCCGGAAGTCCGGTGAATCCACCCAAAGCAGACTGAAGCTCATAGGTTTCAGCGATGGTCATAGGATCAGGCACGGTCATATCTGCATGGAAGGCTGCAATCGAGATCAGCCCTGGATTTTCGGACTGAAGTTTTTTCAGTCCGTTTGCTGCCAATGGGCAGCTGTTACATCCTGTAGATGTGAACAAGGTTCCGAAATATCTCCTTTTGTATGACTTTTCCTCGCCTGTAAAATGAGCCTTGGCAACGATCTCAACAGAATTGTCAGTAATGTTATTGCCTCCGTAATAATACTTTGCCGAGAACTTATACTTACCTGCCGTCACTGTCGAGAACTTATTCACTGAATATGACATATATTTCTGTTCTCCGTCATACTCTCTTATCAGCTGAAGCGTCTTTGCGTTGCTGACATCCTCACTTCCGAACATCACAGTGAATGTCACGGCATCATTACCGTCAGCCGAAATCTCTGTCTTATCTGCAAATATTCTCAGGACACCCTCGGGTACCTGCGTCATGGGATCTGCTTCGTCGCCAGAATCAGGCAGTTCCGTATCGGGACCGGCTCCATTACCATTGTCCGTATTACTGCCTGTTTCAAAATCTATTGTTCCGGAACATGCTACACATGAAACAAGCGCTATAACGCAAGCAATATTTCTGAACAGAGTCTTCATACTAGTCATTCAAATGATAATCGACTGTTTCTCCGTAAGCACATGTCACTATATTATCCATCACAAAGCCGTGTTCGGTCTTACGATGAGCATATACGGCCACATAGAAATCATCGAGTTCCGATGCCGTAGGGACTTTAGAACCAAAATCAAAGGAGAATACCTCAGAATACTCCTCATCAGCTGCAAGGTTCACACCCTGATAATAGCCTATGCCAGACTCCGACATTGCCACAAGTACCTCATCGTAGACACCATCATTATTGATTGAAAAGCCGTCAGCTACGAGGCCGTTTCTGAGAACTGCGCAGGCAAGGTCATAATCTCCTCCCGTACTGGTCTTCATTGTAGCAGCAATCTTAAGGCTAGTACCGTCAAGAGCTACCGATGTAACCTTAAAACCGCATGTCGCAGGCGATGCCACACGACGTTCCATTATATTGGAAACTATATCGGATGTCGGCGCAGCACTTGTCTCTGCTGTGGCCAGATCGTAAATCAATGTAGGCCATCCCTGACCGCCGAACCTTCCCAGCATGTATGAGCCAAGGTCCATATCTCCTACATAAAGAGAGAACGGATCGGCTCCGTATGTCTCTTTCTGGAAATTACCATGAACAGCTATCACAACAGAGTGCTCAGCGGCATCTCCGCTGAGTCCATGAAGACTCCTGCCTAGTCCTGGGCAAGCTGAACACCATACACTGGTACACTTGAAGAGTCCCACATTACGATGGAAGACCTCATATTTTGCCCTGTTCTTTGCAGTCACTTCGACAGCATTACTCTTCTTACCCTGATAGGAAGCTGTGAAACTGTAAGTGCCATTGGCTATGAAGCTCGTAGAAGTCTTCATTCTGGGAACACGTATTCCGTCTGAAGATGTAATGTTGACCTTCTCAAGAGTCCTCATGTCGGTAAGCATCTCGCGGTCATATGCATCCTTCAGGGGGAACACGACACAATCAACACCGTCAGCCTCTACCTCATCCTTATCCACAGACAATGTGAATGGTTCCGTAAATGCATCAGGCACTACTCCCGGCTGATCACCAGGATTCTCAGTATCAGTCGATCCATCCGTATTGCCAGGATTGCCGGTATCCTCAGGATCTATGGTTCCAGTACATGCAGCAAGGAACAGAACAGCTGTTATGAATGATATCCTTCTCATTAGAATGAAGTTGTTATGCTGAAGTTGGCACCTGTATACTGAGGAATCTGACGGCATACTCCACCTGAGCAGATAAAGCCATCCTTATAACGGCCGTATCCTCCCGCAAGACGCGTGCGTCCTTTGGTGTAGCTCACACCTACATTATAATAATGCATCTTTGTCTTGCCATGGTTGTACATATCACTTCCCCAAACACTCCAATGCGGCGCGAAGTTGACCTCGAGCAGGGCTGCCATCCAGTCCTTCTTATCCTCGAATGTCTTGAGATACTGAAGTTCGAGGCGGGTAGAGAATGTAGATGTCCACTTATAAAGCAGGTCGGCTACTACAATATTTGATAACCATGTGGTCTTGTTTGCTCCATACATAGGATTATATTCCTGCATAGAGTACAGGAGAACCATCTTGAACTGCTTGGTCCACTGCTTCTCGACATCAAGACTGAGGTCTCTGAACAGAAGATTTCCCGGCTTTGCGGTTCCTTCCTGAGCAAGGGTGAAATAAGTAGAGAAGTTTGCATGTACCTTCATTCCTCTCTTACCTCCGATCTTTGTTCCACGGCGGAAGTTATAGAATGCATCTATCTGTCCTCCGATCTCTCCGCTGTTGAACGAGAATGTGGACTCATCTCCCAACTGAGGATTATATGGATGCAGGGTTGTCAGCATATATGTATACTGGGTACTCATAGCCGGAACATATGAAATAAGGTTGGCTGTAGAAAGAGAATGTGACGATATCTTCTGTCCCATCCACTCCAGACGGCGTCCTGTCATTGTGACTCCAAGACCACGACCGTTATATCCGAGCTCAATCAGCTGTGCATTGCCGCGCTTAGGCATCATAGCCACGAGTTTCTTGCCTGTATCCACATATTCTCCCTTGAGGAAGAAGCCGTTGTAATCGAAATTGAGTCTTCCCGAATATCCGACTGTACTTGCCTTTCCACCAGCATCCTCTGCATCTATAGTGAGCTTCTCATATCTGTTAAGTACGGAGCCTTCAACGGAAAGGAGGATATCGTCAAGACCGATGATATTGGAAAGTGACACACTCAGATCTGCACCTCTAAGCTGAGTATCTGAAAGTTCCATTCCCAATCTTGGGGTACCCCAGAATGCCTTGAAAGCCAATTTATCCTCATAATTGTATGCAAAGCGGGCTCCCATGATTGCATTGTTAAGGCCGAGGAGACGGTCCTCCCAGCTGCGGAAAAGCAAGCCGCTTCCGAACTGGTCATAGAAAGTACCGGCTGTGATCTGGAAATCCTCATCCTTCCAGTTTACATACATATTGCTCAACGCATACTTCTTCAGCTCGCCCGGGTAGCCGATAAGAGCCGGATAGTAACCTTCCATCTGGAGACCTGCCGAGAAGTTTCCATTGTAGTAGTCAAGCTTAAGGTAATTGTTCGAGCCGAAGCTGTCATCACCAGGGGTGAACTTGTTTGCCTCGTCCTTGACGTAGATATGGTCATTTGTCTCAAAACTTCCTGTGAGATAACCCTTATCCTGTGCAGACAGAGCCGATACGGAAGCCATAAGGCCTATGAGAAGAATGATCTTTTTCATTTCGGGTAAGTTTTGGATTCTCTATTTACTTGCTGCACTTCCTGATGGCCTCGAAAAGTTCAAGTTCGTTGCCAGGCACATAGGATGTATGTGAATAAACCACATTACCCTTACCATCGAGAACGAAGACATGAGGAACCACTGACACATTCATTGCACGCATGAAATCCTGATTCTTGTCAAAAAGGAGAACATACTCTTCTCCCCAACCGCGACCCTCGGCAAAAGACTTTGCCTTAGCAAGGAGACGGCTATCGTCGGTAGAGACTGCAACGACACGGAAGTCTGCTTCCTCAAGCCAATCCGGAAGAGCATCATATACTGCATCGAGCTCACGTATACAAGGCTTGCATGATGTAGACCAAAAAGAAACGATCATAGGAGTGCCTTCATCAAGCAGTGTACGGGTATTGAAAGCCTCACCTTTTGAATTCTCGACTGTTACTGACGGTACCTGCGCAGCAGCAACCGCTGAAACCAAGAGCGCAAGAGTTAAAAGAATATTTCTCATAAATTATACAAATATTTAGTTAAACCCAATAGGGAATATTCGTACAAAAGTATGAAAAAGTCTGTGATTTACAAAGATTTTATTGCCCTAATGGACAAAAATAGTCGTCTAGTGCGAACTGCTTCTGCCACATCATGCACACGCAATATGTCTGCACCATTCTGCATGGCGGCAAAATGAAGAACCTGAGTAGCCGGGAGAGACTCCTCAGGGGTTATATCAAGAAACCTATAAACCATGCTTTTACGCGAGACGCCTACCAGAATGCGCGGAGCACGGCCATCCGCCATACGCACGTTCCCAAGTACGGAAAGTTCACGCAGAAGTGCATGATTCTGCACGATGGTTTTGGAAAATCCGAAACCAGGGTCAAGAATCCATTCCTTGATTCCGTTATCAGCCGCCTTAGAAGAGAACTGTTCAAAGTAATCGGATACCTCGGCAGCGACATCACCATAGGTCGTCATCGACTGCATGTTTTCCGGCATCCCACGCATATGCATGGCTATATATTGGAGTCCAAGTCTTCCTACGAGGGGAAGCATTTCAGGATCAGCCTCACCTGCAGTGATATCATTTACGACAAATCCGCCAATGAGTTCATATGCCCGGCGGACTATTTCGGAACGATACGTGTCGATCGAGAGATTCAGACCCGGGAATTCTGTCCTGATAGCCTTCAGAACGGGCTGAAGGCGTCCCCACTCCACATCTGCACTGACCTGAGACGAACCGGGACGGGTAGAACACGCGCCAATGTCAATTATGTCCGCTCCCTCATCAAGCATATTCCTGACACGGGCGAGTACAGATTCCACATCGGCACAACGGCTCCCTGCATAAAAGGAGTCGTCAGTGACATTGACAATGCCCATTATCTCTATATGTCTGTCCCCGTCTATCATATTGCCGCAAAAATAGTAAAAAGATTTCTCCACTTCGCTCGAAATGACAGTTTTTATTTACCTTTGTACGATTCACCAAAATCATTTTTATGCTAGTAGTACTCGAAGGCCTGGATGGCGCTGGAAAATCCACTCAGGTAAAGAAACTCAGAAATTATCTGGAAAGCCAGTTCGGCACACTTGAATACATACATTTCCCTCGTTATGACGCCCCTGTGTACGGTGACCTGATCAGCCGTTTCCTGCGTGGCGACTTCGGGGCGAACAGCGCTGTGCATCCGCAGCTGGTGGCGCTGCTCTTCGCAGAAGACCGCCACGGCGCGGCACCGCAGATGAGGAAGTCGCTGCAGGAAGGAGGCAACGTGCTGCTGGATAGGTATGTATATTCCAACATCGCATACCAGTGTGCAAAATTGGATGATATAGAAGAGGCTGAACGCTTGAGGAACTGGATATTCAATACCGAGTACGGCAATTTCGGGCTTCCGGTTCCCGATCTGAACATCTTCCTGGATGTTCCTATCGGTTTTGTGGAGTCAAAGCTGCGAAGTCAGCGTGGCGGACAGGACAGAGAGTACCTCGAGGGAGCACAAGATATCCATGAAGCGGACATTGAATTCCAGAAGAAAGTACGCGCCATCTACAGGAGGCAATGCGAACTTGACCCCAAATTCATCCGAATCGACTGTTCTGACGAATACGGCGAAATGCTTTCCCCAGGTGCAATATTTGCCAAGGTACAATCTGTTGTGGATTCTGTAATCAAATAATTGCCATGAGATATCTCCTTCTCCGTCTTAAACGATTCAGTGGTTTCATCGTCGGTTTCGTATTCTTTATATCCGGTCTGCTGAAACTTATGGATCCCGTAGGTGCAGGCCTCGTAATGAAAGAATACTATGACTTCCTGCATATGGGATTCATGGGATTTTCTTCGAAATTCACGGGAGCGGCATTTGCTCTTGCTGAAACCATTGTCGGAGCTGGCCTCATAACAGGAGTCTGGAGAAAGACCATAGCTCTTGCCGCCGTCATATTACAGGGGTTCTTTACCTTATTGACTTTATTTCTTGTCATATTCAATCCTGAGATGGACTGCGGATGCTTTGGAGAAGCCATCCACCTGACACATAGGCAGACATTCATCAAGAACATAATACTCCTTGCAATGCTGCTGGCATATTATCTGCCAAAGAAACATCTGGGCCAGACGACCAGAAAGAAATATGTTTCCTTCGGTCTGGTTACAGTATCAGTCGTCGCATTCACAGTTTATTCATGGATATACATACCTCTTACCGACTATACAGCATACAAACCAGGCAGGCAGCTCACAATAGGGTCTGAATCTGACACAGACGAGACATACGAGTCGGTCTTCATTTACGAGAAGGACGGAGTCAGGGAAACCTTTACACTTGGCCACCTACCTGATACAACATGGAAATTCATAAGCACGGAAACCAGAATCATCGACGGCAAAGAAGATAACACCATAGGACTTTCATTCTATGACGCCCGGACAGGTGAATATATGGACGAGCTGGCGGATGAAGGCAAGGTAATGGTAATATCTGTCTACAATACGGACATACCGGAAAAGACTTGGAAAAAGACAGAAAACTTCATCAGGAATGCAGAAACTGCCGGATTCACCACATTGCTTCTTTGCGCGACTGAGGACCACATTCCAGAGGCATTGAGCAAATATGTCTTCATCTCTGACTACAAGACCCTTATAAGTCTCAACAGGTCAAATGCAGGAGTGACATATTTTCATGACGGAACATTGATCAGAAAGTGGGCTGATGCCAATATTCCCAATCATAATGAACTTCATGACGTATCTGCAGACGACGGCACTGAAGTTCTGATTGATCATGAAAGCAAAGGAAGCCTTGCATTCCAAGGCTTCCTTCTATACGTTTTTGCAGTAATGTTGCTGTTATAACTGTCCCGGATACCGGATCAAGACTAGTTATATTCGTATGGAGTAACTTCGTTTATACCACAATCCACCACGTTGCTCACATAATAGGTGCCATCGGCTGCCGCTGTCGTTGCGAAAACTGCAAGATGCAGTTCCTCGTTTACCCATTTGGTTGCCCATGTACAGCCATTCTGCTGTGCTCTTAGCATACCATCATTCCAAATTGAAGCAAGGTCAAGTATGAACACGTACTCTTCTGTGTCTCCGGCTGCAATTTCACCGACAGGATGACCATAGTAATACCTCGATTCCTTTGCATCCATATATCTGACAACTGAGTTATGGGTATTCATCCAATCTTGCGCCCCTGTACCAATCTGAGTCTGAGAAGAAGATGCGACTATATTGTCTTCGAGCAGCATAAGTCCAACACGATATGGACCAGTCTCTGCAGCCTTCACGACTACCTTGGCAACAATCTGATTGTCAGTAGCGACTGCATTGACAGCAATGCCGGCAGCTTGACCCGCCTTGAAAGCCAATCTTTCATCAATCATTGCACGCATCGTTGTTCCTGAATATCCCCAAGCTGACATATATCCGGTCGTTACAAACATATCGAGATTGACGCTAGGTAGAAGCCCATCGCATTGCTCATAAAATTCACCGAGGTGTACATATGCCGGATCATTCCTGTTCATTGTAGACGCATGACAGTCCACCTTGACAACCTTGTCGGAATACTGTTCATTCAAAGCATCCTTGAGCACGAGCTTCATGGAAGGGCACCAGGTACATCCAGTAGTTGTAAACTGTGTAAGAAGCACTCTTGACTTGAAATCTGTGCTCGACTCATTCGGATCTTCCGGAGTCTCAGGTATTGCTACAGCTATGGCAGTCACAGTTACCGAGTTACTGAAGTAAGTTCCGTAATTGGCAGTAATCTTATGCTCTCCTGCAACTGTTGTCATGAACTTGAAGTCCTCTACATGGATAATATTGTCAGAAGCATCCAGAAATGTAACATTCTCAGTCACAGGTTCTCCACCCAATGTCACCGAAAGCGTAACATAGTCATCTCCGAATGTCTGGACAAACTTCTTGTCCACATCGATCACAAGTTCCTTCTTGGTCACAGTGCCGGTGTTACCACCATTCTCATTGCCACCATCGATATTCTCATTTCCTGTACCATCTCCCATTCCTTCCGGATCTATGGTTCCCTGGCATGAAAAGAGCATCACTGCTGCCATGAGCAGTGATGCATATCTTAAAATTCTACTTAACATATCCATATCTCATATGATTAACCTTCGACAGTTCTTCAACAGACTTACGGACCATTTCTACTGTCACGATATTAGGAGTCTCATCGAGTTTGTACTCAACCTTACGGACTGGATCAAGCTTAGACTTCGACTTCATGATGACAGGCTGAGGAAGTTCAGTAATGTAAGATCCGTCAAGCGATACAGGACGTACGTCTGTGTACGGAACTGATTTGATTGACGTTGTCTGCTCACCATACCATCCGCGTGTGAGGACGATTTCACTTACGATTGTTCCAACGATTTCAAGCCCTGAGCTCATTGGAGCCACGCCGATAGCATTCATGTAGTAGTTTCCTGCTGCGAGGTAACTGGTTGTCGTTTCTATGACGATAGGCTTGATGGTGATTGTGTTTCCATCTGCAGAAACCTCAACCGGGAATCCCGGAATATCAGTAGTAGCCTCATAGAATGCAGAGCCATTGCCCACACCTCCGACGTAGAACGGATAACCAGGCCATGCTGTAAGAGGCGGGATTGTAATAGCACTGAACGGCACGATTAGTCTTCCGTCAGGGAGTACCTCAAGGAACCACTTAGGTCCGAAGTCGTATATCAACTGAGCGATATCCACTGAACTGTAATCGGTCGCCTGGAAGAGGTAGTAAGGACTTCTGAAATCGAGACGACCAACCGGATACTGCTGAGACCTCATCGGATCATAGTCAAGGAAGCCTGTACAGAGAAGCCTGTTCTGCTTCTCGAGGCGATACTCCGTGAACTGATCTGTCAGAAGATGAAGTTCCTCGAACATTCCGTCCACATCGTCTTTCGACTGACCGCTATACAGACTGTAGATATAAGGATCTACTGCGTCAGGAAGAGCAGGAGCTGCATCTGAAATATTCACCTTCGACTGATGAGTCTGCACCATTTCGATAATAGTCTCGTCATCAAGCATCTGCTTTATATTCATTGTCGCTGTCGCTGTCCAGTCGCCAAGAAGGTCTGTAAAGTATGCCGATGATACCGGATCCTTCTGTACGTCTGCCATAGGTGCCTTGAAGTCAGCCCATCCTGCTGTATTTTCTTCATCAACGATATTGAAGCAGTATTCATCATTACATCCATATGCACCGAATCTCATGGTCTCACCATCAAGCATATCGAAGTATACTGTAAGTCCTTCAGGCGAGTTTACCTTTGCAAGCTCAGTAGAAGTGAATACGTTGGTTGAAGACTGGATGATAGAAGGATAGTCATACTTGGCATTTAGATATTTCTCCCATTCGCGGGCATATTCGCACGCCCAATATGCTCCCTTGATTTCCTGAACGTTACCAAAAAGATCTGCACCAGACTTGATATTGAATCCGGCGACATAAGGATTATTGGTCTCAACAGGAGTAACCTCGATGACCGGAGCCGGTTTTGTTCTTTCCTTGGTCGTAAATTCCTTCTTCACGAAACGCTGGGTAAGTCCTTCCTCATCGCCGAGCATAGTAGCGATCACGATATATGTTTCACCACCGTTGAGAGGCTCTGTAAAGAACGACGCAGCATTGATATATGTAGCTTCAGTGTCGAAGTCTACCATATAATAGTTGGCGCACACCCATGAGATTACAAACCACTGAAGGAGAGACTCGTCATGATTGAGATAGATTGTCATGATCTCCTCATATGCCGCCTTGTTGAGCACCATATAGTAGTAACGGTAGAAATCTCCTTCCGGTGTAAATGCGACAATAGCATCGTTGATTCCTATACCATCCTCCGGGAATGAGATATCAAGCGTTGCATCGCAAAGCTCAGGCATCTGAGTATAGAAGTGCGTCTTCTCGAACGCACCTGTCCATGACATTGTAGTTCTGTCGAACATAGGGACAGTCCATGTATCCGTGGTAGGCTGTACCCAACCGACGATGTCACCCCATTCGTCCTTAGTACCATATCTGGTCTCACCAGCCACGAATACCATAGGCTCACCAGGAATGTATGGATCATGGATTGTAATCACACCTCCCGTACTGCTGTCATATACAGGATTGCCCTTCTCATCTGTAACAACCTGATTTTCATCATTTACGACTACTGTCGTGTCATCAAAGCAATATGTACCGGCAGCCACGCCACTGGTAGCAACAGCTGTCACGTCAACCATTGCCTCTCCAGCTCCACGTGAGTTGAAGAGATTCATGTTATAGAGAGCAAGATTACCATAACCATATGTTATCGCATTCCCTCTATCCTTGGTTTCCTGAGGGACTGTGATATGCATCTTGAATCCGTCAGGATATGTCTCAAGAAGCGTAAGCATTTCACTGAATTCATACTTGGCAGTCATGAAAGGGACAGTAACCACTTCTGAGAAAGTGACATCATCCAGACGGGCTGCCGCATTGAGGTAGTACTGCGTATTCTCACTGAGGTTATCAATCTTAAGAACCTGATCCGGAGTCACAGTGATTTCCGTACCGTTTCTGAACAGTGTAGCAGGCGCAATTCTTTCATCTGTTGTCGCAATCTTGTATGCGATCTCCATGTCACAGGAAGCCGTAACTGTCACTTCCACATACTCATGTCCGACTGACTTAAGTGTCAGAGAGAATTCTTTTACCTCGCCTGGAGTTTCACCCTCGCCAGG
>JAEIGA010007008.1_pt1 | contig 17144 bp, 8 predicted proteins | sample 9270691 | NCBI WGS metagenome assembly JAEIGA01 (sample SAMN17057246, study PRJNA624740) | gut metagenome | biome: biome; isolation source: fecal sample | host: Bos grunniens | place: China: Xizang | collected 2019 | reverse complement strand
TGGCGTGTCGTTTACCCTCACCACTGTAAGCGGGAACACAATCTTCGGAAAGGCATCCAGAAACCAGGCAGACCTGATCCGTTCCGAAATCCTTAATTTCGGCAGATTGGACAACATTTCAAATGCAGATGCCATCAGAATAAGATTTATCTTCGGACCGGAAAGGGGGGCAAAGGCGACATTAGATCCGAACAACGAATGGCCGACAAAGGGAGACAATGATAAGGTTAATTTAAGTAACGGTACAACTTATCCATATATAGTCGATAACAACGAATATAGATTTTTTGCCCAAGATATATCCGGAGAGGCAAAATTTGCTTGGAGAACGGATAATGCCTATGCAGACTGTATAGCAATACAGACCGATAAGGGATATTTCGGTATGCCAGCAATTGAAGGTCTTAAGTTGACTAATGTTGTAGTAGGAAAGTGTAGAAGAGGCAAATCTGACAATCCAGACGAATATCCTAACACCGCCACTACCGTGGGTATAACAGATTGCATTCCTAATGCGACAGAATCACTAAAGAGATATATACCCGGAGGAAATCTTCAAGAATGGCCAAGTTGGAATAATGATGATGGGGGTGCAAGGAGGGTGGTTGACCATAAGTTCGCACTTTCAGGAACTGAAGAGAACACTATGTATTTCCTCAACAGCAATACTCCAGATATAGGTCTTTACTTCGCACATCTTATCCTTACATATGAAAAGACGGACTGTGACTATAAAGGATTTCGTGAAGACTCGCAGGAAGACAGCAACTACGCCATAGCCTATGACAAGTTAGAAGGCAATGCTAGCGAATTCATAAAGGCTTTCACTGCATACACAGGACATACTCCGCGGAGTTATCTTGAAACTTCCGAGCAGAACGCCAAGGAAATCCTTGTGGGAAATACTTCCAGACAGGAAACAAAGGAAGCGCTCAACGGAATAACACACGGCTTCAAGATCGCTTTTCAGGGAGATAAACTTGTGATAGCAGGTACGGACGACAATTGGATTGCCGTTGCGCTATACGAATTTGAAAAGACGGTTCTGAAATCTTCACAATACATGAGCAATGGCAGACTGAAACTTCCTGACGATCTTTCTATAAGCGAAAGCTATGACGATCCGCAGATGATTGCACGTCTCTTGAGCCATGGTCATACTCAATTCACTCTTGCAACAGAGAAAGTGATGAGTTGTGCAGGCGAAGGACAGGTCAAGATAGCTCAAGGCGCAACAAGTGACGGTACACACGTTTATTTTGTGCTTCGTAATTCAGGCGATAGCCTGGCAATGGTCTTCAAATATGATATGACGGGAAAACAGGTTGCAAAATCAGAGATTTTCAATGGAGGACATTGCAATGACATGACATTGAACACCAGAACGTCAAAATTATACGTAGCGCACGGCTCTGCAGCGCCAAAGAAACTGACACAAATTGCAGCAAATGACCTTTCAATAGGCACTGTCGCAAACATATCTGTGGGCACGGGTGCAATCAGCTACAATGCGGCACGTAACTGCTACGCCATCAGTCAAGGCGGTAAAAATCTGGTTCTTTGCGATGACGGCTTCAATAAAGTGCAAAGCTACACCCGCACGGATAACACCGGATACACCGCTCAAGGCATGGGTAGCGATGATAGTTACGTCTATTTCCCTATGAGTTCTTCCAAGGACAATATTCTTGTGGCATATGACTGGAACGGCAGGTTTGTCGCTTCCCTTAAAGTAAATCTGGCACTTGAGTCAGAAAGCATGTTCTATGCTGCCGGAAATTACTATGTAAACTTCCACGAAAAGAAGAAGGGAGCACAGCTCTATAAGATCACTCCTATGTTGAATTACAATTTCAATTATTAGATTCCTAATTGTTCCTTCATAGAACGCAACAGGTCAAACGCCTGAAGAGGAGTCATATTGTTCAGATCCGCCTTTTCAAGGTCATCCTTCAGAGACGAGAGAAGAGGATCTTCAAGCTGGAAGAACGACAACTGCAGAGAGCCGTCACTTTCCACCCTTCCCTCCTTGACGTTATGAGGCTTGATGGTATGGCGTTTCCTGGATGGAGATGTCTCGACTTCGCTCGACATGACAGAAGGGGCGCTCGACATGACAGAAGGGGCGCTCGACATGACAGAAGGGGTGCTCGACATGACAGAAGGGGCACTCGACATGACAGACGGTGTTCCCTGCTGTCCGGCTTCAAGAGCTGCCAAAGTCTTTTCCGCAGACTCCAGCACCTGTTTAGGCATGCCGGCCATACGTGCGACATGAAGACCGAAACTATGTGCCACTCCGCCTTCCATCAGCTTGCGCAGGAATATCACATTCTTGCCGACCTCCTTGATGGCGATGTGGAAGTTCTTTACTCTCGGATATATGTTTTCAAGATCATTAAGTTCATGATAGTGGGTTGCGAACAGGGTTTTTGCTCCATCCCCATATTCATGCACATATTCCACGATTGCACGGGCGATAGACATTCCATCATATGTCGATGTTCCTCTTCCGATTTCATCCAGAAGCACTAAGGAACGTGCAGAGAGATTATGGAGAATCATAGAGGTCTCCAGCATCTCCACCATGAAGGTCGATTCTCCGCGGGAAATGTTGTCCGATGCTCCTACACGGGTGAATATCTTGTCGCAATAGCCGAGGGTCGCCGCAGATGCCGGCACAAAGCTTCCCACCTGCGCCATAAGCATTATGAGAGCCGTCTGTCTCAGAAGTGCAGACTTACCGGCCATATTCGGACCTGTCAGAATGATCACCTGCTGCTTCTCATTATCAAGATATATGTCATTCGGCACAAATTCCTCCCCCGCCTGCATCATGGTCTCTATGACCGGATGACGACCCTGCTTTATGTCTATGATCTTGCTGTCATTCATCTGCGGGCGGCAGTAATTGTTTGAAACAGCCAAATCTGCAAAACCGGAAAGCACATCAAGACGTGCGAGGATACGGCAGTTCTTCTGAATCATCGAAATATCTGCCTGTATCTTGGCTACCAGTTCAGCATAGATCTGAGCCTCCAGAGCATATATGCGTTCTTCAGCTCCGAGTATCTTCTGCTCGTACTCCTTTAGTTCCTCCGTGATATAACGTTCGGCATTTACTAGAGTCTGCTTTCTTATCCATTCCTCCGGCACGCTGTCCTTATATGTGTTGCGGACCTCAAGATAATATCCGAAGACATTATTGAATCCTATCTTAAGCGAAGATATGCCTGTACGCTCGATTTCTCTCTGCTGTACCTCAAGAAGGTAATCCTTTCCATGTCGGGCGATCTTGCGAAGCTCATCCAGTTCAGGATTGACTCCGGCAGCAATTACATCGCCCTTGCCCAGCTGTGAGGCTGTTTCAGGATGCATTGTGCGACCCAGATACTCAAGGAGATCTGCACAATCACCCATTCTGCCAAGCATGTTTTCAAGGGCTTCCACCCCCTTTCCTTTGCAAAGGTTGATTATAGGGTCAGTCTGACTCAATCCTCGTCTCAACTGCATCACTTCACGAGGCATGATCTTACCGGCAGCGGCACGCGAAATTATTCGCTCCAGGTCACCGATATCTCCTATCATTGTCTGAAGACGCATCAGGTCATCGCGATTATCCACAAAATGCTGAACGACCGAATACCGCTCCTCGAGTTCCTGAAGATCCATCACCGGCATGGCAAGCCAGGTACGGAGCATTCGCGCTCCCATCGGAGATGAACATTTATCCATCACCTCCACAAGGGATGTTCCCTCCTTTCCGGCAGTTGATGCAAAGATTTCAAGATTTCGGAAAGTGAAGCGGTCCATCCATACGAAAGAGCCTTCGTCTATTCGGGAGATGGAACAGATATTCGAAAGCTCCTTGTGCTGGGTCTGCTCCAGATATATCAGAAGAGCACCAGCCGAAGTGATGCCGAGCGGGAAATTGTCGACGGCGAAACCTTTGAGAGAATCCACACGCAGCTGCCTCTTCAACTTTTCCACAGAACTGTCATATACAAAGGCCCATTCCTCGAGAGTTGAGATGTAGTAATGATCCCCGTATCTCTCTTTTGTCCCTTTTTCATATCCTCTCGGAACAAGAAGTTCCTTTGGTGCAAATGAACTCAAAAGAGTGCCTATATAATCCAAAGAACCTTCTGCCACCTGAAACGAACCTGTGGAAACATCCAGAAAGGCTGCACCGCACTTATCCTTGAAGAAGGTGAGGCCGGCGATATAATTGTGCTCCTTCTGCTCGAGAAGCTGCTCGTTGAAAGCGATACCCGGAGTCACAAGTTCAGTAATGCCACGCTTGACAATCTTCTTTGTCAGCTTTGGATCTTCAAGCTGATCACATACGGCAACCTTGTATCCGGCCCTGACCAGCCTCGGCAGATATGTCTCAAGAGAATGATACGGGAAACCGGCCATAGGAATAGCCCCTGGTGTGGCGCTGGAACGCTTTGTGAGCACGATTCCAAGCACCTTGCTTGCAGTCAGCGCATCGTCTCCGTATGTCTCATAAAAATCGCCGCACCTGAACAGCAACACCGCCTCCGGATGCTCCGCCTTCACGGCGAAGAACTGTCTCATCATAGGGGTCTCGGTCGGTTTCTTCTCTGCCATATATATGTGTTTTCAAATCAGGCAAATTTACATAATTTATGTATCTTTGCCAAATTATGAAACGGGTACTTATAATAACATATTATTGGCCGCCGACAGGGGGATCTGGAGTGCAGAGATGGGTAAAGTTTGCCAAATATCTGCGTGAAGAGGGGTGGCAACCGGTCATATATACACCTGAAAACCCGGAACAGCTGGCAGTTGACGAATCACTGCTGGACGAAATTCCGGCAGAAACTGAAGTAATAAAGACACGTATTCTCGAACCATACGAACTGTACAAGAGTTTTTTAAGGAAATCCGGACATAGCAGGGAAGCTGTTGAAGTCAATCCTGTCAATGCACAGAACAAGTCTTTCCTACAGAAGTCAGCAATGTGGATCCGGGGAAATATGTTCCGCCCGGACCCGCGATGCCTTTGGATCGGGCCTTCAGTAAGATTCCTGAAAAAATATCTGTCGGAGCATCCCGTAGACCTGATTGTAAGTACCGGGCCTCCACAATCCATGCACATCATAGGCATGAAGCTGGCTCATCAGACAGACTTGCCGTGGATTGCAGATTTCAGAGATCCATGGACAAAAATCTTCTATTTCAAGCATCTTTCCATGACAAAAGCCACAGAACGCTGGCATAAGATAATGGAAAAGAAAGTTCTTGACAAGGCAGATGCTGTTGTTGCCGTATCCCCTCTTGTCCAGCAGGAATTCCAGTCAATGACTCAAACTCCTGTAGAACTTATCACAAACGGATTCGACGAGTGCGATTTTGCTGGAGAGAGAATTATTGAAGCGGATGGCGGTCCTGAAAAGGATTTCATAATAACTCACACAGGATTATTTGCCGCCGATGGCAATCCGACAGTGCTTTGGAAAGTGCTGGCAGAAAAGTGCCGCAATGACGAAACATTCAAGAAACTCTTGAAAATCAAACTGATAGGCAAAACCGACGACCAGATTTTGTCGGCAATACATGACGAGGGTCTTGAAGCAAATGTCATAAACCTCGGATATCAGCCCCATTCAGAAGCAGTAGTGGCCCAAAGGACTGCGTCCCTGCTGATTCTGCCATTAAGAAAGGAACCTGAATATAAGGCAGTGCTTCCAGGCAAGCTGTTTGAGTATCTCGCATCATGGAGACCTGTCCTTGGCATCGGACAGCCAGACGGAGCAATGTCAATCATACTGAACACAACCAGGACAGGAGTCGTTCTTGACTGGGAGGACAAGGACTCACTGAACAAATATATCGACCTGTGCTGGAGAAGACATCTGAAAGGGGAACTCCGCGTCGAAGATGCGGACATATCACAATTTACCCGTCGTAATCTGACTCATCGGATGGCAGAACTGTTCGATCGGGTCGTACACAAAAACAAGAAGCATTTATGAAAAAGGAATTATTGAAACAGATCGGTATCTACGCAGGCATAATATTGCTTTTTGCCGGCCTGTCATACGGTTTCATGCCGGAACTTCTCGAAGGCAAGATCGTCAACCAGAGCGACATTTCCGGATGGAGAGGCATGGCACAGGAAGCGATTTCATACAACAAGGCCAATCCGGAAGACAAGACAGCGTGGACCAACTCCATGTTCGGAGGAATGCCGACAACTGCAATGATAGACACTTTCGAGGGAGACTGGACTCAAAAGATATACAGGTTCATGTTAATGGGCAAACGTCCGGCAAGTTTCCTGTTTGTCACCATTCTGGGTGCTTTTCTTCTCATGCTCTCAATGGGAATGAGCAAGGTTATGGCAATAGCCGGAGCCATTGCAGTGACATTCTGTTCCTATAATCTGCAGATCATTCAGGTCGGACACAATACAAAGATGCAGGCCATAGCCTTTTTCCCTTGGGTTCTGGCCGGTATAATATTCACATACAAGAGTGCGCTTAAGGGAGGGTATGACTGGAAGAGATGGCTGCCCAAGACCGTTCTGGGGGCAGTCCTTTTCGCAGTAGCCCTTAGTATGCAGATCAAGGCAAACCATATACAGATTACCTATTATCTTGCTATTGTAATCTTTGTATATGCCATTGCTCTTCTGATAAACCTGTGTGTCAGGAAAGAAAACAGGGAGCAGCTCGGACGCTTCTTTGCAGCGTCTGCCATACTCCTTGTTACAGGATGTATCGGTATTGCGACAAATGCCAACAAACTTATTCCTACATACGAATATACCCCATATACGATGCGTGGAGGATCGGAACTGTCTGCTGACAGCGAGAGCCACAACGATAAGGGACTTGACCTGGAATATGCTACCGCATGGTCATATGGTATTGAAGAGATGCCGAATCTTCTTATACCGAATTTCAACGGTGGATCTTCTTCAGGTGAGCTCGATAAGGATTCTGAAACCGGAAAACTGTTGAAGAGGGCTGGACAGCCGAACCTTAAGGAGACTCTGAAGCACATGCCTTTGTACTGGGGTCCGCAGCCGTTTACTGCAGGTCCGATGTATATGGGTGCAGTCACAGTCTTTCTTTTTGTTCTCGGTCTATGCCTTGTCAGAGGACGCGAAAAATGGTGGATGCTGGTGGCAACAGTAATTGCAGTGCTTCTGGCATGGGGCAACCATTTCATGTGGTTTACAAAACTCTGGTTTGAATATGCCCCATTCTACAATAAGTTCAGAACAGTATCAATGGCACTGATTGTCCTTCAGGTAACCATGCCGCTTCTCGGATTCTATGTTCTGGACAGGATTATGAAGAAGGAATATTCATGGGGCGACCTGCTTAAGAAGGGAGGACTCGCTTACGCTCTTACTGCAGGATTCTGCCTTCTGTGCGCGCTTGTGCCGGGTATTGCAGGAACATTTACCGGCAGCGTGGATGCAGGACAGCCTGATATTCTTGTTGATGCATTGGTTGCGGACAGACAGGCACTTCTTCAGAATGATGCATGGCATTCCTTCGTGTTCATAACTATCATTGCAGGACTTATCGTCTGGGCATATAAGGGAAAGGAATCCAAAGGCAGAATGACAGCAGTGGCTGTTGCCGTGGTGATCATAGTTGCAATCGACCTGTTTGGTGTCGGTAAACGCTACCTCAACAGCGATCATTTCATCACTCCAAAGAACTTTGAGGCGCAGTATGAGCCCAGACCGGTTGATGAAATGCTCTTTGAGGATGAAGACCCTGATTTCAGGGTGCTCGACATAAGCATCAACACATTCAACAGTTCAGCAACAAGTTACCACCACAAGACCATCGGAGGATATAGCCCTGTCAAGCTGCAGCGTTATCAGGACCTTATTGACAGGTACATTTCATCTGAAATCAAACAGGTATATAATACTGTAAGCCAGGCGGCAACCGTACAGGAAGTTTCCGACAATCTGCCATATCTGAAGGTAATATCGATGCTTAACGGCAAATATATCATCCTGGGCGGCGAGTACCCTCCAGTAGAAAACCGCCATGCAATGGGGCACGCATGGTTCGTTGAAGACTTCGTTCCTGCAGCGACTCCAGATGATGAAATTGCACTTGTCGGCGATGTCAATCTGTCTGAAACAGCGATTATCGGAAACGATTTTGAAGCCGTACAAAAGGACTTCCCTGTCATGTCGAGCGACCATGCTGCCATGTCGAGCAACGATGCTGTCATGTCGAGCGTAGTCGAGACATCCCATGACACAATCACCCTGACCCACTATGCCCCTAATGAACTCCGATACTCTTTCTGCACAACTGCACCTCGAGTGGCAATATTCAGTGAAATATACTACCCGAAAGGATGGAAGGCATGGATCGAGCCAAAAGGAGCATACGGAGAAGTGCGAAACAAACACTATAAGCCTACGGCAGATGCACAGTCAACAGAACTCTTCAGGGCAGACTGGATTCTGCGCGGAGCCATCATACCTGCCGGAGAAGGCGAGCTCATCATGAGATTTGAACCGGATTCATATCAGTTGGGAGAAAACATTTCACGTGCGACATCAATAATTCTCATCCTTCTGCTGATTGCCGCTATTGCCGGCTGCTGCATAAAACGATGACAATCCAGATATTACACGATTAAAAGATTACATTGCACCCGAAACAAAGACTGCAATAATTGCCAAAGGCGCAACATAACGGATAAGGAACCAGAGCACGCCGAAGATCCTGACATTGGTGCTGATTGTACCCCCGTTTGTAAACTCGTCATAAATATCTGTCTTCTTGAGTCTCCAGCCTACAAACAACACTGTCAGCAGACTTCCGAGAGTCATCAGGACATTTGATGAAAGGTTATCGAAGAAATCGAAGATGTTCCTGCCGAAGATATGCACATCCGAAAGCGGACCGAATGACAGCGAACAAAGAGCACCCAAAGACCAGCATCCTGCAAATACAAGCGCACAGGCTCCTATTCTGGACATCTTGCGTTCTTCTACAAGATATGCTACACCAACCTCGAACATGGATATGGATGATGTAACTGCAGCAACCAGAAGTGCGGCAAAAAACAAGATGGCTACTACACCTCCTGCCGGCATCCTTGAAAACACAAATGGAAGAGTTTCAAAGACAAGACCCGGACCGGACTGAGGATTTAGTCCGAATGCAAAGACTGCAGGCATGATGGCAATTCCTGCAATAAGGGCGAAAGAGAGGTCAGACACAGCAGTAGCAACACTCTGAAACATCACATTCTCCTTCTTGCTCACATACGAAGCATAAGTCATGATAGTGCCGAATCCAATGGACAATGAAAAGAATGCCTGACCAAGCGCAGCAGCGCAAGCCTTCGCGTTTATCTTGGAAAAGTCCGGATTGAAAAGATAGTCGAGACCTGCCATCGCTCCGGGAAGGGTCATTGAATATATGGCAATACCAAGTACAATTACAAATAGCAAAGGCATCATCACCTTGCTGAATTTCTCTATTCCTCCCTTGATGCCGGCGGCAACAATCACAGCCGTTACCAGCAGGAAAAGCGTATGACCGACAAGTGGAAGCCATGGCGATGACACCAGGTCGGTAAACATCGTGCTGATCTGCGATTGGGACTCTCCGAAAGTAAATGAAAATGTAAGGGACTTGAACAGATATTCTACAGACCAGCCGCCCACAACGCTGTAATAAGATGTTACAATAAGGGGGACAACGACTGTCATGACTCCGACATATTTCCACCAGGAATCTCCTGAAAGGTCACGGAAGGCCGAATATGCATTTTCCTGACTTCTTCTGCCGACAACAAACTCACATATGAAGATCGGAAGACAGATCAGGAAGCTCATCAATATATATATTATGATAAATGCAGCACCGCCGTTTTCTCCCACGAGATAAGGAAAACGCCAAAGATTGCCCAATCCCACAGCAGATCCCGCCATTGCTACGAGAGCACCGAAACGGCTGCCGAAACTATCTCTTTTCATACTCTACGAACTCAAATGTATGACCGGTCTCTTCGTCTGTAAACAGTTCTGAACGGTTCGCCACAGACCATACTGTCGGATCTATAGCCGGGAAGAAGGTATCAGCATCCTCTATGACTGTATGTACATGGGTCACCACCAGACGGTCTGCCGACGCAAGAGCCTGGGCATAGATCTGTCCACCGCCCATGACAAAACATTTTTCAAGATTTGTCGACTCCGCTATTGCGAAAGCCTCTTCAAGAGAACCGGCAACCTCAACCTCTTCCCCTGTGGAAAAGCCACGGGATATGACGACATTGACACGACCTGGCAGGGCGCGACCGATGGACTCGAAGGTCTTGCGGCCCATGATGACAGGCCATCCCAAAGTCTGCCTCCTGAAGAATTTCAGATCGGCAGAAATATGCCACAGGAGCTCGTTGTTGCGTCCTATGGCATTATTATCTGATATTGCTACTATTATATTTTTCTGCATGACTATACTGCTACGACACCTGCAATATGCGGATGCGGATCATATTCAACCAATTCAAAATCCTCATATTTGAAGTCAAAGATGCTCTTGACCTCGGGATTTATCTTCATCTTCGGAAGTTTGCGAGGCTCACGGGTGAGCTGATGGGCAACCTGCTCAAAGTGATTTGTATAGATATGGGTATCTCCTGTGGTATGTACAAACTCTCCTGGTTCTAGACCGCACACCTGAGCGATCATCATGGTCAGAAGCGCATATGAAGCGATATTGAACGGAACACCGAGGAACACATCAGCACTGCGCTGATACAGCTGGCATGAAAGTTTGCCGTCAGCGACATAGAACTGGAACAGAGAGTGGCATGGCGGCAGAGCCATTTTCTCCACTTCCGCCACATTCCATGCCGACACGATCATACGGCGGGAATCCGGACTGTTCCTGATCTGATTTATCACATTTGACAACTGGTCTATTGTACCTCCGTCAGGAGTCGGCCAACTACGCCACTGATGACCATAAACAGGACCAAGGTCCCCATTCTCATCAGCCCACTCGTTCCAGATACGTACTCCATGGTCTTGAAGATACTTCACATTTGTATCTCCAGCAATGAACCAGAGCAGTTCATAAATGATGGACTTGAGGTGCAGTTTCTTGGTGGTGAGAAGAGGGAAGCCCTCACTGAGGTCGTAACGGGCCTGGTATCCGAACACACTCTGTGTACCGGTACCGGTACGGTCACTCTTCATCGTTCCGTTTTCACGGATATGGCGTAATAGGTCGAGATATTGTTTCATGGTTCTTTAATTTCAATTTCGTGCCGGAATTACAAATTTACTCCTTTTCTCGTATTCTCCAAACGAAAAATTTCGCTGCCGGAACATAATATATAGCATTGTCGTAAGCATCAAGGTCAGGCGCCTCACAGCTGAATGGTAATACGACAGTAATGTCGGTTCCCAATCCGTCGGATGTGTTCCCGCATGACTATATTACCGGCCGTATTAACCAGAAACACTACCTTATGTCACCCAACACCCCCTTCTATATCGCTCATCCAGACCCTTCAATCCCACCATAGTGAAGAATTCGCTGTTTTTTCGTCAAAGTACCCCGAAAATCCGGCGAACTGCAGAAAACTCGCACACATTAGTAAAGAAACGCCAGATTTTTTGTCAAGGTGTATCACAAACAACGTTTTTGTACAGAAAACCATGGAATTTCTGACAAGAGTGTATACATTTGCCTTTGATATCATGCATTTCGCGAGAGATGTGGCGGATGATTGTTGGGACTGGATGAGAAACAGATAAATGTTATGAAAAAGACTTATCACCTATGCCTGTCGGCAGGAAACGAGATCATGTTCAGAGATCTCGAAGACTATTACAGAGGATTCAATTGCTTTGCTGTCGCTCTTTACAAAACCGGCTCCACCGGCCTTGTTGAATCCTTTATGTCAACTCACATTCACCTTTTGGTACAGACAAGCTCACCAAAGGATTTCATGAGGTGCTTCAGAATGCTTTACACAACGTATTTCAATAAGAAATATGGGCGTTCCGGCAGAATTGGAGAAAAGCTACATTTTACAATGGAAATTGTCGGCTATCATCACATGATAGCGGCAATGAGTTACATCTTACGAAATGCTCTGCACCATGGAGTCGCACCTATTCCATATGCATACCCGCATTGTTCGGCGAATGCCATTTTCATGAGCGAAATGGGGAAGCGTCCGGAGGAGAATCTTTTACCAAAGAAGTCATTTTATAAATATCTTGGCAGAACGGCAGAATTTCCGGACTCATACAAAATGAGCAAGAGCGGAGTCTTCCTAAGAGAAAGCGTTCTTGACATACCACAGGTAGAAAATCTATTTGTTACCCCAAGAATGTTCAACTTTTATATGAGCAGGAAGTCGTCGGAAGAATGGGAGGCAGAACAAAGCAAGGACCAGAACAGTTCTACACTGATTAACATTATGAGTATTGAGAATGGCGTGAATACTGACTCTATTGAAAAACTTCTTTTATTTGAGAGCGGCAAAGCAGACTACCGTAAGCTTTCAGATATAGATGTGTGCACTGAAATCGACAGAAACATTCTTCGCAAATACGGAAAAATATCTGTCTATCAACTATCATCCGAAGAGAAGACACAAATAGCCAATCATCTCTACAATAAGTTTCATCTCAATGTCGCTCAAATTCGCAGATGCCTTGCAATGTTCCTGGAGACAGACTAAAACGGGTCGGAAGACATCCTGCTCACGCGACCCGCTCTCACACTTTGACTAAAAATCGGCACTTTTTTCGTCAAAGTCCCCCAGAAATACGGCTAAAAGCCCTGAAACCAGAACACTTTGACAAGAAACTGCAAGATTCTTTGCCAAAGTATGGATCAAATGAAAAAGTGGTATAGTCTCATTTTTGCTTAGAACAGGGCACCACAGCTTGCAAATACGATGGGCAAGTGTCACAAAAAGCGATTATGATTACTTCACTCCGAAAGCGAAGATGATGGCCTGTTCGTAGACTTCACCCGGACGGAGTACTGCTGACGGGTAGTCTGCCTTGTTTGGTGCATCAGGGAAGTTCTGGCACTCGATGGCAACGCCGTCGTAATCGTTATATGAACGTCCGCATTTTGCAACAGGACAGCCTGCAAGCCAGTTTCCGGTGTAAACCTGCACACCCGGCTGAGTTGTATAAACAGAAAGCACACGGCCGCTCTCCGAAGAATAAAGCTCTGCCGCCTCCTGAATCTGACCAGGCTGATAACCGTCAATCACCCAGCAGTTGTCATATCCTTTACCATAGACAAGTGCAGGAAAATCTGCCTTGATCTCTGCACCGATCACCTTGTCATTAACAAAATCCATAGGAGTTCCTGCCACAGGCTCACTTTCACCAAGCGGTATAAGCGAATCGGATGTAGGAAGATATTCAGACGCATTCAGACGAAGTGTATGTCCAAGTACAGAACCTGAACCCTCGCCGTTCAAATTGAAATATGCGTGGTTGGTGAGGTTGATGATTGTCGGTGCATCAGCTTCCGCTGTAAGAGTAAGACGAAGTTCGTTCTCGTCTGTCCACTCATAACGTGCTACGGTCTTTACCGCTCCCGGATAGCCCATTTCACCATCCTCTGAATAATAAAGGAACTCGACTCCGCCTTCATGTTCGCGCGACTCCCATACCTTGTTCTGGAATCCGTCCGGACCACCGTGAAGATGGTTCGGGCCATTGTTGACAGGAAGTGTATATTCCACTCCGTCAAGAGTGAACTTGCCCAAAGCGATACGGTTGGCAAAACGGCCAGGAATCTTTCCGGCACATGGACCATCCGCAAAGTAGCTCATCGGGTCGGGATATCCGAGGCAGACATCAGCCAATTCTCCGTTCTTGTCCGGTACAACCACCGACACGATGCCGGCACCTACGCTAGAAAGCTGCACAGATGCTCCTGAAGCATTTTTAAGGGTATAAAGATAAATTTCCTTTCCGCATGAGGTCTTGCCCCAAAGTTCTTTTGTCAGTTCCATATTGTTGTAGTATTTATTTCTTCAAGTATTATATCATTTCCGGAAGCCAGTTCCTCATACAAAGCCGAGAGCGAATAGTATTCCTTTTCAAAGATAGCATTTCCTTCCGTATATTGGAACTTGACCATACCGGTATCCCAGGAATATTTATATTCTGACCTCAGGCGTAACTCAAACAGGCCTTCATCTCCAAGCGCTATCGTTCCGATTCTGTTATACGACGGCAACGACTCGAAAGGCACGAAAGAACCGGCCGGAACAGCAGTTTTCACACCATTCCTGTTATAATACAAGCGTCCGGAAATCGATGCATTCTGCACTTTGAAACGCTTTGAATTATATACTACTACATCATTTTGAGAACTTATGACTATGTCACCTGCGCTCACGATCTGACTTGTTCTGAACGGAATGGTCTTGCGCTCACCTGTCTGGTTTACTGTCGTCGGCTGTCTGAAAAGGTCAAGGACAGCCCCGTCTTTCATAAAAGCCTGTGATCCGCTGAAATATTGTCTTTCAACTTCCCTGTCTGCATCCACCCTGTAAATGATTCGTCCCGGAACAGAAGGATCCTCCTCGATCTTTGCCTTTCCATCAACACCTGGAATCAGCCACTCGGATGGTATCTGACTCTTGTCCAGCTCAAGCATAGGAGCATCAATATATATTTCGAAAGGTGTTCCGAACGGATCGACACTCAACTGTTCCTGCGCAGACAGACCTGTAATATCCGACATGAAGCTTGTAATATCAAAACTTATGTTGACCGGCTGACCTGGCTTATACTTCACAAAAAGATTTGAAACCACTTCCGGTGTTCCCACAGGTACCACATCACCGTAAACATCTCCAGACACATCGATCTGGGCAGAGAACTGGAATGGATTGAAGGTTACGAGTTCAAACACCGCAGACTTATACAGACCACGACCTGTACACTGTGGCACAGAATAGTTCATGGCCGCAAGTTCTCCGGCATTACCTGTAGTTATGGATGGAGAGCCATACGGATTCGTGGCAACACGTACTACTTCGTCCGCCTTCGGAGTCATTGTACGAAGATGGAAGACAGCACCGCCTCCTACCGTTCCGCGATTGTTCCTGTAAAATCCCAGCGCACGACCTGCCGTATCAGACCACTTGGACTGATCGATCTTATAGAAATCAAAGTAATATGTATCGCCCGGCAGATCATGGTTATGTTCCAGATTTTCCGAATAAAGAAGGAATTCATCTACGTTTGGAGTAGAGAAATCGACATTCGGGGCAGTATATTTCACATAATACGTTCCCAACGCATCAGTGAAGGTCGCATCATAACTGGCCGGTCTGGTTCTGAATATCTCTCCAAGATGTGACGTAAACTCTACTCTCGCGTGCTTTTTCTGAGGTACCATATAATAATAGATAACCTCGTCGGCCGGCATTGCACCGACATATGAGCGCAGGTTATGAAGGAGTATTCTCTGATTCGTTTCCTCAACGAAGGTTGCAGACTTGGTAAGCGGTTCAAAATGATCTGCCTCGATCGTGACAGAAACGGTCTCGCCTGTCTTATGTGGCAGAATTGTCTTCAGATATATGCGCTGAACTCCCGGTTTAGTGACAGAAAGCACATATTTGTAGCCGATACCATTGTCTTCTCCATATCCTTCCTGACCTTTCAGGATAACAGGGAGCACCATTCCAGAGGCATTTCTGACATCAAGATCGTTCACGGACACAAGCACATCAAACGGGAACATCTCCTCCGGGAAGTCTTCCGAGATATGGAACATCATGGTCACATTCTCGCCGGCCGAACCTCCGAAGATATTGGTAGTAATCCATGCCGGAACAAACTTCTGCTTCTTGATGGTCGTAACCTTAATCTTTCTTGTCAGACGACCATACTTGACAAGCAGAGTACCCTCACGCTTACCCACCTCACCTATTTCATTGAGATAAATCCTTATCGTTCCTCTGCCTGTAGAAGCATCGAAATCATGGTCGAACGGAGCACGAGCAACCTGATTTCCTTCCACCCACGAAACATCCGCAGCAGACACGGCTCCGCCGGTAAGACTGGTTACCGAATAATGCAGTTCATACTCCCGGTCCGGATAAACAAATTCATCTTCCGGAATTACGACAGAAGTCTTATCCACAGAAAGCCTGTATGATTCATCTGAAATTGCCGAAATATTATCGGAGACAGCCACCCAGACATTGTTTGTCGGTGGAGTTTCCAGAGCCTGGGCAAAGGTTTCGGAACCATAATTCAGCTTTCCTGCTATGTTGATGATATAATGATGGTTTCGTAGTATCGGGAGATTGATACCGGCCTCATCGATCAAGGATATACGGTAATATAGTTCCTTACCTCCATCCTGAGATCCCTTGACAATGAAATCGACAGGATCTGCCGAAGAATTGAGTGTCTCGAACACATACTCCTCAGGGTTAGTGCGGACATCAAGATAATCGGCGAGTTTTGCATTGTTATCAGGCAAGGTGACAAACGGATTTTCGTGGGTCGGAGCCTCGAATTTTCCTGTTTCCGGATTGAATGGGGCTACGGTTCCGAAAGCATTGGTATTAACTATGATCCAGCCATGCTCCTTGAAGTCGACATCTGAAGCGACCGCCATGCTTATCTTTGCCTGGTTACGGAGCAGGCGAACAGCCTTTTCCGGAGTATTGCAGTCCCTGAGTTCAGCCACAGTCTTTCTTGCCCAATAGATCATACGACCTGCAGAGGCCTCCAAAGTGGACATCACCTCTATCTCGGTCATGCCTCGGTACTTGTCCTCCTCGAAGAATGTCAGGTTCTGGTTTCCGATCAGCTGCAACACATGAGTATGTTCAGGCACAACCGCCTCGACCTTTCCGCTCATGGAAGCAACAGCTCCCGGTTCAGGGGCATCTGGAGCAAGATTTGCCTTGACTGATGTAATGAAGATGCCGTTTGCATCAAAACAGAAGACCTGCATCTGCTGCACTCCACCGCCATCCGGATCGACCGCCTTTGTCGCAGTTTCCTCCATAACGGTCACATCGGTCATGAATCTGATGGAGATATATCCGTCCTGTACTTTTTCCACTACAAGTATCTCCTCCTGACACGAAAGCATCAG
>JAEIGA010007007.1_pt1 | contig 17144 bp, 12 predicted proteins | sample 9270691 | NCBI WGS metagenome assembly JAEIGA01 (sample SAMN17057246, study PRJNA624740) | gut metagenome | biome: biome; isolation source: fecal sample | host: Bos grunniens | place: China: Xizang | collected 2019 | reverse complement strand
ATTTTCATCTATTCCACTATTATCATCTACTACCAATATTTGAATATCCTCACGATCAGGTATTGATGCCAAAGCTCTACCCAACAAATCAATAATCTTATAATGCGGAATAATAACAGTATAATTATATTGTTTCTCCATCTTCTAAATACAAATTAACTGAAAAATAATTCAAAAATAAGTAATAAAACACAAACATCATAGAATATGATTCCATTGTCATCATCAACAAAAATGAACAACATCCCAACTGTAAAAACGTAATTGCAGATGTAACATGTTTATTAGCATTTCTAACACAAACAATCAAAATCACAACAAAAATAGAAATCAATACAACTCCCCCCTTGAGCAACATAGTCAAAATAAAATTATGCGCAGATAAAACTTTAAAATGATAATCAAACCACTCTGTTGGTTGTATTCCGTACCCCACCCATAAAGATTCAGAAATTAAATCAACAGCCTCCAACCAAACTCGAGCACGATCAGTAAATGTCATATCCTTTCCTAAAACATCTTCAACAAACCAAACTACATAATTATTATCTATCTCCATCTGCATATAAAGCAGTATAAAATTAAATAACAATACAAATACAAAATATACTTTTAACGCCAATCGAGAACCTTTAAGTTTTGCAAATATAATAAAAAATATCGTTAACCCAATACCAACAGCAGAAGTCATCGAACCCATTACTACAACAGTTACAAAAGATACTATTGATACGAACAAAAGGTTAAAAAATAACTTATATGTAACATAAAAATAAAATGCGTTAGAAATAACCGCTGCCAATAACACTGGTCCCATAGAATTGTAATTGCGACCTAAAATAAATGCTGCTTTTCCGTCAATATAAAAATGCCCGCCTGGAGAAATTAATGTCAATAAAAAGTTTAAGTAAACAAAAGAAGATAAAATTATAATTGCACACTTTAATATATCACGAAAATCAAAAAACTTAAAAATAATTAATAATGTTGTGATATTGATAAACTGAAAAATAAACGACGTCTTTTGCTCTGAATACAAAAACGATACAGTTCCAACAAAAATAGCATACAACAACAATACATATTCTAACTTAGTAAAATAAAAATGTCGTACATAAAAATAAAACAAATAACAAAAAACCAATACTCTAAGCCCCGAAAACAACACATCTAGCATCGGCATAAAATCCAACACCAACATTGTTTGTACAAACAATATAAACATTACAACAAATAATATTATTTGTTTTTTTGTTACTAACCACATATATTATTTCGACAAATCAATTAAATCTCCTAACAACTTATCTGTGTATTCTAATTTACGAGAATCTAAACCTCCAGCGGGTGTAAAAGTCAACTCACCAAAAACAACCTTACCATCTACTAAATAGAAATCCGTCCGCACAAAAGGGAATGGAGCTGACAAAGTTTCAGCATAACATATCATTTCATTCCAGCCTTGAGGTTTTTCATATTGAAAATCTGCGGGTGCTTCAAGTCCATCGCGCGTCATTTCACGTTGCAAATTTCCTTCGCAATCAAAATAATAAAATTTAGGACGACCTTTATCCCTACCAATACAAACCATTACATAATAAGGCTTACCATTACAACAATAAATTTTATAGTCATCAGGTGCCGCATTATTATGAGTATCCAAAAACTTCTCACAAATTATCTTTTTAGGAATATAAGAATAGTGCATCTCCGACAACCGCAAATGCTGCAAACTACGCATCCATCTACCCAACATCCTCTTCGTTTTCTTAATATTCAACGCCGACTTATCCGTACAAATCAAATTCATACCACATCCATAATTCAACTTCATCACGAATTTATTCGGAAACTTATCAAAATTAATATCACTCACTTTATCATAAACGCCGTACAAATCATTCAATATCTCCCCGCATCCACACTTCTCAACATACTCACGCACAGCATACTTATCAGCACACTGAATCACCAAAGGATTCTTATAGTATGTATTAAATTTCAACCACAACACCTTCTCATTCGATGTCTTAGGATTATTCAAATCTAATTTCTTACCCAAACGTCGCCAATACAAAAATTTTGTATTTAATTTTGGTGAAATCAACGTCAAAAACGACGTGAATATATGACTAATTGTTCTTCTTATTTTACTCATAAAACATTATTATAACTATTATCAAAGTCGTCCATCAATTATCTCGCGAGGAAGAAATCCTTTAACATCAAAAATAACATGATGTGCTTTAAGATGAGCAGGTATATCAAGTTCCTTAAATTGATTATGAGCAACGGCTAGTACTGCCGCATCATATTCTCCTTGTGGAAACTCATTTACCACATCTACACCATATTCATGTTTAGCTACTGCAGAATTTGCCCATGGGTCAAATATAGTTACTTTCACATTATATTGTTCTAAGTGATGTATAATGTCAATCACTTTTGTATTACGGACATCAGGACAATTTTCTTTGAATGTAAAACCCAACAAAAGAATATGAGATCCAAGTACAGCAATCCCTTTCTTCAACATAAGTTTCACTACACGGTCAGCCACATATTCACCCATACCATCATTCATACGACGCCCAGCAAGAATAATCTCAGGATAATAACCATGACGCTGTCCACATTGTGCTAAATAATATGGATCAACACCAATACAATGCCCACCTACGAGACCTGGTCGCATGTTGATAAAATTCCATTTGGTACCTGCTGCTTCAAGCACATCGTATGTGTCAATACCAAGTGATGTAAATATTTTTGACAACTCGTTAACAAATGCAATATTGATGTCGCGTTGTGAATTTTCGATAACTTTCGATGCTTCTGCTACTTTTATACTTGATGCAAGATGAGTACCTGCAATAATTACAGATGAATACACAGAATCTACTAATTGTCCTATTTCTGGTGTTGAACCTGATGTTACTTTCTTTATCTTCTCAACTGTATGAAGTTTATCACCTGGATTAATACGCTCTGGAGAATAACCAGCATAAAAATCTACATTAAATTTAAGACCAGATACACGCTCTACCACAGGAAGGCACTCATCTTCAGTAACACCTGGATATACTGTAGATTCGTAAACTACAATATCACCACGAGATATAACTTTACCTACTGTTTCTGACGCACCATAAAGTGGAGTTAGATCAGGATTATGATTTTCATCAACCGGCGTTGGCACAGCTACTACATAAAAGTTACAATCACGAATTTGTTCAATATCTGCAGTACAAACAAAACCATGATTATTGATAGCTTCTTGCAACAAATCATCGCTAACTTCAAGAGTAGCATCATGACCAGACATAAGTGCTGCACATCGAGCAGGATTCATATCAAATCCTACAGTTTTGTATTTTGTAGAAAAAAGACGAGCCAAAGGCAAACCTACATACCCTAAGCCTATTACGGCAATTTTCACATCCTGTATTTTCATTTTAACTTAAATATTATTTATATTTTTTCTTTAACTTATTCAAATATTTTACTGATTTATTGTTAATAAATCTTTCTACTCGAGGATTATATTCTATCATCCTTAAATACATCTACCACAAAAAACGCCTTCACCATGAGATGCCTCTGTCGCCTCAATCACAAATAGCACTTTATTTTCTGCTTTTAACTGCAATAAATCACAACAAAATTGAAATTTTGCATCTAATCAAATATTATTCATATTCGCTTTACTAGAGGACACTCTTTATATTTGCAAAAAAGTGATAATATATTACGACAAAAAATATATACCCTACACACAAAAAACACAATTACATCTTTTTTTAATTATAACTCTGCATATTCTTTAAGATATGAATATTTTTCAGTTAAATTTCCTTTAGATAAAATAGTTGCTCTTTTCAAAATAGGATGCTCAAATTTGCCTTCAATAATCAAAGGAAATACATACTCAGATAATTTTTGACCAAAATAAGCACTTGTATCCAAAGCTAGCGCATTAGGACATGTATCAACAGCCATAACAGATATATTATTCTCACTTGAAAAAGCAGGTTCTTCATCCATAGTTACTGGATTAAAATCATAAAATGGTTCAGCATGTGTAGATGAACGAATAGTTGATAAAATACTACCTTTAATATCACAAGTTACATCTCCCACAATCTTAATAGAAAGATTTTTATCTTTCAATAATTCTTCACCTAAATAAATAGGTTGATTTGGTCCCCAATAATGACACGATAACAAAATCTCAGCAGAATAAGCATACTCGTTAAATCTACTCACATAATTTTGACCATTTATCTTAAAATCACTTGCTTTATAATCCAAACCATCTTTATGCTTTACAAGATCTTCTGTTTTTAATACAGTATATACAAGACCTACATTATCCTCTCTATTCAAAAATACTTCAGGTAATAACTCTTTTGCTCCTATCTGTTGTAAAACATATTGTGCTCCATGAGATACTTTTCCATTTCCTGTAACAATAATTGATGTGTTACAAAAATCTTTAATCACCTTCAAATTAAATATTAATTTTTCTAAAGTAAAATCAATATCTGGTTTTTCTAACTCAAACTTATTTGTCCGTAATCCATACGCCCTTATTGTATTATAAGTTCCTACAACACCAGCCCACCAACCAAAAGCACATAATCTTTGACCATTATCATCTACCAAATATTCATAATCAGAAAAAGTAATACCCAACTCTATCATCTTTTTAATCAAAGGTCTATTATAAGGTTGTTCCTTTGCAATATGACCAAAGAAAAAATAATGCTTATTTGGTATTAACGAATCAAGTTTTACTTCTTTAATACCAAATAAAATATCACAATTTTCGAGTGAATCAACAACAGATATCCCATATTTTGCATATTCCTCATCAATATACGCACGAACATCACTCTTTTGTACAAAAAATTTTGCTTGTGGATATTTTTCCTGAATATTCAAAATTTCATTAGGAGTTAACGCAACTCTATTATCAATTGGAATCTTTGTTTCTTTTATTATTCCTATTTTTATCATATCTTCTAAGAATTTATAACTTTACTTCATTCTTTAAATTAAACTTACGAGAAAACTAATGTTTTGCTCTTCTTAGAATATTAAACCTTGAATTATAAACTCTAAGCCAAGAATCCAAATAATCTTGAACATCCTTTGATATAGTTTCTGATAAGAAAAAAAACACTCTTGACTTTATATACCAAAAATAAAATGAATCATTTTATTTCCTATATGTTTTTATAAATTCAAAACAATAATCTAAAGACCTTATTTTCAAAAAATAAGAAAAACACAAATAAATCACTAAATATACTAAAACTACAATCAATGATTCTATATATACATCACAAACTAAGAAAAAAGAAATTATATATGTAAGAAAAAATGCTAGCAACGAAACAAACGATAATGGCAATAAATCTTTTATTTGATGAAAAAGCTTATAACCTACATGCTTACTAACTAAATAAGCATTAGAAAACATCAAAAACCAAGATCCAAATACCATACCCCACAACAAACCTTTTACATTCCATAAACACATCCCAATAATCATTGCTAACAGACCTACAGAACGTTTAATTATTGTCCATACAAACAAATCTTTACTTTTTCCCTTACTTGCAACCGCAAAATAAAGAACCCCCTGCAAACACACAGCCATACCAGCAACACATAATATTTGGAAATAAGGAACACTTGCTAACCATTGTTCCCCATATAAAAATATTATCAATGGCTCCGCTACTAAAATTAATATCAACATCATCGGAAATGTTACAAAAGACAAAGAAATCATTAACTTTTGTAAAACACTTTTCATTGCATTATTATCATTTTGAAATTTTGATAACACAGGATATGATACTTGATCTGCTACCCCAGAAAAACTTTGAGAAGCTATGGCCTCCAATCTATACGCTTGCGTATAATACCCCATTATTGCAGGTGAAAAAAATCTACCAATCAACAATCCTTGTATATTATTACAAAATGTATTTATCAAATTAGAAATAAGAATAAAACTTCCAAAACTAAACAATTGTTTAAACGACTCTTTTGAAAAAGAAAAATCTGGCATCCATTTATTAAGAATCCATAACAAAATAGAAATAAAAGAACTAGCTATTATTTGTTGTGCAACCAAAGCCCACACACACCAGCCTTTCCAAGCCAAAATAATTGCAGAAACAGCAGCAATAATATGAGCTATAATAGTAACATTTGCAAGTCTCTTAAATTTAAGTTGTTTTCTTAATTGATTTGTCTGAATTATATTAAGTGAATTGATTATCAAAACAATACCTTGCACTCGCAAAATCGATGACAACAACTCCATATGATAAAACTCAGCAATAAATGGTGCACTTAAATACAACACTCCATACAACACCGATGATATAAATATGTTCCACCAAAATATAGTAGAATAATCTTCTTGCGTAGGATCTTTCTTTTGAATCAACGCAGAACCAAAACCACCATCAACAAATGTATTAGAAACAACTATAAATATAGCCAACATTCCTATACATCCATAATCCTCTGGCGTCAACATACGTGCAAGTACAATATTAGAAACAAAGGAAATTCCCATATTTCCAAATTTCTGTACCGCACTCCATATCATCCCTGATAGTGTTTTCGTCTTTAAATCTTGAGCCATTATATGCTATTTTTCAACGATTCTTATACATCTCCTCATAATACTTCTCATACTCACCAGATGTAATGTTATCCATCCATTCTTGATTGTCGAGATACCAACAAACTGTTTTTTCTATACCTTCTTCGAATTGCAATGATGGTTCCCAACCTAATTCTTTTTGTAATTTTGTTGAATCTATTGCATAACGAGCGTCATGACCAAGTCGGTCTGTTACATACGTAATCAACTCCAATGAATGACCTTCTGGATTACCAAGTATTCTATCTACGGTTTTTATCATCACCTTAATGAGGTCAATATTTTTCCATTCATTGAATCCACCTATATTATAAGTATCTGCAATAGTTCCATTATGGAAGATTACATCTATTGCACGTGCATGGTCTTCTACGAATAACCAATCACGCACATTCTCTCCTTTACCATACACTGGTAGCGGTTTACGATGACGTATATTATTAATAAACAATGGTATCAATTTTTCAGGAAATTGATATGGTCCATAGTTATTCGAACAATTTGTTACAATTGTTGGCATTCCGTATGTATCATGGAACGCACGCACAAAATGGTCAGATGATGCTTTTGATGCTGAATATGGCGAGTGAGGATTGTATTTTGTTGTTTCATAGAAAAAATCATCACCATACGCTTTATGTCCTTCTGAAGATGCCACAGTTTTGAATGGAGGCTCTATTCCTTCTGGACGATTCATCTCTAATGCACCATAAACCTCATCTGTAGAAATATGATAAAAACGTTTACCTTCATACTTCTCTGGTTGTGCTTCCCAATATAGTTTTGCAGCTTGAAGAAGCGACAATGTTCCCATCACATTAGTACGTGCAAATGTAAATGGGTCTTTTATACTTCTATCCACATGACTTTCTGCTGCCAAATGGATAATACCATCTACATGCTCATCTTGCATCAATTGATAAAATGCTTCAAAATCACAAATATCCATTCTCACAAATTTATAATTTGGCTTATCTTCTATATCCTTAAGATTAGCAAGATTACCTGCGTATGTGAGTTTATCTACATTAATGATATTATACTCTGGATATTTGTTTACGAACAAACGTACTACGTGTGAACCTATAAAACCTGCTCCTCCAGTAATAACTATATTGCGTTTCATATTTTAGATTTTTAGATATTAGACACGAGACACGAGATTATTAATACATTTTCTTAGTGAATCTGTCCAATATGGGACTTCTACATCAAATATTTCTTTTATTTTTGTTTTGTCAAGCACTGAATACGATGGTCGTTTCACTGGACTTGGAAATTCATTACTATGACATGGCTGAATATCACAATCTGTCGTTCCATTATATTCTGCTATCATCTTAGTAAAATCGTACCACGAACAAACTCCTTCATTTGAATAGTGATAAACACCAACCTGACTACCATCAAATTTTGCTATCACCACTTCTATTGCTTTTGCTAAATCGTATGCATACGTTGGTGTTCCTACTTGGTCGAATACAACTTTCAACTGTGGTTTTGTTGCAGTAAGATTCATCATTGTCTTACAGAAGTTTTTACCAAACTCAGAATACAACCATGCTGTACGAATAATCACATAATCACAACCTACTATCTGTATTCGTTGTTCGCCATGCAATTTTGTCATACCATATATTCCTGTAGGCGTTCCTTTCTGGTCTTCTCTACATGGTACATTATATGGCTCTTTTCCAAACACATAATCAGTTGAAATCTGAATAAGAAAACCGCCAACCTCTTTCATTGCTTTCGCAAGATTTTCTGGTGCTTCGGCATTCAATTTTTCAGCCAATTCTTCATTGGTCTCTGCTGCATCTACATTTGTATAAGCTGCGCAATTGACTATAACATCAACTTTATTAGCAACTACACATTGACGCACTGCATCCAAATCGGTTATATCAAGATACGTTGTTTCTACGCCTTCAACTTGATTAACATCAGTAAAAATATAATTATCACCACTATTTTTAGCAATAATGCGCATTTCATTACCAAGCTGACCATTTGCTCCTGTTACAAGTATTGTTTTCATCTCACTCAAATTCAGGATAAAGATTTACATTATAATCAAATGGCGAATCAAATTCATTAAAAAATACATGCTTAGTATCCTTATCAGATAAAATTGCCTGTTCCATTGGTATTTTCCAATCTATACCGAAAGATGTATCTTTAATATTTACCCCACCATCTGCTTCTGGGGCATAGAAATTATCGCACTTATATTGAAAAACAGCTGTTTCACTTAGGACAACGAAACCATGAGCAAATCCGCGAGGCACAAAGAACTGACGATGATTTTCTTCACTCAACTCCACTGCTACATGTTGTCCGTAGGTAGGTGAACCCTTACGAATATCAACTGCCACATCAAGCACCCGACCTTTCACACAACGTACCAATTTACTTTGTGCAAATGGAGGTCGTTGAAAGTGTAAACCTCGCATCACACCATAACTTGACATACTTTCGTTATCTTGCACAAAGTTCACTTTACGAACTTTCTCTTCAAATTCCCTTTGTGAAAAACTTTCAAAAAAATATCCACGCGAATCCTTAAATATTTTTGGTTCTATTATAATCAACCCCTCTATCGCTGTTTTTATTACTTCCATTATCAGTCCAAATTAGGTTTACCTGTTGTTTTTATCTCTCCTATAACCTTCAAAAGATATTGACCATACTGATTTTTAATCATTGGTTGAGCCAACTCACGCATACGCTCCTCTGTAATCCAACCCTGACGATATGCAATTGCTTCCAAACAAGCTATTTTCAAACCTTGACGTTTTTCTAACACTTCAATATAAGTAGAAGCTTCTGATAATGAATCATGTGTACCTGTATCAAGCCATGCAAATCCACGCCCTAATATTTGGACTTTCAATTCGCCATCTGCTAAAAATTCTTGATTAACAGTTGTAATTTCATACTCTCCTCGAGTCGATGGTTTAATATGTTTTGCAACCTCTACCACTTTATTTGGATAGAAATACAAACCTACCACTGCATAATTTGATTTTGGATTTGCTGGCTTTTCTTCAATTGATAAACAATTACCTTTATCATCAAATTCTGCTACACCATAACGCTCTGGATCATTTACCCAATAACCAAAAACAGTAGCCTTTTTCTCTTCTTCAGCTGTACGAACCGCCTCTTTCAACATACCAGTAAACCCTGCTCCATGAAAAATATTGTCACCTAAAACCAAACATGCTGTTTCATCACCAATAAAATCAGCACCTATAGTAAACGCTTGAGCCAAACCATCGGGACTTGGTTGTTCTGCATATTCAAACTTCACTCCATAATCGGAACCATCACCAAGCAAACGTTTAAAACCAGGTAAATCATGAGGAGTTGAAATAATCAATATCTCTCTAATACCTGCCAACATCAATACCGAAATAGGATAATAAACCATTGGTTTATCATAAATCGGCATCAACTGCTTTGAAATACCTTTTGTAATAGGATACAAACGTGTACCACTACCGCCTGCTAAAACAATTCCTTTCATACTAGTTATTAGTTACTAGTTATTAGTTTTTAGTTATTAATTTCCTTGTTTCTTATTCCCTATTCCTTACACCTTAACTCTCTCACCACTTCTAACGGCCATTTCCAATTTTGATATGCAGCTTGAACTATCATCGGAGACAAAATCATACCCAACACTCCCATATCTAACCACACAACAAACACACCCAACAAAATCAACACACCACATGCCGACATCAACGATGCCTTAAAAAATGGCACTTCATTCCGCGATAATAAATATTGAGCTGCATTTGAATGATTATATTCCAAATAATGTTGTACAAATACTAATATCAACAACCCTGTTGGCAATAACATCGTACTACTTTTCAACACACCTAACATCCAATCTCCCCATAAAACAATCACAGTACCCGACAAAACAAATACAAACAACATCACAATACTTGACAAATAAAACGTCCGCCTCACTAAATCCAAACGCCCCTCAACTCTCCACTGAAATACTTTAGGCATATACACCCGAGAAACAATTCCTGCCAACATACCTATAACTACCAACAATTGCAATGTAATCCCATACGATGCCATCATTTCCAACGATACATACAAAGAACCAATAAACATACTTGATTTATTGATAATAAATCCACCCAATGATGTTAACCCGACTTTCACTGCATTTGGCGTAATTACCGATAAAACGCCCTTATAATCAACATCATCTACAATACTCAACCCATCAATTATTTCTTTTGTATAAAAAGCTCGTTTACTTAAATAACGCACCAACAACACCGATATTGCTTGCGAAGAAACAATTGCAACTAATCCTCCCCCCAACAAAATCAACACAATAGCCAATATAATATACACTACATTACCAATCAATATAATTTGATGAACTCGCTTTATCAACCCTCGACCATTCAACAACGCTTCGTAATACAATGTATATAAATTATAACTATTTATCAACACTAAAATCCCCCACGCAACATAAACCTCGCGTACATCACCACTATAATCCCGACACAAACTATAAACATAAAATGTACCTACCACAGCAAACAACACGAACAATACAATAGCCATTCGAGAATAAAAATATCGCATTGCTCTAATTGTTCCACCTAACAAAGAATAATCCACCTTATTTATATATAAGGGCTCTACAGATTCATACCCCTCCTTTTTCAAAGAACTAACGCCACTAAACACATACGATACATTACGTGCAAAAGAGACATTAAATCCAAAATCAAAAATAAAAGTCAATTGTGCAATAGCTGTAAAAATAGTCCAAATACCCACAGATTCAACTGGCAACATTCGCAAAACAAAAGGGAACAACAAAACTCCAGCTCCTATCTTAAAAAAAGTAGCAAGTAATGTCCACACAAAATCTTTTCGTCCTACATCTGCAACAGCCATATTATCCTACTTCTTACTTTTCAATTCTGAATCAATTTTTTGATATACCGAATTCTGCGATTTATATTCAGGCACCATCTCTTTCATCGTACGCACAACAAGATAATCCTGATTTGCCTTTCCATATTCAAACAACTTATCATACATTGGCAACATCTCATCATAATCATACTCACGCACATTAGCAATCATAATCTTATCATGCGATGTTGGTTTCACTAATTCTTCATCATTCAACAACTCTTCATACAATTTCTCACCAGGTCGCAAACCTGTATATTCAATCTTAATATCAACACCAGGTTCCAAACCAGACAAACGTATCATTTTCTTAGCTAAATCAGCAATTTTTACAGGCATACCCATATCAAATACAAATATTTCACCACCATTACCAATTGTACCAGCCTCCAACACCAATTGGCAAGCTTCTGGTATAGTCATAAAATAACGAATAATATCAGGGTGAGTAACAGTTACAGGTCCACCTTTTTCAATTTGTTGATGGAATAAAGGAATAACAGAACCATTAGAACCTAACACATTACCAAATCGTGTTGTAATAAATCGTGTTGTTTTTCCTCCTTGCCGAGCCAACTTCTTAGCCAAACTTTGCACATATATCTCCGCCACTCGTTTTGAACACCCCATTACATTTGTTGGATTAACAGCCTTATCCGTCGAAACCATTACAAACGAACTAACCCCATATTTAACTGCCATATCAGCAACATTACAAGTTCCTTTAACATTTGCAATTACACATTCCGAAGGATTATCTTCCATCAAAGGCACATGTTTGTAAGCTGCGGCATGAAACACAACATTCGGATGCATTTCAGCAAATACAGACTCTATTCTATCACGCATACGCACATCTGCTATCACAAATGCATATTCTATATTACGAAATTTTTCCGTCAATTCCAATTTAATATTATGCAACGGAGTTTCTGCATTATCAAGCAACACCAATTTACGAGGATTAAACATAGACAACTGACGCACTATTTCGCTACCAATTGACCCTGCTGCCCCAGTAATCATCACCACTTTACCCGAAATCATCTTCCCAATAGGTATTTTATCTATTTCTATCGGCTTACGTCCCAACAAATCTTCAATTTGTATCTTACGCAAATTCCGTTCAACATTAAATCCTTCCACTTCATCTCCTTCTTTGTAATTTGTCAATTTAGGAATCATCAAAAGCTGCAATCCTGCATCTGCAAACATATTTAATTCTGAAGACACTGTACTTTCTGTAAGTTTCAATGGAGATATAACAACAGCTTTAATTTTCTTTTTATCTAATAAATACATCAAATCTGCATTATTTGTCGAATAAATAGGTAAACCAAAAATCTCTTTATTTTGATTTTTCTTATCATCTACAAATCCAACCACACGATAACGAGAATTAGTCTCCGCACGAAGCATTTTTGCAATCGAAATACCAGCCGACTTCGTACCATAAACAACTACAGGCATAGTTCTACCTGAACTAACAACAAAAACATCATACAAAGTCTTAACAGAAACACGCAAAAACATCAACAATAAAAATGCAAACACTCCATAAAGCAATATTCCTAAGCGCAAAAAAAGTCCATCTCCGATAAACGAAACACTGACATAATAAACTATGAATAGCGAAACAATATTTGCTATAATTGCTGATAACAATTTTGTTATATCAACAAAAGTTGAATAACGAACTATACCTGAATATGTATGAAACACCCAAAACCAAACAATTTGAAAACCTAAAGTAATCAAAATATTGGTAATTTTATACAATTCTATGTCTGCAAATTGAAAATAATAATAGTGATATGCCAATTGATACGCTAAAACGTATGCAACTAAACACAACACAACATCAAGCATCAATACCATCCAACGTGGCAGATAACCTATTGAAGATAAGTGTGAAAAAATATCACTACTCTTAACCTTATTTAATAATTTATCCATTAAAATTCTACTATTTTCGACAATAATACTTATCATACAAAGATATAACTTTTTTTTTATATATTAAAGTATATTTGACATTTTTTTTGCAAGGTTAATTTTTTTTTTTTGCATGTAGTTAGTTTTATCCCTTTATTAACTTTTATTTAACACTATTAAAACATATTTAACAAATGAATTTTATAAACTAAATAAAAAGTCATCAAATAATCAATAAAATCAATTTTATTTACTATCTTTGCAAAAATTATAAAACTAACCAATCATGAACAAAAATCTACTTTTCTCCGCTATTCTTGCAACAATCATAAGCCTTATTTCTCTCTCGGCTTGTTGCTCTAACAATCAACCAACTACTAAAGTAAAACCTGGCATCGAAGTCCTCCGCGACCAAAATTTCGACATCCTCAAAGGCAAACGTGTAGGTCTTATTACAAATCCTACCGGCGTTGATTCTCATCTCAAATCTACAATCGACATTCTCCACGAAGCCGAAGACATCGAACTCGTCGCTCTTTTCGCTCCCGAACATGGTGTACGTGGTGATGTATATGCTGGCGACCACGTTGACAACACTGTTGACCCACGCACAGGTGTTCCTATGTACTCTATCTTCGGCAAAACTCGCAAACCAACACCCGAAATGCTTGAAAATGTAGATGTTATTGTATATGACATTCAAGACATCGGCTGTCGTTCTTACACTTTCATCAGCACAATGGGCATGGGTATGATAGCTGCTGCCGAAAACGATAAAGAATTCGTTGTCCTCGACCGTCCTAACCCTCTCGGAGGCAATCGCATCGAAGGCAATCTCGTCGAAGACGGATACGTATCGTTCGTTTCTCAATTCAAAATTCCTTACCTCTATGGTCAAACTCCTGGCGAACTAGCCCTCATGCTCAACGAAGAGGGTATGCTCGGCGAAAAATGTAAACTAACAGTCATCCCTATGGAAGGTTGGACTCGCAACATGACTTGGGACGAAACTGGTCTCGAATGGATACCTGCCTCACCTCACATCCCTTACCCTCAATCTGCTATCTACTACCCTGTTACAGGTATTCTCGGCGAACTCTACTACATTAATATGGGCGTAGGCTACCCTCTCCCATTCCAAACTATCGGAGCACCTTGGTTCAATGCCGACTCACTCGCCACAAACCTCAACGCTCTCAATCTCCCTGGCGTTCGCTTCCGCCCAATCCACTACAAACCATACTATTCTACCTCTAAAGGCGAACTCTGTGGTGGCGTACAAATCTACATCACCGAATACGAAAAAGCTCGCCTCACTGAAATACAATTCTATGTTATGCAAGTAGTTAAAGAGATGTATCCTCATCACGACATCTTCAAAGAAGCCCCTCAAAACCGCTTCCAAATGTTCGATAAAGTGTGTGGTACAAATTTCATCCGCGAAAAATTCTCTGAAACCTACCGCTGGGCCGACGTAAAAGACTACTTCGAAAAAGACGAAGAAGCCTACCGCCAACTCTCTTCAAAATACTATTTATACAAATAAAAAAACTATCTCCTTTTGTCATTCTCTCAAAAAAACAAGCGAAGCGAGTAAAAGTCTAATATCTCGTGTCTCACATCTAAATATCTAAAAAATGAACCTAAGGTCATGAACAAAGTGAATAATTATAAATTAATAAATTCCCTCGCATGGGGCACCGATGCCGGATTCTACCGACTACTACCTAAATCTGTCGAACATCCCAACAACGAAGCCGATATCATCCGCCTCATCCAGCAAGCCCACAACGAGCATCGCCACATCACTTGGCGTGCTGCTGGCACAAGTCTTTCCGGACAAGCTATTAGCGACGACATCCTCGCCGTTGTAGGCAAAAAATGGGAACGTTATACTATTCTTGACAATGGCAAACGCATTGTACTTCAACCAGGTATCATCGGACAACGCGTCAACGAACTTCTCATGCCCTATGGTCGCAAATTTGGTCCCGACCCTGCATCTATCAAAAGCGCAATGGTCGGTGGCATCATCTCCAACAATGCCTCTGGTATGTCGTGTGGCATTCACGCCAATAGCGACAAAATGCTGCAATCGGTGCGTATAATTCTCTCCGATGGCACTATTCTCAATACGGGCGACGAACACAGTCGCAACGAATTCCGTAAAACTCACCCCGAATTCATAGCCCGCATCGAGGCTCTACGCGACCAAACTCGCGCTAATCAATCACTTACTGCTCGTATTCGCTCTAAATATAGTATCAAAAACGTAACAGGTCTCAACATTCTCCCTTTCATCGAACACGACGACCCTTTCGACATCATCACGCACCTCATGGTTGGCTCCGAAGGCATTCTCGCTTTCCTTGCCGAAGCCACTATGACCACTCTCCCAATCCTACCTTATTCAGCAAGTGCACTCATCTATTTCACCGACACTTGCAATGCTTGTAGTGCAATTATCAGTCTCAAAAAGAACCCTGTATCTGCTGTCGAACTCTTTGATTATAAATCACTCTGCTCTGTCAAAGATAGCGTAGAAAACTTCGAGCAACTTCCTGCTACCACAATGGCTCTGCTCATTAAGGTCGAAGCCGAAACTGAGGCTCAACTCAACTCTCAAATCAACACTGTAAACCAAACTATTGCGCAATTCCAAACTCTTCGTCCTCACGCCTTTACGTCCGACCCTACTACCGTAAATCAATATTGGGCTATCCGTTCAGGCATATTCCCATCAGTGGGCAGTATGCGTCCTGTTGGCACTACTTGCCTCATCGAAGACGTTGCCTTCCCAATCCACCATCTCGTCGAGGCCACAGAAGAACTTCAACAACTCCTTGAGCATCACCACTATGACGATGCTGTAATATATGGTCATGCCCTCGAAGGCAACTACCACTTCATCATCAACCAACGCTTCGACTCTCAAGCCGAAATCAATCGCTACGAGGCTCTTATGGAAGATGTTGCCAATATGGTAGTCGGTCACTACGATGGCTCGCTCAAAGCCGAACATGGCACAGGTCGCAACATGGCTCCATACGTCGAACGCGAATGGGGTGCTGATGCCTTCCAACTCATGAAAGAGGTAAAACATCTCTTCGACCCCGACAATATCTTCAACCCAGGTGTTATCTTCAACGACGACCCTAAGTGTCACATTTCCAACCTCAAACCACTTCCTCAATGTCACCCTCTCATCGACCGTTGCATCGAATGTGGTTTCTGTGAGGTTAATTGCGTCACTTGTGGTTTCTCGCTTTCTTCTCGCCAACGCATTGTCGTTCAGCGCGAAATATCTCGCTTGCAACAAACCCACGAAGATGATGCTCGTCTCAATCAACTCATCAAAGAGTTCCGATATTTAGGTAATGCCACTTGTGCAGGCGATGGACTCTGCTCTACTTCATGCCCTATCAAAATCAATACAGGCGAACTCATTCATGTCATACGCGAACGCGAAATCAACCAAAGCCGTATGGCTCAATCTATTGGCAAATTCGCAGCTAACCACCTTGCTGGCATCGAAACTACTCTCGGCGTAGGT
>JAEIGA010007006.1_pt1 | contig 17144 bp, 15 predicted proteins | sample 9270691 | NCBI WGS metagenome assembly JAEIGA01 (sample SAMN17057246, study PRJNA624740) | gut metagenome | biome: biome; isolation source: fecal sample | host: Bos grunniens | place: China: Xizang | collected 2019 | reverse complement strand
GGTTGCTGCGCTGGGTGGTCTTCTGACGGTCTATCTCGGCCAGGCGCTGCTTGAGCAACGACATGCGGTTGAGGATGATACGGCGGTCCATCTCTAACTGTGTCTCACCTGGACCACGAAGACCCACGGAACCCTTACCGCCACCGCTGCCGGAACCACCGCCCTGACGCTCGAGGTGAGTCCAAAGGCGTTGCAGGCGCGGCAGCATGTAGCGGTACTGCGCCAGTTCCACCTGTGTCTTGGCATTGGCTGTCTGTGCACGCATGGCAAAGATGTCCAGAATAAGGGAGGTTCTGTCCAGAACCTTTACCTTCAGCTCCTTTTCTATGTTGCGCAACTGCTTGGCAGAGAGTTCGTCGTCGAAGATAACCATGGACACATAGCGTTCGGCATCCTCTTCTGCCTCTATCCACGCACGTATCTCCTGCAGTTTGCCTATACCCAGATAGGTGACGCTGGAAGGACCGTTGAGGCGCTGGGTGAAGCGCTTAACGGTGCGTGCCCCTGCCGTCTCGGCAAGGAACTCAAGTTCGTCGAGATATTCCGTTGTCTTGCGCTCATTCTGCTGTGGAGTGATGATACCCACCAGTATGGCGGTCTCTTCGGTCTCGCCCACAATGTCGCTATGAGCCACCTTGCCCATGCCATCCTCGAAGGGAAGGCTTGAGCGCGAGGCATTGTAGTATTTGCTTCTTGTTGTCTTCATGTCCTTGTATTACTTCACCTGCATGACCAGATACTTGCTGACACTCCAGAAACGGCTGGGGTTGGAAATATGCAGTTCATAATAGCCATTGGCATCCTTGGCAAGCATGTAACTGCCATTGGGGTGCGTAGTGAGCAGCTGGGCTGACTTGCTGTAGGTCTTGATGTTCTTGACCTGACGAATGTCTATCTCCGTGAAGTAGTCCTTGTTGAAATCGTTGTCCTTCAGCACCTCACCGCCCTTGAGGATACCCTGCTCCTTCAGTTCGGCCTTGGTTCCATACACAAACCACGCATTGTTGATCTGTTTCTCCTGGCGTGCCACTGTACCTGCCTGTTCCTTGCTGACCTCGGTCAGGTTGCTGACGCTCTGCGACAGGGAGTCTATGCGCATGCTCTGGACCTGGATGGTGGAGTCCTTCTCGGCCAGAGAAGCCTGCAGTTCCTGGATGCGCAGATTCTGTGTCTCCACCTGTGTCTGCAAACCGTCTACAAGACTCTTCAGCTTGTCGCCCTTGAAACGGCTGGCATTGAGTTTCTCCCTGAGCTGTGCCACGAGTTCGCGGTTCTGCTGCATGGCCTCGCAGATATACTCCATGTTGTCGCGGATGATTTCACGTGAAGAGGCACTCTCGATACTGCCGTCTGCCACAGTGACACGCCCTTCGGCCTCGGCAATACGGCGAATGCCGGTCTGCACCTCAGTCATAGTGGTTATGATATCATTGAGTTCTGCATCCTTGTCGTCCACAATGGCCTGCAGGGAGTCAACCTGCTGCTGCATACGTGCGTTGTTCTCATTCTGACTCTGGTTTCGGCAGGAAGCCATCATGATGATACCTGCCAAGATAATGACGATCTTCTTCATATCCTTGTCTGTAACTTATTGCTGTTTGTTTCTGTATTTACTGAAATGACGTTTCTCCTCTATGCCCTCCTCCTGCTTGTCCTGAGATGGGGATGCCGGGACTTCCGCCTCGTCGCAACCTGCCACCACAATGACAAACTCGCCCCGGGGCTCGTTCTCTGTAAAATGGACAAGCACCTCGGACAGAGTGCCTCGAACGCTTTCCTCGTGCATCTTGCTGATCTCGCGGCATGCGCTGCACTGGCGCTCGGCGCCAAAAACTTCAATGAACTGCTGGAGAGCCTTTACCACTCTATGCGGACTTTCATAGAATATCATGGTGCGTGATTCGGTCTTCAAGGCCTCAATACGGGTCTGACGCCCTTTCTTCTGGGGCAGGAACCCTTCAAAGCAGAATCGGTCGCAGGGCAGGCCACTGCTGACCAAAGCAGGAACGAAGGCTGTGGCGCCGGGCAATGTGACTACCTCCACACCTGCCCTTACCGCCTCGCGCGCAACAAGGAAACCGGGATCGCTGATTCCGGGAGTGCCGGCATCGCTGACCACGGCTATAGTCTCTCCACCCATAAGGCGCTCCACAACACGGGCAACTGTCTGGTGCTCGTTGAACTTATGGTAGGAGAGCATGGGCTTGTGTATGTCGAAATGGCGCAGCAGGTTACCGCTGGTACGCGTATCCTCTGCCAGTATCATATCGCACTCGCGGAGTACCCTCAGGGCACGCGCCGTGATGTCCTCGAGATTGCCGACCGGTGTCGGCACCAGATACAATGTTCCCATCCGTTTGGGGTTTTATATATTTCTTTGTGTGTACAAATTTAAGCATAATATTTTAATTCCGGCATCTGCAGATAGGCAAAAATACTTTTACGTAATATTTATTAAGGTTCATGACGTGGGCATCAATATAATTTGTACCTTTGCCCGCATGAAATACGTAACCAACAGCAATGGCGAAATGATGCGCCGAGGACGCATAGAGGTGATATGCGGCTCCATGTTCTCGGGCAAGACCGAAGAACTGATCAGACGCATGAAGCGTGCCATGTTTGCAAGACAGAAAGTGGAGATATTCAAACCCGCTCTGGATACCAGATACAGCAACGAGGACGTAGTCAGCCACGAGGGCAACAGCATACCCAGCACGCCGATAGACTCCAGTGCCAGCATACTGCTCATGGCACAGGACTACGACGTGATAGGCATTGACGAGGCACAGTTCTTTGACGAGCATATAGTGGAGGTGTGCAACCAGTTGGCATACCAGGGCGTGAGGGTGATAGTGGCAGGTCTCGACCTTGACTTCAAGGGCGAACCCTTCGGTCCCATGCCACGCCTGCTTGCTATTGCCGACGAGGTGAGCAAAGTGCATGCAATATGTGTAAGGTGTGGTGCACTGGCCTACGTGAGCCACAGACTGGTGAATGAGGAAAAGCAGGTCCTGCTGGGGGAGAAAACGGAGTACGAGCCCTTGTGCCGCGACTGCTACAGAAAGGCCACAGAAGAGTGTCTGCACCAAGAAAATACATGAGCATGTGAAACATTTTCCTGCAAACATACTACTCATTTCGTTAATTCTTCATATCTTTGCACCTGCTAAGGCGGTTTGTGCCACCAAGGCAGACATAGATTGCGCCCAGATGGTGGAATTGGTAGACACGAGGGACTTAAAATCCCTTGACCATTGCGGTCGTACGGGTTCGAGTCCCGTTCCGGGCACAATTATTGCAAAAGAACATCGTCCTGCGACATACACAGATATGTCGTGGGACGATTTCGTTCAGTCGCTGACCTACGATCAGGAGAACATGGGAGAAGAGGCATGGCAACAATACCTGGAACAACTGGAATGGCTGCACTCGCACCCCATGGACATAAATACCGCAACACCAACGGAAATGGCTCTGATTCCGTTTCTTACTCCTGCCCAGATAGAGGCCATACAGGCATACGTACACCTGGACGGGCCCATGAAGTCGCTGGGCGAACTGGCGCTGATTCCCGAGATAGACTACCAGACGCGCCGGGTGCTGCCTCTGTTTTTCCAGGTAAAGTCCGGAAAAATATCCAAACGAGCAAATTCCGAGAAAAAAAGCTGGTTTCATGATATGCGCAACACTGTTGACAGCCGCCTGGACATACCGCTTTACTACAGAAAAGGATATCAGACGGGCAAATACAGAGGCAACCCTCTCTACAACCGCATCAGGTACTCCTTGGAGAGCGAGCATGTGAACATAGGGGCGCATGCAAAGAAGGATCCAGGCGAGGGATTCTACGACAGTTTCGGAGGTTTTGCAATGTTGCGCAACAAGGGCATCGTCAGGTCTGCGGTCATTGGCGATTATCGTGCCGGATGGGGCGAAGGACTGGTGATAAGCCGTGGCACGTCCACCAACAAAAGCAGCATGATGAGCAATACGAGCCAAGGAATACGTCCCATGACGGGAATGTCGGAAAGCGGGTTCCTGCGTGGTGCGGCGATAACATTGGGAAGCGAGGAAGAATGGAAGAGCCAACGGAAGATGTTCAACTTGAGCGCTACCCTTTTCGCCTCGTACCAAGCCCTGGATGCAACATTGGACAAGGACGGGAACGCAAAGACTATAGTGGAGAACGGCTATCATCGTACGGAAACGGAGATTGCAAAGAAGAACAACACCCGTTCCGCCTTGATGGGAGCACACCTTCAGGCGGATATTGGACATTTCACAATAGGCGCAACAGGATACTGGCAGCATTTTGACCGCAAACTCTCGCCCGGCACGGAGATATACCGCCGTTGGTATCCCCAGGGGCAAGACTTCGGGGCCGTGGGTTTGCATGGCGGCTACAGCCAATACCGCTGGACTGCATCGGCCGAAGTGGCATACAGCACCGGACATGGAGGAATTGCCACAATGGGACGAGTGCAATGGCTGGTGAGCAGGAACCTAAAGATAGGAGCATTGGGGCGTTACTACAGCCACAAGTTTCACTCGTTCCAGGCTGCTGCCATAGGCGAGAACTCCAAGGTGCAGAACGAGACAGGAGTCATGCTTCGTATAGAGGCGAGACCATGGGACAGGCTGGAACTGACGGGATATGCCGATTTCTTTGCTGACTACTGGCCCAGATATGGCATGACAAGGTCCAGCAACGGACAGGAGATAATGGCAGAAGGCAAGTTTGCCGCCTCGGAAAGAAACTCCATATCCCTGCGCTACCAGATGAAGCGCAAGGCAGCAAACGACCTTATCCTGCCCCATCACCGCATAAGAGTACAATGGACGTGCCTTGCACTTGAAAAATGGAAATTGCAAAGCACTGCTCTCCTGCATATGGCAGATACAAAGAAACCGGGAGTGGGATTTGGGCAACTTGTACAAGGCAGGATGCTGAAGGAAGATGCCCTCCGAATGGGCGTGATGGCAGGTTACTTCCATGCACCCGACTACCTTACACGAGTCTACATCTACGAACCTGCACTGTGGAACAGCACCTCCTCTACGTCACACTACGGTCATGGCCTTAGGTTTGCCACCACCATACGATACACATTCCCGCGCTCCCACTGGATGATAGAGGCCAAGTATGCACTTACCCACATGCTTGACCGCAACAGCATCTCCTCGGGCTTGCAGGAAATTCCCGCCCCCACCCGACAGGATATCTCTGTACAGGTGAGGATGGAGTATTGAGTGACGGATACGGCCGCACTCATCACCTAATTGCAAAACCATCAGCAGAAGGGACGCTGCGTGCAGTGTCCCTTCTGCTGATGGTTGCCAACGTGATTCAAAACTCGCCTTCGCGAAGCTTCGTTAATTGTGCACCAAGGTGCCGATATCCTCGCCGGAAATAACCTTCTTGAGATTGCCTACGATATCCATGTTGAACACATAGATGGGGAGATCGTTCTGCATGCACATGGCGGTGGCGGTGATGTCCATAACCTTGAGTCCCTTGGCAATGACATCCTGATAGGTGATGTCCTGGAACTTGGTTGCTGTGGGATCCTTCTCGGGGTCGGCAGTGTAGATGCCGTCCACACGGGTGCCCTTGAGCATAACGTCGGCTTCAATCTCTATACCACGCAGGGAAGAACCTGTATCGGTGGTAAAGTAGGGAGAACCCGTTCCAGCGCTCATTATGACAACCTCGCCACGTTCCATGGCCTCGATGGCCTTCCACTTGGTATAGAACTCGCCGATAGGCTCCATGCGGATGGCGGTGAGCACACGGTTCTTCTGACCAATAGCACCAAGAGCACTACTCAGGGCCAAAGAGTTAATCACCGTAGCGCACATGCCCATCTGGTCGCCCTTCACACGATCAAAGCCCTTGCCTGCACCGGTGAGGCCACGGAAGATATTGCCGCCACCGATAACAATGCCTATCTGCACGCCCATCTCGGCAATCTCCTTGATCTGACGTGCATAATCGTTAAGGCGCTCGGTGTTGATACCCTGTTTCTGCTCTCCTGCAAGACTCTCGCCAGAGAGTTTCAGTAAGATACGATTGAATTTCATAGTAGATAATATTTCTGGTTATTCTTTTTCTTTTTAACGTTTGAGCTTTACCTGCTTGAAAGCATAGCGACGTGGAAGTCCGTCCTCGTCCCTGATGATAATGTGCCCGTCAGGTTCAACATGGGAGATGACACCAGCGAATGTGCCTGTCTCGTCCTGAAAGCAGCGCTTCTCTCCTCGCAGATACAGGTGACGGTGATACTCTTCCCTGATATAGTCGTAGGAACCTGCCTGCACCTCCTCATAGTATAGAGCAAAGCGCCCTGCAACCGAGCGTATGATATCGGCAGGAGGCACTATCCTATTTATATATATACGCAAGGACGTTGGCGGAGCAGCAAGACCTTCTGGAAACTCCGTCTGGTTCACGTTGATGCCACTACCTATAACCGAGCGCCCCACGAACTTGCCCATAAGCACATTCTCTATGAGCGTGCCGCAGATCTTCTCATCACCGCAATATATGTCGTTGGGCCACTTGATGCTTATGCCTTCGAGATAACCGTCAAGCACTTCCTTAATGGAAAGCGCCATGGCCTGACTGAGGACAAAACCGTCTGATGCTTTCAGGGCGGATGGGCAGACAAGGATGCTGAACAGGGCATTCTCACCTGAATTGCTGATCCAGGTATTGCCCATCTGCCCCCTGCCATTAGTCTGATAGGATGCGGAGAGCACTGTAACATCTGCCATTGGTTCATAAGCACGGAGGAAATCGTTGGTAGAGCTGACCTCCTCAAGGTGTCTATATTCCAACGCCAGGTCTGAATGCATGTTCATAATGCTTGATATATGGTTTGTCGGTTGTTCCTATTATGGTAATGACATCGAAACGAACCTCGAGGTCTATGGCGTTGTAACGCAGGTAGGCATCGGCAGCAAGCACCAGCAAGTGCATCTTCCGGCGGGTGACAGCATCCTCGGGCCTGCCATAGAAAGCATTGGCGCGAGCCTTAACCTCCACGAACACAATGGTATCGTCCTTGCGTGCAACAATGTCTATCTCGCGATGTCCGCTACGCCAGTTCCTGTCCAGGATAACATAACCTTTCAAGCGGAGATAGTCTATGGCAATATCTTCGCCCTGTGCCCCAAACTCGTTGTGCTGAGCCATGACGACTACCTCCTCTTTTGGAAAAAGGACTTCATCAGCGTAGCACACTCCTCCTGGAGCACACCAGGCACTATCTCGCACCTCGGATGCAGAGCTTGAGGGGCAAAACGGCGGAATCCCCGCTTTTCATCTGCTGCGCCATACACCACACGGGGTATCTGACACCAACCGAGAGCACCGGCACACATGATACAAGGTTCGACAGTGACGTAGAGGGTGCAGTCCGTTAGATACTTGCCACCCAGATACTCTGTAGCTGCTGTGATAGCCTGTATCTCGGCATGGGCAGTAACATCGTGCAGACGCTCAGTAAGGTTGTGCCCGCGCGCTATAATCTGCCCACGGCAGACGATAACTGCCCCTATGGGCACTTCACCTGCAGAAAGCGCCTTATGCGCCTCCTGCAGGGCCTGTCGCATATACTGTTCGTCGGTCATTCCTGTGACTCCCAGAACTCCAGCTGACCGTCCACGATCCAACGTACATCCTCAGCATCGAATTCGCCCATCTTCTCCTTCTTGGCCTGCTTGACCATAAAGGCTGCTGCCTCCTCGATGTCAATCTCTGCCTCCTCGTCCTCATTGTCCATGAGACCGGCTGTCTCGCAATACTCCACGAAAGCATCCAGGAAATAATACAGGTCGTCCTCGGTGAACTTTTCCTTTATCTCCTGTGGCAGATATCCCTGGATAAACGCCACTGTCTGGCGGTCCTCTTCTGCAAAGAGCAGTTCTTCATTGAAATCGCTCATGGTGAATAAGCTTTTTTGTATTGTCTGTCAATATGTATTACAGGATTGCCTTGAGCTTGTCCTCAAGAACAGCCTTGGTGCATGCACCTACCTGCTTGTCCACGACCTCGCCGTTCTTGATGAACAGGATGGTGGGGATATTGCGTACACCGAAGCGCATTGGAAGATCCTCGTCCTCCTCAATGTCGCACTTGCCGATGACAGCCTGAGAGGCATACTCCTCGGCGAGCTGCTCTACCAATGGAGCCACACGCTTGCAAGGACCACACCATGTAGCCCAGAAATCCAATACTACGGGTTTGCCAGAAGCAACCAGTTCTTCAAAGTTCGCGCTGTTAATAACTTGTGCCATAATAAATAAGTTTTTATCGTTTTGTTTAGTTAAAGTTTAAAGGTTATAGGTTAGGGAGGCAGAGACTCTTGCGCTTCGTTTCCCCCTAATCGTTTATCGTATATTCCATTCCGTCCTGTTCACGCAGGAAGTCCAGGAGCGAGCGGGTGACCTTAATCTTCAGTTCGGACGGTTTCATGGACAGAGTGTGCCCCTCGCTATTGCTGAATACAAACTCTAATGCTACAGGTCCAGGCTCCTGCTTCAGTGTCTCGCTGAGCATCAGCACCGAATCCTCAGTAAGCATGTCGGCATTCAGATGAATGGTAAGTTTCTGTATGAGGTTGTCCTTGATATCGCCCAAGTACTGTATCTCGCCGATAGACAACTGGACACGAGTGGGGTCGTATCTGCCAGGCTGAACGCGTCCTGTTATATATAATGTACTGCCCACCATCATGTAACCGCCCCACTTGGGCCAGTCCTGGCCGAAGAGCGCTATCTCGCCCTGACCGCTATAGTCTTCCAAAGTGACAATGCCGTAACCGGAGCCACGCTTGCTGATACCGGTCTTGACATTGGTGACAATGCCTCCAATCGAGAAGTCGCAGTCGACAAATTCCGAAGGATCCTCCAGATCCGATGCATGCATGTTGCAGATATCACGCACAATAACGGCATATTCGTCCAAAGGATGGCCAGACAGATAGATGCCCACCAGTTCACGTTCCTTGTTGAGGCGTTCCAGCATGCTCCATTGCTCGGCATGCGGAATGGGAGGTGTGCTCACCTCTACCATATCAACGCCAAAGAGGGAGAACTGTGCCTCCATCATGCTTTGCTGATAACTGTTGCCATATCGGGTGAGGGTGTCAAGGAAGACCTCTCCCTTTGCATTGCAGGCAAAGAACTGCTCGCGGCGGATCTGTTCACTGAACGCATCAAAGGCACCGCTGAGAGCCAGGCATTCCATTCCGCTTCGCTTGACGGAAGACATGGGCACACGCTGCACAAAGTCGAACAGGTCCTTGTACGGCCCGTTCTTTTCCCTTTCCGCAACAATTGCCTCGGCTGCAGCCTCGCCCAATCCCTTGATGGCCATCAAGCCAAAGCGTATCTGCGATTTGGAGTTGACACCGAAATTGGGATGAGATTCGTTTACATCGGGGCCCAGCACCTCTATCTTCAATGAGCGGCACTCGTCCAGAAGTTTGGTGATTTCCTTGATGTCGTCCTTGCGTCGGGTGAGAAGAGCAGCCATGAACTCGGCAGGATAGTGTGCCTTGAGGTATGCTGTCTGGTATGCAACCCAGGAGTAGCATGCCGCATGCGATTTGTTGAAGGCATAGGATGCAAACTTCTCCCAGTCGCCCCAGATCTTTTCCAGAACCTTTGGATCATGCCCGTTGCGCACTCCGCCGTCAATGAACTTGGGTTTCATGGCATCTACGATATCCTTCTTCTTCTTACCCATTGCCTTACGCAGAGCATCGCTCTCGCCTCGGGTGAAGTCGGCAAGAAGTCGGCTCAACAACATCACCTGCTCCTGATAGACGGTAATGCCATAGGTATCCTTCAGGTACTTCTCCATGATGGGGATGTCGTACTTTATCTCCTCCTGACCATTCTTGCGGGCAATGAAGGACGGTATATAGTCCATGGGACCTGGGCGATAAAGGGCGTTCATGGCAATAAGGTCCTCAAACACTGTGGGACGAAGTTCCTTCAGATACTTCTGCATGCCGGCGGACTCGAACTGGAAGGTGCCGATAGTGCGCCCTTCTTGATACAGCTTGTAGGTAAGTTCGTCGTCAATGGGCAGGCTGTCAGGGTCTATCTCTATGCCATGCGCCTCCTTTATGACACGACATGCCTCCTTCATCTCAGAGAGAGTCTTCAGTCCAAGGAAGTCCATCTTGATTAGACCTGTGGACTCGATGACATGTCCATCGTACTGAGTAACGGCGGTCTTTTCCCCAGGGAAGTCTGGATCGTCGGCGGTACTCACTGGCACATGCTCGGATATGGGGTCGCGACAGATTATGAAACCACAGGCATGAATGCCGGTGCCACGTATATTGCCTTCAAGCATTCGGGCATACTTTATAGTGTTGGACAGGGCAGGATCGGTACTTGCCTCGGCCTGTTGCAGTTCTGGAGTACACTTTATGGCATTGCTCAGGTTCATCTTCAGGTCCTTGCCGTCCAGGCTAAGCCTTTCGGGAATAGCCTTGCACAAGGCATTGGCCTTTTCCAAGGGAACCTTCTCGATACGTGCCACGTCCTTGAGACTGTTCTTTGTGGCCATGGTGGAGTATGTGATGATGTGTGCACAGTTCTCCTTGCCATACTTGTCCATAACCCACTGGAGGACACGGCCACGCCCGTCGTCGTCGAAATCGGTATCTATATCAGGAAGCGAGATACGGTCAGGATTCAGGAAACGCTCGAACAGCAGATCGTACTTCATTGGGTCCAAACGTGTGATACCCAGGCAATACGCCACCACACTACCGGCAGCAGAACCACGGCCCGGCCCCACCCAGACGCCCAATTCGTTGCGGGCGGAGTTGATGAAGTCCTGCACAATAAGGAAGTAGCCGGGGAATCCCATGGTCTTCATAATGTGCAACTCAAAGCGTATGCGGTCGTCCACGTCCTTCGACAGGTCCTGTCCATACAGTTTGCGAGCGCCTTCGTAGGCAAGATATCCCAGATAGTCTGCCTCGAACTTGATGCGGTACAGTTTGTCCAGTCCGCCCAACTTGGCAATCTTCTTCTCCCCCTCCTCACGAGGCATCTGGTTCTCTCCGTTCTCGTCGGAGGTAAACTCTCGGAACAGGTCCTCGGTGGTAAAACGCTGACGCCATTGCTCCTCAGTACCGAACTCCTCCGGTATGGGAAAGAAGGGCATGATAGGATTAGAGTCAAGGTTGTAGGTCTCCACCTTATCCAAAATCTCAGCAGTGTTGGCAAGAATCTCTGGCAAATCGGCAAACACCTCACCCATCTCCTCACGGGTCTTGAACCACTCCTGCTTGGTATAGAGCATACGGGTGGGGTCGTTCAGGTCCTTGTTGGTGGAAAGGCAGAGAAGATGGTCATGCGCCTCTGCATTGTCCTCGTCCACAAAATGCACATCGTTGGTGGCTATCACCTTTACACCATGCTTCTGCGCCAGTTCCAGAATCACACCGTTCACTTTCTGCTGCAATTCATACACTTCACGGTTTGCCCTTTGACGCGGGTCTCGAACCTGATGGCGCTGAACCTCCAGATAATAGTCCTCGCCCCAGATGCCCTTGAACCACTCAATGGCCTCCTCGGCAGCAGCAATGTCGCCCGACATTATCTTCTTGGGTATCTCTCCGCCCAGGCACGCCGAAGCTATGATGAGTCCCTCGTGATACTGCGCCAGATCCTTATGGTCGGTGCGCGGACGCATGTAGTAGCCATCCACCCACGAACGGCTGACCAGCTTGACAAGGTTCTTGTAGCCAGTCTCGTTCTTGGCAAGAACAATAAGGTGCCAGCCGCTCTGGTCCTGCTTGATTTCGCGAAGGCCCTTGTCGCCACGACGGGCAACATACATTTCACATCCAAATATAGGTTTGAAAGGTTCCAGTCCTTCCTTCTTGCGCTTTCCGTTAACCTTGCAGCAATAGTCAAAATACTCCTTTATGCCGAACATGTTGCCATGGTCGGTCACAGCCATGCCACGCATGCCATCGGCAATGGCCTTATCCACCAATTTGGGGATACTGGCCTGTCCGTCAAGGAGAGAATACTGAGTATGAACATGAAGATGAACGAAATCCTGCATCAATACAACCTTCTTTTAATTGTTTACGGCATAAAGATACAGCAAAATCCATTAGTCTCCTTGACAGCAGCATGTTTTTTATAGGTTTTTAGCAAAAAAATGACAGCATAACCTTGTTTCTTCACATTAATTTGTATCTTTGTACGTAAAAATATTGAAAAAATGGGTAAAAGACTACGCAAACTGAAGAAAATACGCCTTCATCACGAAGGAACCGCTACACTGATACTGGGTTTTATTGTATTTGCAGCATTAAATGCCTTGGTATACTATTTGGCCGTGCCTTCCTGTCCAATGGTAAGTTACGTCTTTGCCACAATTACGACCGTCATCTATCTCTGCGTCGTCAACTTCTTCCGCTGCCCCATCAGGCACTATGAAGATCCAGACACAGAAGGACTGATAATAGCCCCCGCCGATGGCAAGGTTGTTGTCATAGAAGAGGTAGAGGAAAACGAATACTTCCACGACCGCCGTCTGATGGTAAGCATTTTCATGAGTCCGTTCAACGTGCATGCCAACTGGGTTCCTTGTGACGGCAAGGTGAAACTGGTGCGTCACCACAATGGCAGATTCAAGGCTGCATGGCTGCCAAAGGCCAGCACAGAGAACGAGCGCAGCACAGTTGTCATTACCGCCACCAATGGCCAGGACATACTTATGAGACAGGTTGCCGGTGCCATGGCACGCCGCATTGTGACATATCTGCACGAGGGCGACGTATGCGAGATTGACGAACACATGGGCTTCATCAAGTTTGGCAGCAGAGTGGACCTTTACCTGCCCATAGGGACCAAGGTAAACGTGGAACTGAACCAGCGTACCACTGGTAACGAAACCATTATAGCCAGATTGTCATGAAGAAGCACATTCCCAACATGATCACCTGCTGCAACCTGATTTGCGGTTGCATTGCAGCAGGAGCAGCATTCCAGAATCCCATTCCCTCCAACTATTTCTGGGCAATAGTATTCATCCTGCTTGGCGCCATCTTCGATTTCTTCGACGGCATGGTGGCACGTGCCCTTGGAGTATCTTCGCCCATAGGCAAGGAACTGGACTCGCTGGCAGACGTGGTAACCTTTGGCGTTGCTCCCAGCGCCATGCTGTTCAGCCTGTTTCAGGAGGTACAGTATCCCGAGTTCATGGAACCCGTACGCAATTTCATGCCCTACACCGCTTTTATTATGGCAGCATTCTCTGCCCTGAGACTGGCAAAGTTCAACCTTGACACCCGCCAGACTTCATCCTTCATTGGCTTGCCCACACCAGCCAACGCGCTGTTCTGGGGCAGCCTCATCGTAGGACAGCACGCCTTCCTGGTAAGCGGCAGGTTCAATGCCCTGTTCCTGTTTCTGTTCATGATGCTTTTCTGCTTCTTGCTGGTTGCAGAACTTCCCTTGTTTGCTCTGAAGTTCAAGAACCTTTCTTGGGCCGACAACAAGGTAAAGTATCTCTTCCTGCTGGGGTGTATCCCATGTTTCCTTTTGGAGGAAAGTTGTTTTGCAGGCATCATTCTGTGGTATGTGATTCTTTCCATCGTGTCCCCGCTGATTAGTTCTGGCAAAAACAATGATTGAGATCCTGATCCCTTCGCTTGACAAGATTGCTGATGCCGCACGAGAATTTGTGGAGCAAATTGGCGACAAGCGTGTGTTTGCATTCTATGGCGGCATGGGAGCAGGCAAGACCACATTCATCAAAGCCGTATGCGAACAACTGGGAGTGAAGGATGCCGTCACCAGTCCCACTTTCGCCATCGTCAACGAATATGCGTCAGATTTTGGTCCCGTCTATCATTTTGATTTTTATCGTATAAAGAATCTGGGCGAGGTGATGGACCTTGGCTTTGAAGACTATGCCTACAGCGGCAACTTTTGTCTGATGGAATGGCCCGAACTGATAGAAGACCTTCTTCCAGACAATACCGTTAACGTACACATTGCAGAAACATCAAACGGCATGCGAACGGTAACCATAGGGTAACTGCATGCAGAAGACAAATGGTTCCAGCCTCTTTACCTGCTATGTAAATTGCAAACCATTCACAATATACGAGGGGAATTGGTAAGAATGCTATGCAACCATCCCACCTATGAACCCACCACTACCACGCCACCATTGGTAGGGATTTCTATTTTGAGAGTGTGATTCCTGCCTAATTCCACCGTTTTCATCTCACCGTTTATATAAAGGCACACAGACTTATCCTTCAACATGGGTAGGGAAAGAGTGTGCTTTATTGGCTGGTCCATAGCATTGACACCGGCTATGTACCATTTGTTGCCTGAGCGGCGGACCAGGATAACATACTTGCCTGGATAGCCGTCGATGTATCGGACCTCGTCCCATTGCGTGGGAACACTTTTCATGAAATCCACAGCATAGCCAGGGGCATCGGAGAGATTGTTGGGAGCCAGGGCAAAGTGCTGGACAGGACTCTGAAAGAGAACTGCCGTGGCCAAGGCATAGATATCGGAAGTGATGCGGCGCGAGCCCTGCCTGTTGTTGGCATTGTAGAACTTGTTCAGGGCAGAGCCTCCGAAGTCCATTGCCCCCACTGCATTGCGTGTGAAAGGGTACATGGCACCGCAATCGCGCGCCTCCTCGTTGCAGAACCCTTGCGAGAAGTGGAGATTCTCCGATGCTGGCACCGCCTCGGAGGATGCATAGTTGGGGTACATGCGTTCCCATCCTCGGGGCAGGGTGCATCCGTGGAAAATGCACATGATACCGAAGTCGTTGGCATCGGTCAGTATGTCCTCGTAGAACTGCATCATGGGTTGCTTGTCGCCACCGAAGAAGTCCACCTTGATACCCAGCACGCCTATCTCCTGCATCCACTTCATCTCTGCCCTGCGCTTGCGGGGGTCGTTCATTATGCCTCTGGGCGACTGAGGCGCATCGTTCCATGCACCATTGCTATTGTACCAGAGATACAGTCCAACACCCTTGGAGCGTGCATATTGCGAAAGCTGGGCTATGCGCTCACGCCCTATCTGCACATCCCACAAGGCATCTATCAGCAACGAGCGATAGCCCATGGCGGCGGCAAAGTCGATATAGCGCTTCTGCTCATTGAAATTGCAGCTGTAGTCCATGCCAATAATCCACGACCACATGCCCTTGCCATAATCGGCAGAGTAGTTCCTGGAGGCAGGGTATTTCTCCTCTACAAGGTCCCAAGGCACGGTGGTTTCTATGGCATTGGCAGGAGTATGGCCTATAGTGATAGTGCGCCAAGGTGTCTTGCCGGGCAGAGCCATCTGTGCCGAGGTGCTGCCCCAGCCGTTCATCTCTCCCTCCATAGGAAAGCCGATACGGTATCTGCCACCCCTCTCCCCCAACAGGCGGCAACCCACATAAGTGCCATCAGTACCAGTCTCGGAGATCAGCATCCAGAGGTTCTTGGCCTCATCAGCATGCGGCACTTCAAACAGGCATGGGAAGGTATAGCCATTGCCCCAACCGTTTCTGCCTACTGGTTCGCCAAGACTGTATTTCGTCTCGTAACTGGGAGTCGTACGCGCAAAGCCCCCCATGGGATAGCTCTGGGGAGCAAGGAAAGCGCGGGCATCTGTGGAGATACAGAACGACGTAGCTTCTGAAGTGACAACACAACAACGTGCATCTCTGCGTGGAAGTATGGTGTATCGGAAAGCCACATCGCGGTTGCTGACCATGAACTCTATCTCCATCACCGAGCGCTCCTTTTGGGAAAGCGACAACACACTATGGCTGTACAGGAAGTTATGCTCTGCCCCCGCCTTGATACTTGGCAATGTGTAGCTGCCGGCAAACTCTCCCTTGCGGACAGCCGAGGCATTCCAGGCAAGTTCGCTGGTATAGTCACCCATATTGGTATGCAGTCCCATGGCAGATGGTGCTATGGCCACCTGTCCGTCGTAGAGGACAGAATACATGGGACGGCCGTCCTTCACCTCAAAGTCCACAACAATACGTCCATCTGGACTTGTCGCTACCGTCTCTCCCCACATAGCCGTCAAACTCATCAGAGCGAGGCATAGCGTGATGTACGTTCTCTTCATACTTTCTGTCCTATATATATAATAATGTGATATGATGCAAAGCGCCCTCAGTCAGCCTTGTCTGCCAGACGAATCTCCCTGATGCGGAACGGTGCGGCGCCTGTTGACCAGAAGCCAAGGATGTAGACATGCTCCGAGGCGAATCTGCGTTGCTTGTTCCTGCTTCTCTGCAATTGGGCAATGGGTATGACAAGGCGATTCTCGTTGCCAAAGTCATACGTGGCACAATCGCTCCAGTAGTTGTTGTCGTCAAACAGGCGCAAGGAGACATTGGCTCCCTCGCCCCCTTCTATCTCAACTACGAGATATTTGTATTTGCTTATGTCCAATCCGTTATCGTATCTCCAGCCAGCAAAACCGTATTTTCCTGTCTTCACCATACCCTCCCTTTCATCGAAGTATCCCTGTTCCCAAATGGAAGGATTGAAGGCCTCCTTGCTCATCGGGAAGGTGGAGGCTGTAATGTTGATTGTGCAGCTTTTCTCCTCACCCCTGGCACCCTGATATGTGGCGGTCAACGATGTCGCGCCATCTGCAAGGACCTTGATACGGCCGTTGGTTATTTCTATGATATTCTTATCGTAGTCCGAATACGTGGCAAGAGCGGCAACCTTATCCGTATGCCCGTCGGCATAGTGTGCTGTCAGTTCCAAATCGTGCGTACTTCCCGTAAGCAGTGCAAGTTCGCCGTCCTGGGCAGGGGTGAGCCCGCTCAGCGTCAGCGACTCCTCGCTATAGTTTAGCGGTTCCTCACTATAGAACTCCTCTTCGCTGAACTCTGGCTCCGTGCTGAACCAATCTACGTCGACATATCCGCCAAGTGCCTTGGTGGCATAGTTGAAGATGGCGAACTTGTTGCCGGTGAAGACAGAGAGATCGAACTTCATGTCCAGCTGCTTGCCAAAGGGGATATAGGTGGCATTGTCGGTGCTATAGTAGAAACGTGCCTTGCTGGTGCGGTAATCCGTAACGGCACGCAGGTATACGACAGG
>JAEIGA010007005.1_pt1 | contig 17148 bp, 16 predicted proteins | sample 9270691 | NCBI WGS metagenome assembly JAEIGA01 (sample SAMN17057246, study PRJNA624740) | gut metagenome | biome: biome; isolation source: fecal sample | host: Bos grunniens | place: China: Xizang | collected 2019 | reverse complement strand
CTACGGTGAAGAGCGCGTAAAACAAGAAGAAGCGTTTTTAACGTCCACGCGTGCTAAACAATGGCTCTTAATTGGTGCGTCTTGTGATTATTCTACCGATTATATGGTTGTAACAAACATTGATGACGACGGTTATGATTTCTATGTTGCGTATAAATTAGACGAATGGACGAGGAAAGAACTTTTTAATCCTAAAGTGACAGGCGTTGATTTTATGGATAAAATGGATTTTGAAATAATTGTTATTCCTAAACAAACATACGTCGTTTTTGAGACGGAAAAGAAAAAACGCCCAATCGCTGATTATGCAGGGATACGAAAGAAGATTATTACTGAGTGGTTACCATCAACAAATTATGTCTTTACAAATAAGCCTGAAGTTGTTGCTATGCATTGGAGACCAAATGGCGAATGGGAAAAAGAACGATACATTGAAATTCGTTTGCCGATTGAAAAAAATAATTAATAAAAAACAGCCATTTAACTAAAAATGGCTGTTTTTTGGTCTTCCCGTCGGGACTCGAACCCAAATCGGTCGCTTAGGAGGCGACTGCGTTATCCCGTTACGCTACGGAAAGATTTTTACATTTTAAAAGTTATTTTGCGATACAAAATATACCAATTTTATACCACAATACTGCACGCTTTGAACGAAAAACACAATATATTGTGGTATATAGACTGCGCTATACTGCATTTAGGGGTATAACAAGGTACTGTTAAGCCGAGCAACGATAAGTATGAGCATCCATTAATGTTAAAAATTTGGCACCCCCAAGGGGAATCGAACCCCTGATTCCGCCGTGAGAGGGCGGCGTCTTAACCGCTTGACCATGAGGGCACGTCAAAGCAATGAGGAGCAAATATATTACATATTTGCTTTATCTCTTAAATTATTTTATCATAATAAGCTTATATTTGCAAATGATTATAATGATAAAACAAAAAAAGACCTGCATTGGCCGATGGAAAAGAAAATAATAACCCGTTTTGTTAACAGGCGAATGCCGTGATTGTTGCCTCTGCATCTCTTTGATAAAGGCTGGAAAATACGTCAGCCAAGAGCACCACTCTTCAACACATAACACAAGCTTTCATTTATTATTATCTGTGGATTTTTTTTGCTTTTCCTGTCGCACCATGAAGGTTAACTATATTATACCAAAAAAAACACGTCATTACAACGAATAGTTTGACTTTTTATAAAGAATATTATAAAATTTTATTGAATATTTTTGGAAAAGATACAAATGAAAAAATTATTAAATTTTCGACCTATATTTTTTATTGCAGTAAGTATGTGTATGGGAATTTCAGCCACGTACTTTTTATTGCGAGAAAATTTGTTTTGGTCGATTTTTTTATTTTCTTTATTTTTAATATGTAACGTTTTATATTTATCAATATTTACCACAAAAGAAAACTTCAAGCAAAAATTAATATTTTTCAGTATATTCATATTGACTTTCATTATTAGTTCTCAAAATATATTTGTTCAAATAAATAATTATAATAAGGCAGATTTAAATGGTCAAATGTATCAAGTAACGGCAAAAGCTGTTCAGGTCTATAATAAAGATAGCGGTACAAACATCATACTTGATAACGTAACACTAAAAAGGGAACGAACTATAAAAATTAGCTACAAAATTTCGCTTACATGTTATGGTAAAACTGACGTGGATATCGGCGATGTGGTTAGTTTTAAGGCTAATTTGATAGATAATTCGTACATTTATGAAGACAGTTTTAACGTGTATGATATTGAGCGCGATATCAAATATAACGCAACTGTAAATAGTGATAGTCTGCAAGTAATTGATAACAAAATAAATATCTTTGAAAGAATAAATATATTTATTAGAGATTCTTTAATGTCAGGACTTGATGATCAAGAATTTGCAGTTGCATATGCAATGCTTACGGGTGAATCCGACTTTATGGATAGCGACCTTACTGAATCGTATAGAAATGCAGGTGTTGCACATATATTTGCCGTGTCTGGTCTACATATTGGCTTTTTGGCGGCAGTATTAACTTTTATATTTAAGAAAATAGACATAAATAAAATGCTAAAAGCACTGATAATTACAATTTTATTATTGTTCTATTCAGGTGTTTGTGGCTTCACTGCATCGTCATTAAGAGCGACCGTAATGACGGCTGTGGCGCTTTTTGCAATGTCAAGAGGAAAAAGGTATGATGGTGTTTCTGCGCTATCATTATCAGCCATAATCATACTCTTGTTTTCGCCAATGCAATTGCTTTGTGTGGGCTTCCAGCTCTCGTTTGTGGTTGTTTTCGGCATAATAACGACATCTAATAGCTTTGCAAAATTATTTAGTTTTTTACCATATAAAATAGCATCTGCAATAGGTGCAGTTATATCTGCACAAATATTCTCAATACCTATATGCTTATATTCGTTTGGTCAGTTTTCAACAATAGCAGTGTTGATTAATTTAGTATTTATTCCGCTTGTGTCAATATTATTTATTTTCACAATAGTTACAACCATTTTGGGTGGAATATTTTCAATTAGCAAGATAACACTATTTCCGGTCAAATACGTGTTTAAATTAATAAACTTCTTGATAGAATTTTTTGATTTGGATATATTCATAGTCGGTGGATTTGCTTTAGGTGGCATAGCCATTATCTACTACCTAATCTTTCTTATCTATAGTGGATTTTTTAATCTTAAAGGAAAGTTTAAGGCAATTACTTGCATAGCTTTAAGTATAATTGCCTTTTGTAGTGCGTTGATTTTTAATATTGTTGATAATGATAAAATTAAAGTGCAAGTTACCTATGCTGAAAGCATAAGTGCAACAATGATATCAACTGAAGGCGAAAACACTTTAATTGTTAGTAACGTTAAATACGTGTTTTCAGTAAGTAAGCTAAAACGCACAATTAAAAACACTGGAAACAAAATAGATAACCTTGTGTTAACGGGTGGATATAACCCAGACTTGCAAGTAATTTTAACAAAACTGCATTCTGTTTTTGACGTGGAAAAGGTGTATTACTATGGCGAAAAACAACAAGCGATGGAATCTATTTGTAAAAAATCTTTTACTAATACAAGAATTTATAATTATCAAGATGGTCAAATGATTGAGCTTTCAAATATGACGTTTTCAACTGATCAACAAGGCTGTGTGTTGACCACAAAAGTAAAAGAAAAGAATATTTGCGTATTGTCGTATTTAGAAAAAGTTAAGCCAAATTTAAATCATTTGCCATATAGTGTTGACCTAATGGTGTGTTTGGATAGAGCAGATGCAATTTTGAACAAGTATTCGCCGGTAATTGGAATTAGCTATAGATACAGTAGTATCTATAAAAATGCGCAAGAAAATGGAAATTTATTGCTTAAATTAACCTAAAAGTGTAATTAGTAAAAGCAATATCGTTGCGTAAATTTGCAAAAAGTGGTAAAATATACAAGAGGTAGTTTATCTTGAAGTACGTAGAGTTTAAAAACGAATTAGAAAATGGTAAAGAGTACGCAGTGTACTTGTTTGAAGGAGAGGACGCTTTTTTTAGGGAAAGCGGTGTTTCTCTTTTAAAGAGAACATTTATTTCTGAACCTGAATTAAACTTTGCATATCTAGATAACGATTGCGATTTGGGGCAACTGCTTGTATCGTTAGAAGGTTATCCTTTTATGAGCAAAAAAAGAATGACCTTAATTAGAGAGTTTTACCCTAAACAAGATGTTTTGAAAAAGGGACTAAAAGATTATTTAGATAATCCCTGTCCAGATAGCGTATTTGTAATAGTAAACGAACAAACTTCTGATGCTTTAAAAAAGTTTGATTGCGTTTGTGTGGTAGATTGTTCTAAAGCTGACCCAGCGTTGCTTGTTAGGTGGATTCGTGGCGAATGCTCTAAAGCAAACGTAGAAATTGATGGACAAACGGCAAGTTTACTAATTGATTACTGTTTATCGGATATGACTAGAATTAAGACAGAGACTGATAAGCTTATTTGCTACGTTGGGGACGGCGGGAAAATTACAATGCAAGACGTTACTGATATGGTAGCGAGAGATATGGAATATAAAGTGTATGAACTTACCGATTACATATCAAAAAGCCAGTTTGATAAGGCACTGCTTGTAATTAAGGACATGACAACAAAAGGTGAACAACCACAAAGAATTTTATCTTACGTTTATAACTATTTTAGAAGGTTATTGCACGTAGCGATAAGTGATTTGAGCGATAGCGAAATGGCAAAGAGCTTTGGTGTAAAAGAATTTGCCATTAAAAAGATGAAAGACCAAGCAAAAACTTTTAAGAAAAAAGCATTAAAGAGTGCTGTGGATATGCTTGCCGACTCTGAATATATGATAAAGAGTGGTTTAGCAAGCGCTGATGATAGAATGTATTTATCAGTTTTCAAAATTATGACGGATAGGTGATGGAATGAATTTAGTAGAAAAAATGAATTTAATATTTGACCATCTTTTTGGTACGCCCGAAAGCATAATTGCAACAGTGGTTACAGTTATGGTTTTTGCCGTGCTTTATTATTACATGATTAAATTCCTATTTGACAATAATTCAGGTGTGTTAGTTACCTTATTTGTTGTTGCAATGGTTATGGGCGCTGCTGTTTTAACTTTCTTTGAAGGGCTTAATAGTGCAATATTTTTAGTTGTTCCTGCAATTTTTGTTATTGCAATTTTAACCTTGTATTCAGTTGAAATTAAGCGTGTATTATGGACGCATAGAAATACTAAAACTGTGGACGTAAAGAATAACGATAAAGTTTCTTATGACGAAGATAAAGTTCAACACTGTATTGCTGAAATTATTAAAGCACTACAAAACATGTCTAAAAATGACGTTGGTGCAATTCTAGTTTTATCAACAGGTAGCTTTCCACAACAAATTTTAGATAGTGGCGTAAGATTAGAAAGTGATATCAGTAGTGAAATTATTGAAAGCGTGTTTTTTCCAAAAACACCTCTTCACGATGGCGCAATGATTATTAGTGGTACAAAAATTACTGCAGCAGGTTGCTTTTTACCACTTTCACAAAACGTGGATAAAATTCCAAAAGATTTAGGAACAAGACATAGAGCAGGTATTGGCATTACGGAAACTATTGACGTTATTACCCTTATCGTATCAGAAGAAACGGGTATTATTTCAATAGCACGTGCTGGTAAAATAACAAGATATGCTGATACTGAAGCAATCAAGAAAACACTTGCAAGATATTATTGGCAAGAATTAGAAAGTTCAAGGAAATAGGTGGTAGTATGGAAAACAATTTTCAAGTAAAAAATGAAATACCTGAAACAAAAAGCAAAGCTAAAACTTTTTGGAAAGTTGTTTGCAATATCGCGCTTGCAATTTGCCTTGCTTTTCTAACAGTAGTTGTGCTTAACTTAAATAAATAAAAGGACTAAATATGAATAAGAACGTAATAAAGGCCGATAATATTTTGCTTCCAAATACAGAAAACATGACTGCATGGGCATGTATTGCATGTGATCAGTTCACAAGCGAGCCAGAATATTGGAACGAACTATCTGCTTTTGTAAAAGAAAACAAAACTACGCTAGATTTAACACTGCCTGAAATTTATTTAGATGAAAAGGTAGATGAAAGAATAGCTTTAGTAAATAAAAACATAAAAGAATACCTAACTTCAGGTGCAATGAAAGCGCTTCCAAAAGGTTTTATTTTAACAATTAGAAAAACGCCTTTTGTGCAAAGAAGAATAGGCTTAGTAGTTGCTATTGATTTAGAAGAGTATGAATATTCACCAAAAAATCAAGCGTTAATTCGTGCAACTGAAGGCACGATAGAAGAAAGGATTCCACCACGCCTTAAGATTAGAAAGGATGCTGACGTTGAGTTCCCACACGTTATGGTGCTTTTTGATGATGAAAATCGTGAAATTACTGAAAATCTTTACAAAAATAAAGAAAAATATCAAAAGCTTTACGATTTTGATTTAAACATGGGTGGCGGTCATATAGAAGGTTATTTTATCGATGACTATCAAACGGTTATTGATAAGTTCTACAAGCTTTTAAGTGAAGATAGATTACAAAATAAATATGGCAAAGTGGACAAGTTCTTGTTTGCTGTAGGTGATGGCAACCATTCGCTTGCAACGGCAAAAACACACTGGAATAACGTTAAAAAAGACTTGAGCGAACAAGATAAGCTTGCTCACCCTGCAAGATACGCATTAGTTGAACTTGTAAACGTTTATGATGAAGGTATTTACTTTGAACCTATTCATAGATATGTTTTCGGTATTGATAAGCAAAAGTTCTTACAAGGATTAAATGAAGTTGACGGCGGCTCTATAAAAATATTTGATAGTCAAGCTGAAAGCAAAAAGATAGGTAATAATGACTTACCAACAGGCATTCGCGCAGTTGATAAGTATATAAAAGATTTTATCGAACAAAATGGTGGCACTGTTGACTACGTTCACGGCGATGAAAATATAAAGAAATTAGTTTCATCAAGAAATGATGCAGTAGGCATTTTATTTGAAAAGTTAGACAAGAGTAATTTGTTTAAGTACGTGTCTAAAAACGGCGCGTTCCCACGCAAGACCTTTTCAATGGGGGAAGGGGTTGAGAAACGATATTATTTAGAAGGAAGAAGGATTACAAAATGATTAAGGTATGTAAATTTGGCGGAACATCAATGGCTGATGCAAACGCAATGAGACAAGTTAAGGGTATTATTGAAAGCGATGCTTCAAGAAAGTTTGTCGTAGTTTCAGCACCAGGAAAAAGATTTAAGGACGATATTAAAATCACTGATATGCTATATAAATGCAATCGTGAAGCAGTAGAAACAGGCACTTGCAAAAAGAGTTTTGCTATTATTCGTGATAGATTTGTTGAAATTGTTAAAGATTTACAAGTGGACCTTGACATTGAAGAAATCTTAAACGAAACAGAACAAGCAATCGACATGGCAAAATCTGCTGACTTTGCAGCATCTCGTGGTGAATACTTAAGCGCGAGAGTTTTTGCAGCATTCTTGGGTGTAGAATTTGTTGATGCGGCTGAAATGGTTAGATTTGATAGACACGGTAGATTAAACGACGACTATACTGACGATAAGGTTGCAAGCAGATTAGCAAACGTAGAAAAGGCTGTAATTCCAGGTTTCTATGGCAAAAATTTCCAAGGCGAAATCAAAACTTTTAGCCGTGGGGGTAGCGATATTACAGGTTCTATCATTGCTCGTGGTGTTAAGGCTGACTTATATGAAAACTTTACAGACGTTAGTGGCTTTTTAGTATGCGACCCAAGAATTGTTCCAGAAGCAAAGGTTATTAACCAAATTACGTATAAGGAAGTTAGAGAGCTTTCATACATGGGTGCATCAGTTCTTCATGCTGAAGCAATTACACCAGTAATGAAAAGAAGAATTCCTATCAATATTAAAAATACATTTAAGCCTGAAGATAAGGGCACTATGATTGTTCCAAACGAACAATATAAGCAAGATGAAAAAGCAAGTGTTATTACAGGTATTGCAGGTAAAAAGAACTTTACCGTATTACTCATTGAAAAATCAATGATGAATACTGAAGTTGGTTTTATTAGAAAAGTTTTATCTGTTGTTGAACACTATGGTGTATGTGTAGAACACTTACCATCAGGTATCGATACACTTTCAGTTGTTTTATCAAGCGAACAATTAAAAGGTGGCGTTTTAACTGATATGGTCAACGAAATTAGGGAAAACGTAAACCCTGACTACGTACACGTTATTGAAAACATCTCATTAATTGCAACAGTAGGTCATGGTATGGCAATGCGTTCAGGTACTGCTGCAACTTTATTCAACGCACTTGCAAAGGCAAATATTAATATTAGAATGATTGACCAAGGTTCAAGTGAATTGAATATTATAATCGGCGTAAGCAATGCAGATTATGAAAGATGTATTCAAGCAATCTATAAGGCATTTATTAACTAGTCATATAAAGTTTGGGTAAAACCAATCTTAATTAATATAAAAAACTAAAGAGGATATATTTATGGAATTTAGTACTAATCACTGGATACTTTATCTATTTGTAGCACTAATAATCTCAGCCGTAATGGGACAATCTGTTTTCTTTATGGTTCGTGCATTAAAAAGGGCAAAAGAGATAAACATGCCAAAAGAAAAAATTAGAAAAGTAATAATTAGCTCTTCAATTTTCACTATTGCACCAGCTGTGTCAATTATTATTTGTGTATTGACACTATCTAAATCACTCGGTATTCCTTTGCCATGGTACAGATTAAGTGTTGTAGGCTCACTTTCATATGAAACTGTTGCTGCTCAAAACGCTTTAAGTGGTATGGGTATGAAACTTGGTGAAGGTGTTGCGCTTAATGCTAGTCAATTCATAACTATCTTGTTGGTTATGACAATTTCTATTATGGCAGGTATTTTACTTGTTCCAGTATTAAGCAAAAAACTTCAAAAGGGAATGATAAATATTGGTAAAAAGGATAAAAAATGGGTAGATTTACTTCAAAACTCTTTATTTATCGGTATGATATCAGCATTTTTAGGCTTTGTATTCTGTGATTTTGCAGCAGTGTTTACCGGTGGCACGTGGGCTTTAGTTCCACCATTAGTAATGCTTTCATCTGCGATAATGATGATACTTTGTGGCGTGCTTAAGATGGTTACAAAATGGCGTTGGATAAGCGATTACGCTCTTCCTGTAAGCATGGTTTTTGGTATGGTTATGGCTATCCCACTAACTAACTGGCTAGGTTCTGCTCCTGTAGAAACTGCTATGGCATTCGTTGCTATGATGTAGGAGGGTAAGGTAATGAAAAAAGAAAGAACGTATTTAGAACAAGTTCACCGTGATGGTTTTATTTGGAATTACACAATGGCAGGAATATTTATTTTATTCCCAATCATTTTATGTATTATATTTAAGGCTGTTCCAGACTGGAATGGTTTACTAAAAGGCTTACTTGCAACGTTACCTATGTATTGGGCAGTTGGTATTATCGAAGTTATAACCTACGTGCCAATGCTTGGTGCGGGTGGTAGTTATTTATCTTTCGTAACAGGTAATATTTCAAACTTAAAATTACCTTGTGCATTAGAAGCATTACAAAATAGCGGATACGATGCAAACAGTGAAGAAGGTGAAATTATTTCAACAATCTCTATTGCAGTATCTTCAATTGTAACAACAATCATTATTTTATTAGGTGTATTACTTTTAGTTCCATTAAGTCCAGTGCTTGAAAATCCAGTATTAGCACCTGCATTTGACCAATTGTTACCAGCATTATTCGGTGCGCTTGGCGTTGTATTTATTTCAAAGAACTGGAAGATTGCTATTGCACCTATCGTTTTAATGTTGATTTTATTCATTTCAATCCCAGCTCTTAATGCGGGAACAGTAGGTATAATGGTACCAGTGAGTGCAGTATTCACAATTGGTGTTTCAAGAATTTTATATAAGAAAGGCTTGCTTTATAAAAAAGAAGAAATCGGTAAAGAGTTTGCACAAACAGACAAAGAGTAAATTATAGATAAATAGGAGTTAATATGGAGTGGTTATACACACTTTACGGCATAGTTGCATTGCTAGTAGTTTTAGTTGCCGTAGTACTAATTAGAACGTTTAACTTTAAGCCTAAATCTCAAGTGGCAGAAAGTTTTGAACCTATTGAGTTTGATAAGCAAAAGGCAATCGATGGCTTGCAAACTTTAGTAAAATTCAAAACTGTTTCTGACTATGATAAGGCTAAAGAAGATGATAAAGAGTTTGAAGGGTTAGTTGAAGCCTTGCCAAAACTCTATCCAAACGTTTTTGAAAAATGCGAATTTAAAAGATTTGAAGGCAGAGCACTTCTCTTTAGATGGAAAGGAAAGGGAAGTGGTAAGCCTGCAATATTAATGGCCCACTACGACGTGGTTTCAGTTGAAGAAGACAACTGGCTAAAACCACCATTTGCAGGCATTATTGAAGATGGTTACTTATGGGGCCGTGGCACTTTAGATACAAAATGTACACTAAATAGTGCAATGTTTGCCGTTGACCATTTGATTAACAAAGGTTTTGTTCCAGAAAATGACGTTTATTTGGCTTTCTCTGGTGGGGAAGAAGTTAATGGTGTTGGCGCAATAAAAATTAGAGATTATTTTGAAGAAAACAACATTGAGCCAGAATTCGTGCTTGATGAAGGTGGCGCAGTCGTTAATAACGTGTTCCCAGGCGTTCATGAACCATGTGCGCTTGTTGGTATTGCTGAAAAGGGTTTAGTTAACTTACAATATACAGTTAAGTCAAACGGTGGTCATGCATCAGCACCAAAGCCAAATTCACCATTAGTACATTTATCAAAGGCAGTTATTAAACTTGATAAAAATCCATTTAAGGTTAGAATTACTGAACCAGTTAAGCAAATGTTTGATACGTTAGGAAGAAAATCAACTTTTGTTTATAGAATGATTTTTGCTAACTTATGGTTATTTAAGGGTGTTCTCGCTAAACTTTCTAAAAAGACCGGTGGAGACATGAACGCGCTTTTTAGAACAACCGTAGCTTTAACCCAAGTTCACGGAAGTAAAGGTATAAACGTTATGCCTGCAGTTGCTGAACTTTACTCTAATAGCCGTGTAAATCCATTAGAAACTACAGAACAAGTTATTGAAACGATTAGAAAAACTATTGATGATGATAGAATTGAACTTAAAGCGCTTAATACTATCGAACCAAGCAGAATTTCAAGAACTGACGTTGAAGCTTACGCGAAAATTGAAAAGACTATTAAGGCTGTTTGGGATAACGTTTTGGTTTCACCATATTTAATGGTTCAATGTTCAGATTGCCGTTGTTATAGTAAGATTTCTGATAGAGTATATCGTTTCTCTGCTATGGCTATGACAAGTGAAGAACGTGCAACTGTTCATGGCAATAACGAAAGAATTAGTTTAACACAAATAGAAAAATCAGCAGAGTTTTATATTAGATTACTTAAAAATTGTTAATAAACTAATTATAATCTTAATTACGTATTGTAATTTTAGGTTTGGTTTATATCAAAAGTGATAGAAGGAGGGGCATAATGGCACCTAACGGAATTGATATTTTTGGCAATGGAGTATTACAAATTTATCCTTACGGAATTTGTATTGCCGTAGGTTTAATGTGTTGCCTTGTTGCATTCTACATCTTGTCTAAAAAAGGTGGAATGCCAGAAAAAGTACAAGACTACGTATTTTTTATTTTAATTGCAGGTTTAGCATTCGGTTTCTTTTTTGCAATGCTATTCCAATCATTCTACAACTGGTTAGATGGCGAACCATTTAAACTTGGTACTGGTATGACCGTAATGGGTGGTTTACTTGGTGGTGCAGGTGGTTTCTTATTGTTCTACTTTGTAGTAGGAAAGTTCTATTTCAAAGGAATTGATAAGGATTTACACAAAAAACATTTTAATACTTTATTAAGAGTTGCGCCAATTTGTATTTGTATAGCTCATGGCTTTGGTAGAATAGGTTGCTTGATGAGTGGTTGTTGCCACGGTGCATATTTAGGAAAAGAATATGTTTTTGGTGGCATTTATATGTGGGGCACGGTTGATGGTGTTAAACAATGGGGATACTACGTTCCAACACAACTTTATGAAGCATTGTTCTTGTTTGCTTTAGCAGCAGCACTCACTGTTTTGTACTTTAAGCGCTGTAACATTATAATGTCACTTTATTTAATGGCTTATGGTGTTTGGAGAATTGTAATAGAATTCTTTAGAACTGATGATCGTGGCGCAGTAGTTTTAGGTTTACAACCATCACAATGGCAATCAATCTTATTTATTGCTGGTGGTGTTGCATTAATAATTGTTTATATTAAATTATTAAAACTTCCAATCTTCTTAAAAGATCAAACTGAACAAGATAAACTTAAAGAAATAGTAGAAGAAGATAATACTTGCGATACACAAAACTAAAATGCAAAAATATAAAATAATTCTTGCTAGCAATTCACCAAGAAGAAAAGATTTGCTTAAAGTAAACGGTTTTAATTTTGAAGTGATCGTTAGTGATTATGAAGAAAGTGATTTTTATTTAGATCCCATACTAACTGCAAAGACCTTTGCAAAAGAAAAGGTGTTAGACGTGTATAAAAACCTAGAAAACAAGGGCGATGTTGTAGTAGTTGGCGCTGATACAGTTGTGTTTTGCGATGGTAAAATTTTAGGTAAACCAAAAGATAGATTAGATGCATATTCTATGCTTAAAAACCTATCAAATAAAACGCATACCGTAGCAACAGGCTTTTGTATTAAAACGGAAAATAAAGAGATTGTAGACGTTGATACAACGCTTGTAACCTTTAACGACCTAACTGATCAAGATATTAACGCATACCTTGATAGTGGTCTATATAAAGGTAAAGCAGGCTCTTACGGAATACAAGATAAAGAGTTTAAGTTAGTAAAAGAATATAAGGGTAGTTTGGATAACGTAATTGGCTTGCCAACCGAAAAAATTATCCCTTTACTATGTGATATTAGTACTGATGGAGAATAATATGCAATTAAAAGATAAAGTTGTGCTAATAACTGGCGCAGGTGGGGGTATTGGTCGAGAAACGGCTATCTCTCTTGCAAAAGAAGGCGCTAAATTAGTGCTTTTTGGTGGTACAAAAAGAGAAAAACTTGATAAAACTGCAGAGCTTATTAAACCTTTTGGCGAAGTTTTGGCTATTTATGATGGCGACCTTACTTGTGATGATGTTTTGCAAGATTTGTTTAACAAATTTGAAAAGCAAATAGGAAAACTTGATATTCTAATCAATAATGCAGGTTTAGCACAAAGTGAGAAGTTTGAAAACGTTTCAACTAATGCGCTTGATAGAATTATGAATATTAACTTTAGAGCGCCATACCTTTTAACACAAAAATTACTTCCATACTTAAAGAAATCAAGTAGCGCAAGTGTTATAAATATCGCATCAGTTGTTTCACACGCAGGTTATCCTTTGCAAAGCGCATACGTTGCATCAAAACACGCACTATTGGGCTTTACTAAATCATTAGCCGCAGAAGTTTATAACGACGGCGTTAGGGTGCACGCAATTTCACCTGGTGGGGTGTATACCGATATGGTAAAAGTTTCTCGCCCAGACTTAACTGCAGACGGAATGATTATGCCACAAGAAATTGCTGATATTGTTCTATTCCTACTTAAAAATCGTGGCAATGCAGTTATTGATGAAATTATCGTTCATAGAGTAAATAAACAACCATTTTTGGTTTAATTAAATAAAAATATAAAACAAAACAGCCGACTTTTTGTCGGCTGTTTTTCATATGATAGGCATTATATTATACATTAAGTTTATTAATTATTTTATGATTTATTATCAACCATTTTTGTTGGTTCTTCGCCAGTTTTTCTAAATCGCATTTCTGCAATTATTACTGAAATTAAAGTCATAGAATCACTTAAAATTCCTGCGATAGAGAAGACCATTGCGTTATACACTATCCAACAAATAGAAGTTGGAATGTTAAGCATTCTAATAGTATGTGGGTTTTTAATACTATAAGAAATTGTGCTTATAAGTTTAGCAACTACGGCAAGAATACTAATAAAGATAATTACAATAGTAACTAAAATTTGGTTATCGGTAAACGTGATTTTATTAACCGTAGCGTTCCAAGCATTGATTATGCCGTATAGACCAAAAATAAAGGTTAAAATTGCAAATATGATAACGGCATTTTTATTAGATTTACCATTTCTAATATTGTTGCTAAAAACGATATTTCTAAAAACACCAACACTATCCATAAACATACCAATATAGGCGGTAGCATCATTCTTAAAGAAAGCAAACATAAAATATTGCAAAACAAACATTGCAGAGCCTAGCGTTTTGAATAGAATTATCTTATGATATTTATTAAATTGTACGGCAATTAAATTAAGCGCAATAGCCACAAAACCAATAGCCTGAATTACGATATCTAACATACTTAAATATTATATATTAAAAAATCCTAAATGTAAATTAAATAAAGGACAATAAAAAAATTAATATAACGCAAAAAAATATTATAAAAAATTATTGACATATATATTCAAAATATATATAATATATTTCGTTACAGGGGTTTAGTTTTATTAAACTTTTTGTTAGAAATCTCTAAACCAAAATCTTACGGAGTAAAAATTATGGTATTAGGTGAAAAATTAAGGGACTTAAGGCTGTATTGTGAACTGACGCAAGAAGAACTTGCCGATAGGTGTGAACTTACAAAAGGGTACATTTCGCAGTTGGAAAACGATTTAACCAGCCCATCGATAGCAACCTTAATAGATATACTTTCTGCATTAGGCACTGACTTAAAAGAATTTTTTGCTGATATTGATAATGAGGAAAAGATAGCCTTTAATAAAAATGAGTACATAGAAAAGGTTACAGATGAATATGTTCTAAACTGGCTTATACCAAATGCTCAAAAGAACAATATGGAGCCTTTACATATGAAATTACTTGCAGAAAAGAGTACTGAAGAAGATTTCCCGCACGAAGGGGAAGAGTTTGGGTACGTTATAAAGGGCGATATCACTATATTTTTAGGCAAGAGAAAAATTAAAGTCAAGAAAGGCGAAAGCTTTTATTATACGGCAAACAAGGTGCACAAGATAGTTAATACTGGCAAGACTGATGCCGAATTTATTTGGGTTTCATCTCCACCTTCATTTTAACGGAGAGAAAACTTTATTGAGGTAAGAATATGAAGCACGAAAGCAAAGAAAGAATTATAGAAATTGTTAATTTAAGCCGTCAGTTTGATGATGGCGTTGTTGCCGTTGATAATATTAGTTTTTACGTTAGAAAGGGTGAATTTATTACCTTTTTAGGACCTTCAGGTTGTGGTAAAACAACAACGTTACGTATGATTGCAGGTTTTGATAAGCCATCAAGTGGTCAAATTTTACTAAACGGACAAGATATTAGTCATTTGCCACCAAACAAGCGTCCTATCAACACCGTATTCCAAAAGTACGCACTTTTCCCACACCTAAATATTTATGAAAACATTGCGTATGGTCTTAAACTAAAGAGATTTGAAGTTACTTATAAGGATAAGAACGGCAAAGAAGTTAAGAGAATAGAAAAGCTTAAAAAGTCAGAAATTTCAGCAAAGGTAGAAAAGGCTCTTAAAATGGTAGACCTTGAAGGCTTTGAAAAGCGTAGCGTATCAACCCTTTCAGGTGGTCAACAGCAAAGGGTTGCCATTGCGCGTGCAATCGTTAATGAACCTGAAATTATTCTTCTTGATGAACCTTTGGGCGCGCTTGACCTTAAAATGAGAAAGGACATGCAGTTAGAATTAAAGGAAATGCATAAAAAACTCGGTATTACATTTATTTACGTAACACACGACCAAGAAGAAGCTTTGACTTTAAGTGATACAATCGTTGTTATGAACGATGGTGTTATTCAACAAATCGGCACACCAACTGATATTTATAACGAGCCTAAAAACTCTTTTGTTGCGGACTTTATTGGCGAAAGTAATATTTTCAGTGGTACTATTGTAGGAGATAAAAAGGTTAAGTTTATTAACCATATTTTTGATTGTGTTGATAATTTTCCAAAGAATGAAAAGGTAGACGTTGTTGTTCGCCCAGAAGACGTGTTCTTAATGGATGAAGGCAAAGGCCAAGTTAACGGCAAGATCATTAGTTCTATCTTTAAAGGTGTTCACTACGAAATGGTTATGAGCGTAGGTAAGACTGAAATCGTTATTCAAGACACCATTGAAAGAAAGGTGGGCGAAAGCGTTAGCCTATTCATTAAGCCAAGCGATATTCATATTATGGCAAAAGAATTTTCTTCAAATAAATACGATGGCTATATTACAAAACATAACACAGTTTGCTTTGGCGATGGAGAGTTTGAATGTGATATTACACAACTATATCCAAACTCTCAAATTGATGAAGAAGGCTATTTAATTACTGCTGAAGGCGAAAAACTAGACCTAACAGACGTTGACGTTAACGTTGAAGTTGGTCTTAAAGATATTGAAATCAGCGACGATGCTGAAGTGGGTGGAGCAATAGGTAATATCGTTTCTATGATTTATAAGGGCGACCACTATCAACTTATCGTTAGAACCGATGAAAACGAAGAAGACTTCGTATTAGATACCGAAGATACTTGGAACGAAAACGATAGGGTTTCAGTTGTTATTCCAAAAGATAAGATTAAACTTTCACTTAAACAGGAGATTAAAAGATGAGTATGCCTCAAGGCGCAGTAAAAGGTGGGGGAATTAAGCGTTTAATTCCAACCTTTTCTAGAAAACAATTATGTATTCCATACGGCTTGTTTTTAGCGTTATTTGTAGTAATTCCTTTACTTTTGATTTTCTTTTACGCATTAACAGACCAAAACGGAACAATTTCATTTGATAATTTTGTACGCTTTTTCTCAAGCTCTACAACAATTTCAACCTTAATTATAAGTACGTTGCTTGCACTAGTTACAACTTTAGTATGTATTTTTATTGCATACCCTGTTGCTTACATTTTAGCAAACAGCAATCTAAACAAGGGCGGAACGCTTTTATTATTATTTATCATGCCAATGTGGATTAACTTCGTTTTAAGGGCAATGGCAATGAAAGACTTATTAACAATGATAGGTCTATTTGGTGTAAATAATTATCTAAACGTAGTAATCGGTATGGTGTATGATTATCTTCCATTTATGGTACTGCCAATTTATACAGTGCTTACCAAAATGGATAAAAGTTTAATAGAAGCAAGTAAAGATTTAGGTGCAAGTCCATTACGTACATTTACTAAAGTAACACTTCCACTTTCAATGGGTGGTGTTGCAAGTGGTGCAACAATGGTATTTATGCCAACCATGACTTGCTACGTAATTTCTGATACATTTGGTAACGGATTAATCACCATTATCGGTAAACTTATTGATGAACAATTTACAACGTTCCAAAACTGGAACTTTGGTTCTGCTATGGCAATGGTACTGCTTGTAATTATGCTTGTATCTATGTGGATAACAGGTTCATTTAAAGATGAAGATAGTAGGGGGACTAACTTATGATGAAAAAGATTGGTCAAATATTTT
>JAEIGA010007004.1_pt1 | contig 17148 bp, 20 predicted proteins | sample 9270691 | NCBI WGS metagenome assembly JAEIGA01 (sample SAMN17057246, study PRJNA624740) | gut metagenome | biome: biome; isolation source: fecal sample | host: Bos grunniens | place: China: Xizang | collected 2019 | reverse complement strand
GTGTTGACACCTTACTTGTCCACACGGGTGTCACAACGAGGCTCCATATGGAAGGTTATGAGAAGAAGCCGACCTATGCAATTGATTCGCTTAGTGAGTGGGAAATTTAAATCTTTAAGAAAACGCACACTACCTTTGCCCGGAGCAAGGTAGCGTGCGTTTTTTTATCTTATTCAGTACTTTCAGCTCGATGGGCAAGTCTGCTTGAAGCAGCAGCGGCTATCGCTCCAACGATGTCATCTAGAAAGGTGTGGCACTCTCCGCTAGATTTGTCATTCAGCCGCTGAAGAATCCCTGGTTTTTGCTTATCAATGAATCCATAATTAGTGAAACCAATCGAACCATACACATTGACGATAGATAAAGCTAGAATCTCATCAACCCCGTACAGCCCTTCATCTGTCTCGATAATTGATTGCAGGGGCTCTTCAAGCAATCCTTTTTCTGAGAGTATATCTAGCTGAATTCCCGTCAAGATTGCATTTTGAACTTCCCGCTTTGACAGGACTCTTTCCACATTGGCCACGCACTCCTCGAGCTGCAGATTAGAATGATATTTATGCTGTAAATACAGAACTAGTTCGCCAATTTCTTTCACACTGACTCCGCGCTCACTAAGCCACTGCCGAGCCGTTTTCTCCGTCATTTCAATAGGCTTTCCTTTCATCTTTCCACCGACTTCCATCATATTATGAATTAACATTAATTAATCCGTTACATAGTAGCTGGACATGTACGTTCTATTCTGCCCGAAAGCCCGCCAATTACCATATATCCCTTTGTCGAATCATATAGTGGATTATGGGAAGCGATTATGAAAAGAGGAGAGATAGAAGTGGATCATGATTCGATTTATACAAATTATGGTTTGACGGTAGAGAATGAGACTATTGCAGGCTCTGCGAAACTGTTTAAGAGCGGAGCGCAGTCATATTTAAGTTATACGGCAACAGGTGATGAGCGAGAGATAGATGAACAATATTATATGGCGCTTCATTTATATGAGCAGGGAGAACCGGGGGTATGGCTGCCAATCATGAATAGGGAGCAAAGCATCCTCACGCGCGTATCTGAACAATCCTTTATCGTTTGTGTTCAAAGTTCTCCTCTTCCTGCCATTTATGAGCCGGGTAAGGCTCTTGCTATTTTCCACTACAGGGGTCGTACGATTCAAACGCGGATGGAGCATTCGAGCCGTATGGGCAAGTGGAAACAAATGTGGGAGACGCGCATCGACCAGCTGGAAAAAGTATGGAGAGATAAGCTCTTAAGCAAACCGCAGAATGATTTTGAAAAACTGTTTATCGATTCTTACCCATACTATGCAGGCATGACGGAAAATGCTATTCAATATTTGGTCGATACAGAGCTTGATGATGACCCAGAGCTGATTGATGGCGGGACCGTTTGTCATTCGCGTTTTACCCCGCATACTTGGGGGCAGCAAACAATCGGGAAAGTTCCAAAGGATTGGGTGTTTGACCATGGGGCAAGGGATATAGCGGAGTATGTCCGTACTCACTTCTTAGAGCAGCCCAATACGTATCATCAAGGGGTGTTGACCTTTTTGCGGCAGTACCAAGCAGTGTCCCCTTTTTCGACATTCACTGCCAAAATGGCTTATGCCCGCTTGCTTTTGCCCATTCATTTTTTCGAAACGATTGAAACGTATTATTATATCCAGTCAGAAGGGGAGAAAACCATGCTTGAGGAGAAGCTTGGTCAATATGCCAAACAATCAAGTCTTTATGAACGGATGTTGCATGATTGGTATGAAATGGCCGGCATCCCAAACGGAAATAGCAGGTTGACTGTACCAGAATGGATACAAACTAAGAGAAAAAATATTTGAATATTTGAACAAATCGAAATAAAGAGGTAAGATTGATTTTATTCCAGTAAAGATTAAGGTTGTCATAATGGGCAGAAATCAACTATAATGTCCATTATACAAAAACAATTGTCCGCAATATAGAGACAGAACAAGGGGGAGTATGGGTGAAGCCGATTTCTATAGGTTTATTAGGACTAGGTACAGTTGGAACAGGGGTTGTTAAAATCATTAGCAATCATCAGGATAAGCTAATGCATCAGGTAGGCTGCCCAGTAGAAATAAAGAAAATCCTTGTAAAAGATCTTGAGAAAGAGCGAAATGTCTCGATTCCAACCGAAATGCTGACTACTTCGAGCGATGAAATAATCCTTGATCCGGAAATAGATGTCATCATCGAAGTGATTGGGGGAGTGGAGGAGACTCGTGAGCTGATTCTTCAAGCATTAGAGAATCAGAAGCATGTCGTAACGGCGAATAAGGACTTGATGGCTGTTTATGGATCTGAGCTGTTAAACGTAGCGCTAAACAACGGCTGTGACCTTTTCTATGAGGCCAGTGTTGCAGGCGGCATTCCCATTTTGCGCGGTTTGACTGACGGTCTCGCCTCCGATCGTATTACGAAGATGATGGGGATTGTGAACGGGACGACGAACTATATTCTGACGAAGATGTGCAAGGAGAAGCTGTCCTATGCAGAAGCATTAAAGAAGGCACAGGAGCTCGGATTTGCGGAATCTGATCCAGCCGCTGATGTTGGCGGGCTTGATGCGGCACGTAAGATGGCGATTCTAGCCACGCTGGGCTTCTCCATGACGATTGATTTGGATGACGTGAAGGTTCAAGGAATTACAGGGGTATCAGATGAAGACCTGGCCTTCAGCCAAAGGCTTGGATATGTTGTGAAGCTGATTGGCTTAGCACAGAGGTGCAAGGAGGATAAAGTCGAGGTCAGTGTTGAACCGACCCTGCTTCCAATTGACCACCCGCTCGCGATGGTAAACGATGAATATAATGCCGTTTATGTGTATGGGGAAGCTGTGGGCGAAACGATGTTTTACGGACCAGGAGCAGGCAGTCTGCCAACCGCTACAGCTGTAGTTTCCGATTTGGTCGCTGTCATGAAGAATATGCGCCTTGGCGTTAATGGAAGCAGCGCTGTCCTGCCGCAATTCCAGAAGAAACTGAAGACCGATGAAGAGATACGCGGCAAGCATTTCCTCCGGTTGCGAGTGAAGGATGAGGTTGGTGTCTTTGCCCAGATTACTTCCATATTTGCTGAGGATGGCATTAGTTTTGAGAAGATCATACAGCTGCCGATTCTAGAGGAACAAGCGTCTGAAATTGTACTCATCTCACATGATGCTCCTCTTGCCAATTTTGTTCGAGTGCTTGAGAAGCTTAAGGCATATGAGAAGGTTGAGGAAATCAAGAGCACATATAAAGTTGAAGGAGGTCTTGTCTGATGGGATGGAATGGGCTGTTACAAGAGTTTTCGGAATTCTTGCCGGTAAATGAAAACACACCTGAACTAAGCCTTCATGAGGGGAATACCCCGTTGATCCGCTGCGGAAATCTATCGGAGGAATTAGGGATTGAGCTTTATGTCAAATATGAGGGAGCAAATCCGACCGGCTCCTTTAAAGATAGAGGGATGGTTATGGCGGTCGCTAAGGCAATTGAAGAAGGCAGTGATACGATTATCTGTGCCTCTACTGGAAATACATCAGCCGCGGCTGCCGCCTATGCAGCACGTGCGGGCTTGCGCTGCATCGTTGTCATTCCAGACGGGAAGATTGCGATGGGGAAGCTTGCCCAGGCAGTTATGTACGGAGCTGAGATATATGCCATTAAGGGGAATTTTGACCAGGCTCTTGCGATGGTCCGCTCAATTAGCGCAAAATATCCCATCACGCTCGTGAATTCGGTGAATCCTTATCGGATAGAGGGGCAGAAGACGGCTGCCTTTGAGGTTTGCCAAGAGCTGGGAAAAGCTCCTGATATTCTCGCCATTCCAGTAGGAAATGCCGGGAATATTACCGCCTATTGGAAAGGCTTCAAGGAATATGATCAGCGCCATCAATCAGGTCTGCCTGAGATGAGGGGATTTGAGGCGGAGGGAGCGGCAGCAATTGTCCATAATCGCGTGTTCGAAGAGCCGGAGACACTGGCAACCGCAATTCGCATCGGCAATCCGGCGAGCTGGGAGTTTGCTGTAGCTGCGGCGGAGGAATCCGGCGGCGAAATTGATGAGGTATCTGATGAAGAAATCATCCGTGCCTACAAGCTATTAGCGCGCAAGGAAGGTGTATTCGCGGAGCCCGCGTCTTGTGCCTCAATTGCCGGTGTGTTAAAGCAGCTAAAAGCAGGTCAGATTAAAAAGGGACAAGCTGTTGTAGCTGTTTTGACGGGGAATGGGCTGAAGGATCCGAATACGGCGGTTGATTACGGTCATATCAAACCAGTAGTTATTGAAAATGATGAGGAAGAGCTGGCAAGGCATTTTGGGAGCGTGGTTTCATCATGAATCAGCCTCCCATGCTGCGCATTCAAGTCCCGGCTACTACTGCCAATCTTGGCCCCGGATTTGACTCGCTTGGAATCGCGCTTGGCTTATACTTAACAATTGAGGCCTCTCGTGCAGAACGATGGGAGGTCTGCATAGACTGCAAGGAGCTTAAAGGCCTGCCTGCGGATGAAACGAATTACCTCGTCCGCATGGCACAAAAAGCAGCAGCATTCTTTGGGGCGGAAATGCCGCCATGTCGTTTGGTCGTCAAGAGTGAGATACCGCTGGCGAGGGGGCTTGGCAGCAGCGCCTCTGCCATTATTGCGGGAATTGAGCTAGCTAATGCTTTTTGTGACCTTCAATTGGATGATGCTAAGAAGATGTGCTTTGCTTCAATGGAGGAAGGGCATCCTGATAATGTCGGGGCAGCCCTTTATGGAGGGCTTGCCGTCGGTATTCAGGGTGAGGGGGATGCGGAAGTGGTCTCATTGCCTGTAGTTGGTGCGGAAGCGATTATCACCATCCCGGCATTTGAATTGAAAACAGAGAAATCGAGATCTGTATTACCAGAAAAACTCGCCTTTAGACAAGCCGTCTCAGCAAGTGCTGCCTCTAATACTTTTGTCGCGGCCGTTTGTGCCGGAAACTGGGCACTTGCAGGCAGGATGATGGAGAAGGACCAATTCCATGAGCCCTATAGGGGAGAACTGATGCCATATTTCGCTGATGTAAGGAAAATCGCAAGAGAGTCTGGCGCATACGGAACGGCGGTCAGCGGTGCCGGACCAACTATCATCACGCTTGCCAACTTAGAGGCTGTGCCTGCTATTTGCCGGGCGCTTGAAAAAGCTTTCCCGGATATGTCTGTAAAGCATGTTCCGCTTGTAAACTATGGTTCCTTGGTTCAGTTTGAAAAATAAAAACAGCGGTTCCCATGCTCGGGACCGCTGTTTATGATTTTGGTCATTAGAATACTTGTTCTACTTCAACAACGCCAGGAACTTCTTCAAGTAGGGCACGCTCGATGCCTGCTTTCAGCGTGATTGTGGAACTAGGGCAGCTTCCGCATGCTCCTAAAAGACGCAGTTTCACGATACCTTCATCCACATCAACCAGTTCACAGTCGCCGCCGTCGCGAAGAAGAAATGGACGCAACTTATCAAGAACGTCTTGAACTTGATCAAATAACTCTTGTTCTGCCAAGGCTATCGACTCCTTTCCTAATCATATTATAATGATTATGCCATAAAAAAGCTATCCACATTCCTTGCAGAATCATTAAAAATTGTTACTCAATCCTAAATTAGGTAAGATGAGGGGGAGAAGAACTGAACAGGGGGATGAGCTCGCATGAAAGTAGCTGAGATTTTTGTTTATGGCGCGGAGCAAATTTGCGCAAGCTGTGTGGGGATGCCATCATCAAAAGAGACTTACGAATGGCTGGAAGCGGCGCTTTCAAGGAAATTCCCGGATCAGCCTATTAAATTTACGTATATTGACATTGAATCACCGCAAGAGGAACCAGCTGTGCATGAAATGGCTGAAAAGGTCCGGAATGAGGAATATTTCTATCCTTTAGTCGTGCTTGAAGGAAATGTACTTGGTGAAGGAAACCCTCGCTTAAAAACGATTTATGAGGCTCTCGAGGCTATGGGATATAAGAGTGAGACACTTCAGCAAGAGCTATGAATTTTTGGATTACCGGGCTTAAGTCCCTTCTTAAAGATGTCTAAAGAAGAAGGGTGAAAAATCACCCTTCTTTTAGGTCTGTAGACTTCCCTCGCTTGATATTGCATTAAAGGAATAAGCACATATGCTCCTCATCGAGGTAGGAATCACCTATTTTCAAGGCATGCCTCTCTCTTCCGTATATTTCAAATCCCAATGAAAGATATAATTGCTTGGCCGCATCATTGCTTGTTACGACAGACAAATGGATTTGCTCAATCCCCTTAATCCTTTTCGCTTGTTTGATGGCTTCGATCATCAGCTTCTTTCCGATGCCTTGCCCTCTTTGGGCAGGACGAACATACATCGCATAAATAGTGGCTTTATGTCTGGTCTTATTCCTGGTCTCCTCCATAAGCGTGACCATGCCGACTAGCTCTTCATGAAGGAAGGCGCCAAGGGTGCATCCGCTCTCGAGGCGATCTTTAAATCTCTTTAAGGGATATTCCCGCTCTTCTTCATAGCTGGAGCCAAATGACTCTGGGCTATCTAGGAGTGCCTCAAGACGCAGTTTGCGAATTGTTTTAGCGTCTGCTGGTTGCAATGGCCGTATTTCCATGATTAATTTCTCCTTTTCGATAATATTTCATCATTCATGACCGCTGTTCATCTTCAAGAAGCTGGAGAGGCTGCTTGCAATGATATATGAACATGGCTCCATTAAAATGAACGGCAAGAAAAATTTTCGTTTGAAAAGCTAGACACAAAAGGCAGGTTCTAATAACCTGCCTTCTCCTCAACCATTATGATACTTGTACATCCATAAGACACCGGACTTTAAGACTCTGGCCATCCTGCCTGTAATAGGGCGCTCGGCCATAAGCCCGAAGCCGTGTTTCTTCCCTAGTGAACCGAGAATGCCCTTTAGTTTGATTGGCGGAAACGATTCAGGAAGTGGTTCATTGGCCCATTTTTTCAAGAGAACTTGATAAATCTGCTCGGCTTGGCCTTCTGCAAGCTGGGCACTCGGCGCGTGGCCGAGGGAAGCGCAATCACCAACAACAAAAACATCCGGGTAGCCAGGGATGGTATGCTGTTTCGTTAGGATAATCTTGTTCCCCTTATCTTTTTCGACCGGCATGTTTCGAACAGGCTCAACTGGCTGAATTCCAGCTGTCCAAACAATGGCATCACATTGGATAACCTCGTCATGATTATACAGCAGATTTGGCTCAATCCTCGTAATATTGCTGTTATGGACTAAGGTGACATTATGTTCAACAAACCAGCTTTCGACATAGTTACTTAGTTTCGTCGGGAAGGTGGAGAGAATCTTGTCATTCCGGTCAAAGAGACGGATATCTAAATCAGGCCGGCCCTCAATCAATTCGCTTGCCAGCTCGATTCCGCTCAGTCCTCCTCCGATGATTGCAACGACTTTTCCGTGTCCTAAATTATTCAATGCCTGATAGGTGCTTCGAGATTTGTCAATCGACTGAATGCTGTATGTATATTCAGCAGCACCTGGGATGTTATGATGTTTGTCCTCGCATCCAAGACCAATGACCAATTCATCATAGGCTAGAGGCTCATCCTGTGTGAATAGGATTCTCTTCTTTTCTAAATCAATTGTGCTGACTTCTCCATATTTGTAGGAAATGCGTTCATGCTTTGGAAATGAAACGCGGACGGCATGATCGGATATGGAGCCGGCGGCGAGAGCGTAGAATTCTGTCTTTAAGCAATGGTAAGGTACACGATCAACAAGTGTTACATGTATATCTTCTGGAAAATGGTGATCGGTCAATTTGTTCAGTAATCTCATCCCACCATATCCACCACCGAGGATGACTAAGTTTTTCATGGCTATGACTCCTTTGCTGGGTTATACAAGTTCATTGAATGCTGCGGTAACGGCTTTGTTCATAGGTGCGCACACCTCTCTTTGAATGCGATATCACCAGAGGGTTAAGCGCTGCCAAAAAAATATTTAGTTTTATTAATATATTAATAATTTTCTAAAATTCCCTCCAAAAGTATATCGAATTAACGAAAAAATAACAACCAAAAGTGTCCAGATTATGAAAACTATCTCAGAAAACGAGCTTTTCGATGAAACCCAAGTAATTGACTATCGCTGCAAAAGGGAGTAGGATGTAGAGTTGAAATAAGGGGTGAAAGTTCATGAAGCCAATCATCGAGTTTTGTATAAGCAATCTCGCCAGCGGCGCGCAGCCTGCAATGGAAATATTAGACCGTGATCCTAATCTGGATGTTATTGAATATGGCTGTCTCAGTTACTGCGGGATTTGTTCAGCAAGCATGTATGCCCTAGTGAACGGGGACGTGGTGACCGGGGATACACCGGAGGAGCTTGTGGATAATGTTTACCAGTATATAGAAGAGAATCCGATGTTTTGATTTGCATAAATAAATAATGGAGGCAATGCAAGATGCATTGCCTCCATTTCTTATTCATCAAAGAGATCATTATCATCCCTATGGGCTTCGATGTATTCCTCTGTATAGGGATTCTCTTCATAAGGTTTTAAATCTCCAAATGTCGTCATAATCCCCTCTTCATCAAGGATGTCTTTTAGCTGCTCGAGTTCTGTCGTCGGATAGATTTGAACATTTTTTCCATCTATGTCGTTTCCGGCAAAGTTCTCGAAATCCTCTACATAGCCAATATGTTCATCAGAATTTAAGTACACTTGGTCATAATGTTCTTTTGGATCGTAGTAATCTGAAGGGGAATCTGACGTGCCCCATTCCGCGACAGCCTGCCAGGAATCCTCTTCATCAAAACCGTTGACCTCAGTTTGATGCTTTTTACTGTAAAGCGGATGTAATACTTCCTCTTCCACAGGACGGGTATGTGAAACGATCTTGTCGGGCGTGTCGTCAATGCAGAACTCCGTAAACGGGACTGCTTCAAGCCGTTCGAAAGGAATATCCTTTCCGCACACAGAGCATTTTCCATATTTCCCCTGTTCAATTGCTTGAAGAGCTTCATTGATTTCCTTAAGCTCCTCTTCAAAGACCTCATTAAGGGCAATATCTTTTTCCCGTTCGTATAATTCAGTGCCGGTATCGGCGGGGTGATTGTCATATATGGAAATCTCACCGACATAATCATAGAAGTTCTCATCATTATGGAGGCCAAAATGGTTGTTTAAGGATATATGCTCTTCGACTTCCTTTTTCCGCTCCGTTAACTTTTTCTTCAGAAGGCTAAGCTGTTCAGATGAAAGCAAATGCGGACACTCCTTTATAAGTATTCTGTCTCTCTATTGTCCGTCATTCTAGGGTGGTTTATGTGCCTCCATATTATGGGTTTAGGCAGATGCGTCTTTCGGTTGAGTGTCCTTCGGTTTATGTATATACTAATGCTAGAGGATTTTGATTTCCTTCTACATTTTGACAAAAGGGGGAAGAATGAATGTCAACTGAAGTGATTATTGTAACGGAAGCAGCAGCTATTCAAATAAATGAGATGATTAAGGAGAGCGGGGAGGAACAGCCCTACTTGCGTGTTGCCGTAAATGGCGGAGGCTGCAGCGGCCTGACCTATGGCATGAATTTCGACCAAGAGAAGAAGGATGATGATATTGAGTCCATTCAGCACGGCATCACCTTCTTGGTCGCGAAGAACGATGCGGCCATTTTGAATGGAACGAAGATTGATTTTAAACAATCAATGCTTGGCGGCGGATTTACGATTGATAATCCAAACGCGATTGCCTCATGCGGATGCGGTTCATCCTTTAGAACGAAGGCAAATGCAGGAACGCCGGAGGAATGCTGACGTATAAGCCTTAAATAGGAACCCCTCAGGTTGTTATGTGATAAAAGCATGACAACCTGTGGGGGATTTTTTATTTTGACTGATGTGTTAGCTTTATTTATAAAGGAAATAAAAAAACAGGCCATGAACCGAGTCATGACCTGTAATATAAAATCAATCCTTAAACATGCTTGTGCTATGAAGAGGCTGTACACGTGCTTTTGGATCCATATAGGCTTTTGCATTATTGATGGCGGTTGGCGCCTCGCCGAATCCGCTCGCAATCAATTTAACCTTCCCGTCATAGGTGCAAATATCGCCAGCGGCATAAATGCCCGGAATATTGGTTTCCATGCGGCTATTGACTACGATGGAATTCTTCTCAATCTCAAGGCCCCATTCCTTGATTGGTCCGAGGGATGAGACGAATCCATATGTGACAAGAACATCATCAACATCGATCGCTTCTTTAGTTTCTCCACCTGCTTCTTGCAGGATGATTTGTCTGATTGCTTCTTCGTCGCAAACCATGTCGCAAGGTATGTAAGGTGTTTTGATGATAACATTAGAATTTTTCAGGTTTTCCACACTGTGCTCGTGTGCCCGGAATTTATCGCGGCGGTGCACAAGTATAACTTCCTTTGCAATCGGTTCGAGCATTAAGGCCCAGTCAACGGCAGAGTCTCCGCCGCCGCAAACGACGACTTTCTTTCCAGCGAATTTATTAAGGTCATCCACGAAATAATGAAGGTTCTTGCCCTCATACTTAGTTGCTTGTTCTAGCTCCAGGCGGCGCGGCTGGAAGGCTCCATTGCCAGCTGTGATAATGATTGTTTTTGAATAATGAATCTCCTTATCAGTTGTCAGCTTAAAGATGCCGTCAGCCTGTTTTTCGACTTTTTCGACAGCTTGCTCCAGACGAATAGTCGGGTCAAACTTAGCTGTTTGTTCTTTCAGATTATCTACCAGGTCCTGAGCCAGGACTTTCGGAAATCCAGCAACATCATAAATATATTTCTCGGGATAAAGGGCTGATAGCTGTCCGCCAAGCTGCGGCAAGCTCTCGATGATCTTTACGGATGCTTGGCGCATACCGCCGTAGAAAGCTGTGAATAATCCCACAGGTCCCCCGCCTATTATGGTGACATCATAGATATTTTGATCTTCTTTCACGTGAAAACCTCCCATTGATAAGAATGAACTTTTAACTAAATAGTAACACAAATGGAACATTCTGTTCCTCTTTAAAGGAATCAAGCGCCCCTAATCGTATAATAAGATTAAATATTACAAAAAATCAAATTATAAATCAATAGGGTAAAATAATAATCCGCCCATTCACTTTGCTTGAAATATCAACCAAAAGGGAATATAGTGAGTTTATAGAAAAATGTTAAGGTTTTGTGAAAGTTGTGTACGTATTCGTGAACAAAATCACAATACCTTGATTGGTGATATATCATATACGAAAAGGTGGAAGTGATTAAATTGAAAAAGCCTCGAATCGTCATTTTAGGAGCTGGGTATGGCGGGCTAGTAACAGCAGTTCGTCTCCAAAAAAAATTGAATGTTAATGAAGCGGAAGTAACACTCATTAACAAGCACAACTATCATTATGAAACAACGTGGTTGCATGAAGCGTCCGCAGGGACTCTTCATCATGATCGAGTTCGCTATGAGATTACTAGTGTAATAGACAAGAGCAAAGTGAAGCTTGTTGAGGACACGGTCATTGAAGTGAATAAGGAAGCCAAAACGGTTGTTTGTGAGAACAACAAGGAAATTCCTTATGATTATCTTGTCATTGCTCTAGGTGCTGAATCTGAAACATTTGGCATTGAAGGATTAAAAGAATATGCATTCAGTATCTCCAGCGTGAATAAAGCGCGCCATATCCGCGGACATATTGAACACCAATTCGCTCTATATGCACAAGATAAAAAAGAGGAGCGATTGACAATCGTCGTGGGCGGAGCTGGCTTCACAGGCATCGAGTTTATCGGTGAATTGGCAAACCGCATTCCGGAACTTTGCAAAGAATTTGATATTGATCAGAAAAAGGTTCGCATCATCTGTGTCGAAGCAGCACCTACTGCCCTTCCAGGATTTGATCCAGAACTCGTTTCTTATGCAGTTGCAAGGCTTGAGAAGAAGGGTGTCGAATTCATGATTGGGACTCCAATCAAGGGTTGCACAGAAGAGGGTATCATTGTCGGCAAAGGCGAAGAAGAAACCGAAATGATTCCAGCTGGTACTGTCGTGTGGGCTGCAGGTGTAAGAGGAAGCAGCATCATTGATAAATCCGGTTTCGAAAACATGCGCGGACGCGTGAAAGTAGAGCCAACATTACTTGCTCCGGGAGAAGATGATGTATTTGTTATCGGTGATTGCTCATTGGTCATCAATGAAGAAATCAACCGTCCATATCCGCCGACTGCCCAAATTTCTATGCAGCAAGCGGAAGTATGTGCGAATAACGTAATTGCTCTTGTACGCGGCGGCCAATTAGAGACCTTTGAATACAAACCAAAAGGAACTGTCTGCTCACTAGGAGATGACGATGGAATCGGCGTTGTATTCGGCAAGAAGCTTAAGGGAACAAGCGCAGCCATTATGAAGAAAATCATTGATAACCGTGCCCTGTACATGGCTGGCGGTGTATCCTTACTGATGAAAAAAGGTAAATTTAAATTCCTTTAATAAATGATATGAAAACTGTCCTGCTTTTATGGGGGCAGTTTTTTTCATTAACGGGAGCAATCTCCTATAGTTAAGGGATGCCGCGTCCTAAAACCATCACTGGGTGAGAAAAAACACCCGCCGCTTTTAGTTTCGCTTATAATGAAATTAAAGCACTCTAGCATAGAGGAGGCATGCATTATGGAAGAGAGAAGCAAACATGTATGGTTAGGGGTATGCGGGCTAGTAATCGCTGAAGATGGAAAATGGCTTGTGGTGAAGAAAACATATGGCGGGCTGAAGGGGAAATGGTCTTTGCCCGCAGGGTTTGTAAAGCCTGGTGAGACAGCTGATGAAGCGGTTGTGAGGGAAGTAAAGGAAGAAACGGGGATTGAAGCGGAAGTGATTGGTCTATTTGGGCTGCGTACAGGGGTCATCAAGAATCAAATCAGTGATAATATGCTCATGTTTCTGCTGAAACCGATATCCAATGCCATTGCTATTCAGATTGAAGAACTATCAGATGCAGTCTTTATGGATGAGATGGATATCAAGAACGATCCTGACAGTTCCATTCTCCTGACCGAATTGAATAAAAAGCATGCCTCTTTACATAAGAAGCCGTTGGAAGGGAAAAACCCCGGTGATATATTTCAATACACTTCCTATAAATTATTCATTTAGTGAGAGAATCAAAGCATTCATTTGTATAAATAGGATGTATGCGTTTACATGAAGTGAAATGAGGGTTTGAAGGACTTTTCAAACTCCTCTGCCTGTAATATTATCAGAATATTCAATAATTTATACAGGGGGGTTATGAACGATGAAAAAAAGCAATCATCCATGCCCGTATTGTGCCGGTGCCGGTTATTTTCAATTATTACTTGGAGGGTCAGAAACATGCTCTTGCTGCAGCGGGAGCGGTAAGCTATCAGAACGGAAATAAGGGGAATATAAGGACTATTCAGGGTGCATATCCCAATTGACGAAAATTCTTCCATCTTATACACTTACTCATGTACGAGTTATGAGAGGGGAATGAGTGGGGATGTCAATTCCGTTGATGGTAATTTCAATTGTGCTGTTTTTTATCTTGTTTTTCGGGTTAGGGTTTATTCTCAATATGCTCTTTAGAAAGACTTGGATTATGGCGGTGATTTATCCAATCATTGCTTTATATATTATTGGAGACCTAAGGTGGAGCGAGTATGTTTTGAACTTCTCGTCAAGCATGAGTTTTCTCGGGGAAAGGATGCAAAGCCTTGCTATAGCAGATGCTGTCATCCTGTTTAGCGGTTTTGCCGGGTCGATTGTATCAGGTCTTACGATTCGAATCCTGAGAGTTAGGGGATACAGAATGTTTTAAGGGAGCTTTTAGTGCGCCTGCCGCATTAAAGGCTTTTTTATAGCAATTAATCGATTGAGGAGAGTGCACAAAGAAGCAGGAATAGAAATAATGAACTGGGGAAGAATGGTTTGTGTGAGAGGAGTGTATCGATCATGCATCTATTTCTATCCCTTTGTAAAAAAGCAGGGATTAGTCTCTTGTTCATTGGTGCTTTGTCTGTAACCTGGTCCCATTTCACGGGCCTGAATATACGTGATTACATGAATCAGCCCCTTCTGAAAAAACTATATGAGTACATGGAGCCAATCCAGTTCGGTCAAATAGCGGTTGCAGCGACTCTGGAGGAATCCGATGATTGGAGCCAGTACCCTTCCTATGAGGTGGTTGCGACTGGCTATACAGCAGGCTATGAATCAACAGGCAAGAAACCTGGCCACCCTAGTTACGGGATTACTTATTCGGGTGTTAAAGTGAAACGTGATCTATACTCTACGATTGCCGCTGATACGACGGTCTTCCCCATTGGAACCATACTCTTTATCCCGCATTATGGCTATGGAGTGGTAGCAGATACCGGGTCAGCTATCAAAGGAAATAAGATTGACCTCTATTATGATACAGTTCAGGACGTCTACCAGGAATGGGGCAAGAAGAAACTGGAGGTCTATGTGATTAGCATGGGCAAGGGGAATCTTACAGAGGCGGAACTAACCTCCTTGAACGACACGGAAAGTCTCCAGGTATTCAGAAACCAAATTAACAAGAAAAGATGAGCTTATACTATTTGCAAGTGAGCCTTTATTAGGTTCAACTTGCTTTTTTTTCGGTTTTGACACACTGGCCTTCATTTGCAACAATTTTTTGAAATTAGCCTATAATAGAAGGAAGAGGAGGAATGAAAATGTTTATCGTAAAAAATGAAAATCCATCCCGTTTGGCTAATCCTGTGCTCGTAACAGGTGTGTTCAACCATCCGGTAACTCTGTCTGCCAACTTGTCTGAGGGGGATAAGCTCTTGAATGGGAAGCTACAGGAGCTTGCCAAATCGGGTGATATATCTGCGAAGAAAAAAGAAATCACCCATATACACACATTGGGCCTGCTGAAACCAGAGCGTCTAGTATTCACAGGTCTTGGCAAACAGAAGGATCTGTCATTTGAAAGCCTTAAGGAGGCTTTTGGCGCCTTGTTCCAGAACATGGAGAAGAAGGGATGGACACATATAGCCATTGATTTAGATTCCTTTTTGACAGAGACGATTCCAGCGGAGGAAGCTGCTTTTGCTTTAAGTGAAGCTTATGCGCTGTCGACTTATCAATTTGATGGCTATAAGAAAAGAAAGAATGAACAGCCGCGTCAAATCGAGGAAATTACGGTCTATACTGAAAGCGACCAAGTCACAGTCGAGTCTGCCCTCTTTGTCGGTCATACATATGGAAAGGGAACAAATTCTGCGCGCAATCTGGTTAATTTGCCAGGCAATATGCTCACCGCAACGGATATGGCTAACTATGCAGAGGGGCTTGCGGAAAAGTATCAATTTGAATGTGAAATTCTTGAAAAAAGCGAGATGGAAGAGCTTGGAATGGGGGCTTTGCTCGCGGTCAACCAAGGGTCAACGGAACCGCCAAAAATGATTGTCCTTAAATATCAAGGAAAGGATACATGGACAGATGTGATCGGGCTTGTCGGGAAAGGAATCACCTTTGACACGGGCGGCTACTCCATCAAAACGAAGGCTGGTATTGTCGGCATGAAGACAGATATGGGCGGAGCAGCAGCTGTGCTTGGCGCGATGGAAATCATCGGCGAGTTAAAGCCTGAACAAAATGTGGTAGCAGTCATTCCTTCAACAGATAATATGATCTCTGGCAATGCCTTCAAGCCGGATGATGTTATTGTCTCCATGAGCGGAAAAACGATTGAGGTACTGAACACGGATGCGGAAGGCAGGCTTGTCTTGGCGGATGCAGTGACCTATGCGAAGCATCATGGCGCAGAGTATCTGGTGGACGTAGCTACCCTGACAGGCGGTGTGATTACCGCGCTTGGCATGGAGATGACCGGTGCGATGACCAATGATGAACAATGGTTTGAGGAAGTGCTATTGGCATCTGAAGAAGCTGGAGAGCCAATGTGGAGACTCCCGATTACGGAGAAGGATAAAGCGCGTGTAAGAAGCAGTAAAATCGCCGACTTAAATAATTCTCCGGGTGCGGAAGGGCATGCAATTATGGGTGGAGCATTCGTGGGGGAATTTGCGGAAGACACGCCATGGGTTCATCTCGATATTGCAGGTACTTCAACAAGACGCAGTGCCTATGAACTTGGCCCGTCAGGAGCGACTGGTGTGATGGCCAGGACGCTTGCCACCTTGGTAGAACGGTTCGGACTCGAGGAAAAAGAGTAAGCGATATGAATTGTATTTGGGGGAAGGGCTCTTTTTCAAGAGCGTTTCCTTCTTTTTATCTGTAAACTTGTGCGGAAGAATGGTTATTCGCCCTTACAAGCTCATGGGTTGATGCATACATAATAGTGTAGGCATTAAACATACAGGAGGTATTCTTAAAATGAATCCAGAAATGATGATGAGCAGACAATGGGGAAGACCGTGGGGAAGACCATGGGGAAGGCCATTTGGTAGACCATGGGGCGGACCGTTTTACGGAGGATATGGCCCAGGCTTTGGCGCAGGTTTGGCCGGAGGATTGATAGGTGGAGCATTGGCAGCCCCGCTTTTATATGGCCCATATGCCGGTGGCTTCTTCTGGTAGAATAACTAATGACCAGCAGACAAACTGCTGGTTTTTTTACATACATTTTGCAGGAACAAAGGAAGAGCATGAAGAAATAGTAGGATAGTAAAGATACTGGATGGAAGGATATGATTGTATGAAGGATTATGAAAACACATTAATGGGGACACTGGGGATTGATATTATAGAGGCTGAAGAGGGCAGGGTGGTCGCTACTATGCCGGTTGACCATCGGACCCATCAGCCGATGGGCTTGCTTCACGGAGGAGCGTCTGTTGCTCTTGCTGAAACGGTGGCAAGTATGGGAGGATTCCTGTTGGTCGACCACGAAAATGAGGCGGTTGTAGGCCTTGAGATTAATGCCAATCATATTAAAAGCAAGCGTGAAGGTGTCGTTACAGCTACAGGGACGGTTCTGCACAGGGGCAAGAAAACGCAAATTTGGGAGATTCGCATTACTGATGAAGATAATGAATTAGTCTGCATCAGCCGCTGCACACTTGCGGTGATTCAGGTGAAAAAATAAAGAAAAAATCACTCCTCTATCTGAACTATACCCTCGTTTAC
>JAEIGA010007003.1_pt1 | contig 17148 bp, 14 predicted proteins | sample 9270691 | NCBI WGS metagenome assembly JAEIGA01 (sample SAMN17057246, study PRJNA624740) | gut metagenome | biome: biome; isolation source: fecal sample | host: Bos grunniens | place: China: Xizang | collected 2019 | reverse complement strand
GTCATTCTGTCATTACCGAAACGTTTTTCTCTGTATTCAGCTGAACTGTCCGCAGCAAAATCTTCTATTTCAGGTTTTTCAACAGTCGAATTTACCATATTTTTATTTTCAAATGTATCCTCTGTATCCGGAGCCGACTCCAGCAGCTGGATCAGTTCGTTCTTTTTTAAAGTGGAGATATTCTTCAATCCTCTCTCCTTGGCCTCAGCGCGAAGCTGGGCGATGGTCATCTTACTAAAATCCATATATAACCTCCTCATGTGGGTAATGGTCCTTCCGCACAACACAAGGGACCTGAATGCATCCCTCCTGACGGGAAGGATGTCCAATTATCCGATTAAATATAAAAACAGGGAAAATAAGTCGGAATCTGCAGAGGGCAGATCCGATGAAGCTTTCATCAGAACATAGAAAAAACAAAAAGAAATGCTTCGATATTCTAGTTCATGATACCATAAAAGGAAAATAAAACAAGGCTTTTTATATTTTCCACATTGCGCAAAGAAAAAAGCAATGTTAGAATAGGGAGTACTTCGCAGTTCCCGGGGAGGAGAAGATGGAACGGTATTATTCCTACTCACAATTTTTAATAGAACGTTTTGGCGGGAAAGTGTTCAAGATCTGCCTGGACGGCGGATTCTCCTGTCCCAACCGTGACGGGACCCTGTCCACTCTGGGATGCCTCTTCTGCAGTCAGGGAGGCAGTGGTGAGTTCGCTGAAAAACCATGTTATTCTATCAAAGAACAGCTAATTTTAGGCAAAAACCAGACTGCAGGCAAATATCAGGGAGAAAAATACCTGGCTTATTTTCAGGCTTATACCAGCACCTATGCCCCTCTCTCCCGACTGAGAGACCTGTATGAGGAAGCAGCAAATCAGGAGGAGATCTGCGGACTGATTATAGGGACCAGGCCGGACTGCCTTCCGGAGGATGTCCTCTCCTACCTGGAGGAGCTGAACCGGCGTAAACCGGTTTTTCTGGAACTGGGTTTCCAGACCTGCCATAACCGGACTGCGAGATTTCTGAACCGGGGATATGATTCACCGGTCTTCGATGATGCCGTACTACGCTGCCGGGACCACGGGCTGCGGGTGACGGCCCACATCATAGCCGGTCTTCCCGGAGAAAGTGTGGATATGCAGTATGAGACCATCGATCATCTCAACCGGCTCCCGGTCTCCGGGATCAAGATCTCCATGCTGAATCTTCTGAAAGACACACCGTTGGCCGCATGGTACCGGGACAATCCCTTTCCCCTCTATACGATGGAGGAATATGTGGATGTGGTCATCGGATGTCTGGAGCGTCTACGCCCGGATATTGTGATCGAACGGATCACCGGTGACGGGCCCCGGAAGCTGCTCATCGAGCCGCAATGGATCCTCCATAAGCACCGGGTACTGAACACCATCCGGAAAGAAATGAAACTACGAGATACAAGACAGGGGAAGAAATATGTCGGATGAAACCTTTACATTATACAAACTCATGATCTTATATATGCTGGATAACCTGGATTTTCCCATGACCACCTCCCAGCTCAGTGAATTCTTCGTCAACTATGGTTATACCTCCTATTTTCACCTGCAGCAGGTGATCAATGAACTGACTGAAGCGGAATTTATCCGGGGGGAACTGGTCCGGAATACCACGAATTTCCATCTCACGGAATACGGAAAAGAAACCATCGATATGTTTCACGGAAAGATCCCGGAAGCTATCAAAAAAGACATCCTGGACTATTTTTCCGAGAACAGGTACCAGCTCCGAAAAGAGGTGGACATCACCGCGGAATATTATCCTCTGAAAAAAGGGGAATACATGGTGAAGACCCTCATACGGGAAAAGGGCACCACCCTGATGGAACTCCACCTGAATGTGGTATCCAAAGAGCAGGCCATCGAGGTCTGCGACCGGTGGAACGAAAACTGTGAGAATGTCTACGGAAAGATCATGGAGATGCTGCTGTTGGACCGGGGAACAGAAGCGGAATCAGAACCGACCGGGGAGTCCGGACAGGACCGGGAAGATTAAAAAGAAAAGACATACCGGTAAAAACATCCGGATGTTCATGAATATTGTTAAGATAGCGTCGCATTTGTAAATGCGGCGTTTTTTTGCACAGTTTCATTAGAGTTCCCCTCAGCGGGCCCAAAACAGTCCGGCATCGGGTGTGGCGGGGAACCGTCAGGTTTTTGAGAAAGAGATAAATGGAATCCTGGCCGGAAAAATCTTGGGTAAGGGGGAAATGCAGACTATGGGTCAGACTGTTTGCACAGTTTGCGTCGACGAGGTTTGCGCTAGTTTCCGCCACCGAGCGCTTGTCTGAGCGGAGCATGCATTGAACTACTCATCCTGATAGAAATAGGCGGAGCGAGTTATGCGCGAATGGCGGATAATCAGCGCGCGAACCGAGACAGCAAACGCAACCTGTCTGCCCCCTAGTCATACACAAAACCCCTCATAATAAAAACCGCCAGGATTCCATACATTCATGTATGAAAACCTGACGGTATGGGGGACTGTTTTGTGCAACAGCCCATATTCTATTCTTCCGGTATCTCCATCTCCTCACCCAGAGCATATTCCTGGATGAGATCCCAGATTTCTTCCCTTCCCTGTCTGGTCACGGCGGAGAAGGGGATGATGGGCACTCCCTCGATCACTTTCAGACTTTCCTTAAGGATCTTCAGATTCTTGGGCAGCTGGCTCCTCTTGATCTTGTCTGCCTTGGTGGCAATGATCACCGGGGAGAAACCGTTGCTCAGGATCCAGCGGTACATCTGAATATCATTTTTGGTGGGTGGATGGCGCAGGTCGATCAGCAGAAAGACAATACGTAGCATCCGTGAAGTGTGGAGATAGTTCTCGATCATGGGACCCCATTTTTCCGAAACGGATCTGGAGATCTTGGCATAACCGTATCCGGGCAGGTCCACGATATAGAGTTCTTTATTCACATTGTAGAAGTTGATGGTCTGAGTTTTTCCAGGCTGGGAGGAGGTTCTGGCCAGGGCTTTGCGGTTCAGCAGTGCGTTGATCAGCGATGATTTGCCCACATTTGATTTCCCGGCAAAGGCGACCTCCGGCAGCCGGTTTTCCGGCAGTTTGCTGGTGATCCCGCAGACCGTCTCCAGTTCCGCGCTCTTGATGATCATGGCTTTAAGCCCCTTTCTTCAGGCAGAAATGCACTTTCGATCACCTCATCCATCTGACGGACATAAGTGATCTTCATCCCCTGGGTGATCTCCTCTTCCAGGATCTGAACATTCCGTTCATTTTTATAAGGTACAAGGACCTCCTTCATTCCGGCAACCTTCGCGGCAAGAAGTTTCTCTTTCAGGCCTCCGATGGGAAGGACCTTGCCCCGCAGTGTGATCTCACCGGTCATAGCGATGTCCCCGCGTACTTTGATCCCGGTGAATGCGGAAAGCATGGCGGTCGCCATAGTGATTCCCGCGGAAGGACCGTCCTTGGGGACTGCCCCCTCAGGGATATGGAGGTGGACATCATTTTCCTGGAAGAAGTCCTCTCCGATCCCATATTTCGGCGCGATGGAACGGATATAACTGAGCCCGATCTCCGCGGACTCCTTCATCACATCCCCCATACGGCCGGTCAGCTTCAGATTACCCTTTCCGGGCATGGTATTTACTTCGATGGACAAGGTATCCCCGCCTACGGATGTCCAGGCAAGGCCATGGACGATCCCCACCTGGGGTTCTTCCGGCCCGTCTTCCTCAGAGAAAGGCGGGATATCCAGATATTGTTCCAGATCACCGGCATCCACATGGATCCCTTTTCCTTCTTCCAGTATACTTCTGGCTGCCTTGTGCATCAGGGAGCCGATCTTCCTCTCCAGGCTGCGCACGCCGGCCTCTCTTGTATAGTTGCGGATGATGGCATATACCGCCTCATCGGTGATCTCCACATCCTCCTCTTTGAGGCCCGCCGCTTCCCTCTGCTTCCTGATGAGGTATTTCTCGGCGATATGGAACTTCTCGTTCTCCGTATAACTGGTCACTTCAATGATCTCCATACGGTCTCTGAGCGGCTTGGCGATCAGTCCGATATCATTGGCAGTAGCGATAAACAGGACCTTGCTGAGGTCCAGAGGAACCTCGAGATAGTGGTCACGGAAATTCACGTTCTGCTCCCCGTCCAGGACTTCCAGCAGGGCAGATGCCGTATCTCCACGGTGGTCGCCGCTGGCTTTGTCGATCTCATCCAGAAGCATGAGGGGATTGCAGACTCCCGCATGGCGGATCCCTTCCGCGATCCTTCCGGGCATGGCTGCCACATAGGTTTTACGGTGGCCACGGATCTCCGCTTCGTCCCTCACTCCACCCAGGGAGATCCGGACATATTTCTTATCCAGCGCCCTGGCCACGGATTTGGCAATGGAGGTCTTCCCGGTTCCGGGAGGCCCTGCCAGACAGAGGATGGTGGCGGAGTTCTTTCCGCTCAGGTTGCGGACGGCCAGGTAATCCAGGACCCTGTCCTTGATCTTCTCCAGCCCGTAGTGGTCCTCCTCCAGGATGCGCTTGGCGTGAAGCAGGTCGTTGTTGTCCACGGAAGCCTTATCCCAGGGCATCTCCAACATGGTTTCGATATAATTGCGGATGGCATAGCTGTCCGCAGACATGGAAGGAATGGTCTTGAACCGTTTGATCTCCTTCTCGATCTTTTCCTTGATACTGTCGGAAGCATTCAGTTTCCGGCATTTCTCCAGAAATTCGTCCGCCTCGGAAGCGGAATTATCCTCTCCCAGTTCCTCACGGATCACCTTCTGCTGTTCCCGCAGGAGGTATTCCCTCTGGTTTTTGTCTACATTATGCTTGACCTTTTTGGCGATCTCATTCCGGTAATCACTGATGTCCACCTCTTCCATCAGGATAGTCAGCAGCATCTCCGCCTGGCGCTTTACGCTGGTTTCTTCCAGGATGCCCTGTTTTTTCCTGATCTCATAAGGGATGGAGGAAGAAATGGTATAGATCAGCTTCGTGAGATTTCCTTCATCGTCAAATTCATCGTAATTAATGTTCATCAGGCCGGGATTTTTGTCGGAGAAGAGCTTTGCCCACTCCTTTATACTGCGGAAAAGAGCGGTCCTCTCCCCCCAGTCTTCCGGATAATCCTCCGGCTCGAGCTTCTCATAATCCGTAAACAGGGAGCCTCCCTGTTCATAAAAACGGACCATGCGTCCCCTGTGGAGGGCACTGATAAATACCCGCAGTATCCCGGCTCCGGATCTGGTCATCTGGCCCACCTTGACCACAGTACCTACCCTGTACAGATCCGATTCCTCCGGCTCGTCCACCGAGGGATCCTTCTGGTGGGCCAGAAAGATCATGGATCCGTTCATCATGCCATTCTCCAGGGCCTTTAAGGATTTGGGCCTGGAAACTTCGAAATATGTATCTGTCTCAGGAAATACGATCATACCGCGCAAAGCCAGTACCGGCAGCGTTCTCTGGTCATTCATCATCATCTTTCCTTTCTGCTTCATTCAAAATGTATCGTAAAAAGCTGACACGCCCTTCCGGACGTGCCAGCCTGTCTTTCGTGGCAGTATCCTCAGGCTATCTCATCGTCGTTTTTCTTCCCGACCTTCCTGCCTGATTTTTTCTCCTCATTTCCCTTGATGGAATAAGTGAGGGAGGGTTCAGCTTCACCCCTGACCGCTTCCGCTGTGATCAGACAGCTCTCCACTGTGTCATCCGAAGGGATCTGGAACATCTGGTCCATCACCACGAACTCCACGATGGAACGGAGGCCTCTGGCACCGGTCTGCCTCTTGATCGCTTTCTTCGCGATCTCCACCAGGGCATCATCAGTGAAGGATAATTTCACCCCATCCAGTTCAAAAAGCCTCTGGTACTGTTTGACCAGCGCATTCTTCGGTTCAGTAAGGATCCGGATCAATGCCTCCTCATCCAGGGGATCCAGAGAAACATTGATGGGCACCCGGCCGATAAACTCAGGAATGAGACCAAATTTGATGAAATCCTCCGGCAGTGCCTGCCGCAGAAGATCCCCGAGATCCTTTTTCCTCTTCTCGGTGATCTCGGCCTGGAAACCGATGGATTTCTGGCCGGTCCGGCTCTCGATGATCTTCTCGAGCCCGTCGAATGCCCCGCCGCAGATAAAAAGGATGTTGGTGGTGTCGATGGGGATCATCTCCTGATGGGGATGCTTTCTTCCTCCCTGGGGGGGAACGGAAGCGACGGTTCCCTCCAGGATCTTCAGCAGAGCCTGCTGTACGCCCTCACCGGACACATCGCGGGTGATGGAGGTATTCTCGGATTTGCGGGTGATCTTGTCGATCTCGTCAATATAGATGATCCCGTGCTGGGCACGGTCGATATCATAATCTGCAGCCTGAATGATCTTAAGGAGGATGTTTTCCACATCCTCACCCACATATCCGGCCTCCGTCAAAGCGGTGGCGTCCGCGATGGCAAAGGGGACATTCAGGATGCGGGCCAGTGTCTGGGCCAGCAGGGTTTTTCCCGAACCTGTGGGCCCGATCATGATGATGTTGCTCTTCTGAAGCTCCACGTCACCCTGGCCGGATGCATTGATTCTTTTGTAATGATTATATACCGCAACGGAGAGGATCTTTTTCGCCTCATCCTGGCCGATCACATACTCATCGAGAAATGCCTTCATCTCTTTGGGCTTGATGAGATTGATCCCATTGCCGCCCTCATCATAATCCACATAATCAAGGTCATCCCGGATAATCTCCGAACAGATATCGATACATTCGTCACAGATGTATACTCCGTCGGGACCGGCGATCAGTTTTCTCACCATATCCTGGGATTTCCCGCAAAAAGAACAATAACAAGGTTTGTTGTCGGAACGTGATGTCATCTTGTCACCTCATTTCATGTCGCCTGTTAAAGTTTTGTTATATCAGCAAAGGTTACTGCGTAAAAACCTGCAGTAACCTTTTCCTCTTAATCTCTCTTCTCCACGACGATATCGATCAGTCCGTACTCTTTTGCCTCTTCGGCAGTCATCCAGTTGTCACGCTCAGTGTCTGCCTTGATCTTCTCATAGGGCTGGCCTGTCTTCTCCGCAAGGATACGATTCAGTTTTTCTTTTGTCTTCAGGATATGCTCGGCTGCGATCTCGATCTCGGTAGCCTGTCCGTGAGCACCTCCGGAAGGCTGATGGATCATGATCTCCGCATTGGGAAGGGCCAGGCGCTTTCCTTTTGTGCCGCCCGCCAGGAGGAATGCTCCCATGCTTGCGGCCATGCCCATACAGATGGTGGAGACGTCACATTTGATAAACTGCATGGTGTCATAGATGGCCATGCCTGCGGTGACTGATCCGCCCGGGCTCATGATATAAAGGTTGATATCCTTGGACGGGTCTTCGGATTCCAGGAACAGCATCTGGGATACCACCAGGCTGGCGGTCACATCATTTACTTCCTCACCGAGGAAAATGATCCTCTCCTTCAAAAGCCTGGAGTAGATATCGTAGGATCTCTCCCCATGGCTGGTCTGTTCGATTACATAAGGTACTAAACTCAAAATACCCCTCCTATTACAGAATGATTATTCTTCTTCAAAATCCAGTTCTTCTGCTGCTTCAGTGAAAACGGCATTATCATAAAGGAAATCAACCGCTTTCTGAACAGCGAGATTCTGTTTCATGTTCTCTTTCTCGGCATCGCCCATGAAGGACTTGATCTGCTCTGCTTCCATCTGGTAAGTGGCAGCCATTCTTTCGAACTCGCCTTCCAGATCCTCATCGGTAGCGGTGATGTCTTCAGCTTTCACGATGGCTTCCAGAACCAGGCTTCCTTTTACCCTGTTCTCTGCCTGAGGTCTCATATCCTCTTTCAGCTTGTCAACATCGGACCCGGAGAACTGGAGATACTGCTCGAAGGACAGTCCCTGGTAAGTGATGTTCTGCTTGAATTCTTCCACCATCTGATCCACTTCATTGTCGATCATGGCTTCCGGGATATCCATCTCGGCATTCTCTACTGCCAGACGGAGGAGTTCGTTCTGCACGTTGCTCTTGGCAGCCTTTTCCTTATCCTCAGCAAGCTTGGAGCGGATGTCTTCCTTGTACTCCTCAATTGTGTCAAAGTCGGTGTAATCCGCTGCGAAATCATCGTTCAGCTCATCAAGCTGTTTTTCCTTGATGCCGAGGATCTCCACATGGAATACTGCCGGCTTGCCTGCCAGCTCTGCCGCATGATACTGTTCCGGGAAAGTAACTTCCACATCCTTGGTATCACCGATATTTAAGCCTACCAGCTGGTCCTCAAATGTATCGATAAAGGAGTGGGAACCGATCTCCAGGTTCTGGTTGTCGGCGGTGCCGCCGTCAAAAGGAACTCCGTCGATGGTGCCTGCATAGTTCAGCCTGATGATGTCGCCTTCCTTAACAGGTCTGTCCGTGATCTCCACTTCCCTGGAATTCTTCTCCTGTGCTTTCTTAAGTTCTTCCTGGATTTCTTCTTCTGTGACCTCTGTGTTCTGCTTGTCAACAGTCAGACCCTTGTATTCACCGAGGGTAACTTCCGGTTTGACGGCTACGGTTGCAGTGTAGATGAAATCCTGTCCCTTGCCGATCTGTGTGATGTCAACGTCCGGACGGGATACGATGTCAAGACCGCTCTCCACCATAGCTTCCGGGTAGGAAGTCTGCATCAGGTCGTTGGCAGCATCCTCGTAGAAGATACCTGCGCCGTATGTCTTCTCGATCATGTTCATCGGCACTTTACCCTTGCGGAATCCCGGGAGATTGAATGAAGATTTCTGCTTGTTGTAAGCCCTCTTCATCGCTGCGTCAAATTCTTTCGCGCCTACCTCTATGGTCAGTTTTGCCATGTTGTGTTCCAAACGTTCAACTTTTACACTCATCATCTGAGAATCCTCCTTAAAAATTCTGCTTTTTTCCTTTATCTATCCTATCTTTAATTCCGGTTAGATGTCAAAACACATTTTAGTATTATACCATGAGATAAGTCGCATGTCCATAAATATTTCCTTCTCATCTCCTGTTTTTCCCTGTTTTTTCTGCCGTTTTTCCCATGATTCCTTTCATTCTTCATCCCTGTTCACGGATTCGATGGCTTCGGTTTCCACATAGAAGGGATTGGATGTATTGAAAGTGATATTGGGGTGGGTCTTGCTCACCTGGTGAACCACCAGTTCATCCCCGTCCTTCAGGGATTTCCCGGGGATCATCAGGGCAAAATCATTCAGCTTTTCCGTGTCGACCAGGTTTCCGTTGACATAGACCCGGCTGTAGTCCGTGAAATATCTGCCCATCACATAAACATTTTTTCTGTTTTTCTTCAGCTTCTCCACTTTGACCCTGCGCAGGCTGTAATTGATCTTCGTCGCCTCCAGAGGCTTCTCCCCCTCTCTGGAATAACCGGATCCATAGAGGAGATCATATTGAAGAAGCTTCATATTCTTTTTATAATTTTTGGTCTCCCTCATCACCTGGTGATATTCATTCATCACCCCGTTGTGCATACCCAGCTGGTCCAGCACCACAGGGGAGAGCTGGTATGCCTTCAGATCGGCAGATTCCCTGGCTTTGTGTGATTTATTATAGCCGTAATTATCCCAGATGACATAGGAGGTTTTATATTTGGACCCGCTCTCCAGGTCTTTGCTCTCGATATTGAGGCTTGGCAGGTGGTCTCCGAAGAAGACCAGAATCGTCTTCTCATCATGATCAGCCAATACCTCTGTCAGCCTGCCGATGAACTGATCCATCTCATATAACTGGTTGACATAGTAAGTCAGGGTGTTCAGATATCCTTCTTTGTAATCCTCGTTCTCCACCCTGATCACAGGGTCAGTCACCGGGTCCTCCGGATAATCACCGTGTCCCTGAACGGAGATACTGTAAATGTAATCCGGACCTTTCGTCCTTTCCATCGTATCCAGGATGTACTCTTCCAGAATCTCATCCTTAGCCCAGCCTGCTTCGTTGAAATCAGTAATGTTCATGTTTTCCGAAGTGATGAAATTGTCGAAACCGAGGTTGGACAGCACATAATCCCTGTCGTAGAAGGAAGCGTTGTTGTTGTGGATGACCGTAGTTTTGTATCCCTGATCCCTGAGCCAGTATGCGCTGCTCTCGGAGGTTCTCTTGTGGAGGATGCTCCGGTAAGGATATTCCCCCGTTCCGAAATAGGCCGTATTCATCCCCGTAATCACTTCAAACTCCGTATTGATGGTACCGGCACCGTAGACAGGAACCGTCAGTCTTCCCGAGGTGGATTCCTCCTGAAGGCGGTGGAAGTTGGGGAGGGGGTCTGCCGACAGTTTAAGCCCCTTAAGCTCCGTGATGTCGAAATGAGATTCCAGCTGGATAAACAGGATATTTGGCTTTCCGGAGACGTGTCCCTTCCCCGTGTCGGCCTTCTGCTTCTTATCCATGGCCTTCTTGACCTTCTTTACCCTTGTCCTGGAATAGTCGATGGGACGGTCGATCCCGGTGTCCAGCGCGGTCACCGTGAAGGCGTAGGCACTGCCGTAATCCTTGTACCCTGCGATCAGGTTGTCAAACCTTTTGATCAGCATTCCCCGACCCACGGCGGAATAAGTGGTCACCCCGAAAAAAATGAGCATGACTGTGACCAGGATCAGATTGGCCCGGTGATCGAAAGCCTTCCTGGCATTAGGGCAGTATAAAAACAAGGTGACCAGGCCGGCGATGGCCAGGGTCAGAAAGATCACTGCCAGAACGATCTCCGGCAGGGAAAAATAATTGTTCAGAACCGGTATGGTGGATTTGAAAATGGTCAGATCCACGGCGGTGAAAGGGGTCTTCCGACTGGTTGTGATGATCCCGTTGACCGCACCGATCATGGCCCATCCGAAAAAGATGATCCCGAAGGCGAAATATTTCTTATTGACCAGAAATACAATGGCAAAAGTCATAAAGATGATCAGCACATTGTAGAGGAAAACGAAGGTCCTGTCCTGCATGAACAGGAGAAGGTCAGAGAAATGCTTTCTCTCCATCCATTCCAGGAAAACCGTCAGCACAAAAGCGGACAGGATGTTCAAAGCGAGCACTTTCCTGTTGGACGGGCACCATATTTTATTCCACAATAGGCTTCACCTCTTTTCACCAACCGGTCTCCTCCCGGTTTCATAGGCCTGAACCACCAGTCTCCCGTCATCGGAATCCGAAGTACATGTTGAAAGGGTAAGCAGGGACGTCTCCCGGGTGGGAGGTTCCTTCCAGGGAAGCAGTGACCGGGCAGCTGCCTCTGTCACGTAATCTTTCCAGGCCTGCTCATCGGCAAAGTTCAGAGCATATACCCCTCTCTGACGGTTCAGGTGTACTTTGCGCACGGAAAACACATGATAGACGATCTCTTCTTTCGGAGTCCGGATAAAAATATCCGGAGGTGCCTGTCGGGAAGGATCCCTCTGATCATCAGAGGTATATAATACCTTAAGCATACCGAACATCTTCCCCGTCCGCAGGTTGTGGCCATACAGGATATAGTTCCCATGGGAAAACCTGTGGTCACAGCCGGCATCCAGAAAGATCGCGCCGGAATGGTTCTCCTTTCCGGCAGCGGTATGATTCAGGTAATAATCATTGTCTCTTCCCTGCACAACCGGATAATCGATTGTCGTGTCCGGAATCTGGATCCAAGCCACCAGATCCGGATTTATCTTCTGCAGATCTTCAAAATTGATGACGCGGGTTCCGTCATCCTTCTCTTTGGTATCGTCGATCCAGCTTTCATACTCTTTCTCCGCCTGCCTGTATGCCAGCCGGTCCTTCCCTGCGTCTATGCACTGGGAGGCCAGGATGACTCCGCAGACCATGAGAAAGGCAACCCGAAGCAATCTGCTCCATCTTCTGGTCATACAACGATAATCTGCCTTTCTGTCTTTACTGTATCGGTATTTTACCTCAGTCTGAGCGGGATCCCGCTGATGGAGATGTATACTTCCTCGCTCAGGGAAGCAATGAGCTGGTTGGCTTTCCCTGCCATGTCCGTAAAGATCCTTCCAAGACGGTAGGAGGATACCATGGACATACCCAGCTCGTTGGTCACCACGATCAGGTTCTTGTTTCCGTCTCTGGCTCCCTTGATAATGTTGCCGAGTTCCTTCATTACATCCGCCTCAATGGCCGCGATCTCTTCCTTGGAGATGGTGTCAAAGTCCCTCTCCTCCTCAAAGAGGATATTGGTGATGAGCACCGTGACACAATCCAGAAGGATCGTGTTTTTCTCCGTCTCCCGGATCACATCTCCCAGGTCTCTGTATCCCTCATAGGTCCCCCATTGGGAATCTCTTCTCTCCTGATGGATCCGTATCCTCTCCTGCATATCTTCATCGGTGGGTATGGCTGTGGCGATATAGAGCACACTTCTCTCACCGTATTCTTTTGCTTTTTTCTCCGCAAGCACACTTTTGCCGCTGCGGCTTCCTCCTGTTACCATGATTACTTTTGACATCGTTGCTCCCCCCTTATCGATCCGGTCGACCCGGATCATTCTTCTCTTCTTCTGTCTCTCAGCTGGCCGAAATAGGACCTCTCGGCGATCAGCATATACTGCATGGTCAGAAATACACCGATGAGAAGGAACCAGAGGCTGCTGGCCAGATTACCCAATGCAGTGTTCAGGGCGGATACCAGAATAAAAGGCGCCCTGGCATAGGCAGCGAAGGTAAATGCCGTCCGGAAATCCACCGGATTCCCCTCATTATCCCTGGCCATGGTCCTGCAGATAAAGGCAAAGAACAAGGCTGAGATAAGATATCCGATCATTTTGCCCAGCCAGGCCATGATAAAGCTTAAGACAGCGATCACTCTCGCCACAGGCAGAAAGACCAGAAGAGATTCTTTATTCAAAGGTCTGTCCAGTTTGGAGAACTGAACCTCATAGACCATATTTTCATTTTTTATGAGCATGTTGGTTTTGGAGATAAGGATGATGGAAGGAATATTTCCATCCAGGTCTTTCTCCTGATAGACTTCCACACCGGTGTCCGCTTTCACCAGCAGGGAACCGCTCATCTGCAGCTCGATGGGTTCATCCATCTTCAGGACCCCGTTCTCCAGAGTGAACTCGGGAATCCCGTTCATGACAACGTTTTCAATCCCTCCAACGCTGATGTCCCAGGCAAGGAAAGGGATCAGTGTCTCCATGGCAAAGCACAGGAGGGAGATCAGTATGATAAACCCTACTCTGTGACGTCTTTTTAAGGGCAGCAGATATTTATATTTGCTGGGACGGAAAAATGAGATCGGAAACTGATCAAAAAATCCGTATTTTAACTGTTCTTCCATAAATCCTCCGGTTTCATGGGATAAATCATCATTCCCGGATCATCTTCCATAGATAATGGAATCGGAGATCCGGGCTGCAGTTTCTTTGTCCGTCAGGACCTCCACCAGTTTCAGGGCGAAAGGAATGGCAGTCCCCACGCCGCGGCTGGTGATAATGTGTCCGTCAGCTACCACTTCTTCTTCCAGATAGGTGCCGCAGTCCTCCGGATCCACCGCTCCGGGATAGGAGGTGGCAAGTCGGTCTTTCAGGAACCCCAGTGCCGCAAACACAGATGGTGCCGCACAGATGGCCGCAATCCACCTGCCTTCCCTGTACTGGTCTTCCAGCAGTGAACACAGTCCCTCATGAGCACGGAGATTCTTCGTCCCGGGCATACCGCCGGGGAGGATCAGCATATCTGCCCGATCCCCGATCTCCTCAAACAGGAGGTCTGTCTCGATGGGGATTCCGTGGGAACCGGTCACTTTCCGGGTTCCTGTAACAGATACCGTCTTGAGTTCTGTACCGCTTCTTCTGATCAGATCGACCGCCGTGAGGGCTTCTACTTCTTCAAATCCATCGGCGAAAAAAACATATACCATAGCCGGTTCCTCCTGTGATTTTTCCTATTAAATGTCGTTTTTATCCCATTGCTTAATCTCATTCATTTTATCCTAATCAGACCTTTTTATCAAGAGCTGTTTTTTCGGGGAAATGGCTTCTCTTATCCCCGGAACTGGTGTATCCTAATCTATAGGGACAACGATCCCGTTCTGAAAACTGATAAACCCCGGCGGATATAATAAAGGATAAGGAGACTGCAATGGAAATAGAACGTAAATATCTGATCCGGAAACTACCGGACAATCTTGAAGACTACCCTCATGATGAACTGAGCCAGGCCTATGTGTCCACCTCCCCGGTCATCCGGGTGAGAAAGAAAAATGACCAATACATCCTCACCCTGAAATCCGGAGGCATGCTGGCAAGGGAAGAGATCGAGATGCCCATTGACGAGGCTTCCTTCAACCACCTCAAAGATAAGAGGGACGGGATGATCATTTCCAAGACCCGGTACAAGATTCCGGAGGAGCACGGATATACCATAGAGCTGGACCTCTTCCATGATGTCTACGAAGGCTTTTGCATGGCTGAGGTGGAATTCGGAACGATAGAGGAAGCAAAGGCTTTTCTGCCGCCGGACTGGTTCGGAAAAGAAGTCACTTACGACCGCCGTTTCCACAATTCCTGCCTCTGCAGCAACACTCCTTTGGAAACGGCTGCCTTCCTGAGTGAGGTTCTTTAGAAGATTTGTCCCAATAACAAGAATGTAAAACAAATTCACAAATTATTAAGAAAATACTCCCTTTATTTTTCGATACAAATATACTATAATAATGCCTACGTGATTTTGATGAATATGCATCCGGTCCTTCCGGCATGCATTATCCGATATACAGTTATCATAAATGTTTGTATTGAAAGAAGGATTTAGTATGGAAGAAAACAAAGAGCTTGAGAAGAATCTTCCGGATTCCGGCAATGAAGTCATTAAGGATCCGGGACAGCCTGTCCCCGCCGAAACAACGGTGGTCGGATCAGAAGAAATAAAGGCAGAAGCCGTACCTGAAGAAGAAACGCCGGAGAACGAACCGGAAGAGATTCAGGTGGAGACGAAAACGGAAGAAGTTTTGACGGAAGCGGAACCGGAAAGGATTCAGGAGGAAGTGGAACCGGAAGAAGTTTTGACGGAAGCGGAACCGGAAGAAATTCAGGCAGAATCGAAACCGGAAAAGATTCAGGAGGAAGAGATTCCGACGGAAGACATCCCGGAGAAAGAACCGGTGGATACCCCCGTCAAATCCCAGTCCCGAAAGAAAAAAAGACTCCCCCTGATCCTGGCCGCTGTGGTGGTACTACTCGGAGCAATCTACGGGGGAGGATATTATTACTACTCCTCCCACTTTCCACATGCCATCCATGCCAACGGAAAAAAACTGGGAGAACTTACGGTGGAAGAAGCGGAGAAGGTCTTTACCGATGACCTGAAGGCCCACTCCATCACCCTCAAGGAAAAAGAGCGGGAAGAAGTGATCGATGCCGCGGCAATCGGTACCGTGATCGATGTGGGAAGCCAGGTTAAGGATCTCTATCATTCCCTGGATCCCAGGTTATGGTTCACCAATATCTTCGGTAAGAAAGATACCACCCTGACCCTGGATGTGACCTATGATAAAGAAGCGATGACCGCTGCAGTGGATTCTCTGGAGTGTTTTAAGAAGGATAACGTCATTGCCCCCAAGAGCACCTATATCGAAGCCGGTGAAAAAGAGTTCGCCATCGTCCCGGAGGTCCTGGGCAATACCGTGCTGAAGGACAAGCTGGTTGCTTCCATCGATGATGCTCTGGCCACCTGCAAGACGCATATCGATCTGGAAGAGGAAGGCCTTTATAAGCTTCCCAAATATTACGCTGCTGATGAAGTGGTGATCAAAGCCCGGGATAAAGCCAACAAATATACCCATGGAACCATCGTCCATGATTTTACTTATGCCACGGAGACCATCGATTATAATACCACAAAGGACTGGATCAAAATCTCAAAAGATTTCGACGTGGAACTGTCCGCCAGCCTTGTGGGAGATTATGTGGAATCTCTGGGGAATAAGTACAATACCATGGGAAGTGCCCGCCCCTTTACCACCGCATATGGAAACAAGATCAATGTTTACGACGGTGATTACGGCTGGCGTATCGATTTCCAGAAAGAAAAGAAAAAACTGATCAAAGAGATCAAAAGCGGTAAAGATGTGAACCGCAAGCCCATCTACTCCTACACTGCCGCCATACAGACGGAAAAGACGGATATCGGCAATTCCTATGTGGAAGTCAACCTGGCTGCCCAGGAGTTATGGCTCTTCATTGACGGAGACTGTGTTCTGAATACCTCCGTCGTTACGGGAAAACCTCCCCACGTCACCTACAAGGGTGTCTACGGGATCACCTATAAGAAAAGGCATGAAACACTGGAAGGCTATAATGCGGATGGTACTCCCTATGCCTCCCCGGTAGATTACTGGATGCCCTTCAACGGCAACCAGGGCCTGCACGATGCCAGCTGGAGAGACAGTTTCGGCGGGAATATCTATAAGACCAACGGATCCCACGGCTGCGTAAACTGCCCGGTCTGGGCTGCCGCAGAATTATACCAGTATGTGGACGCAAACTTCCCGGTGATCATCTATTAAAACAAAATAATCTTACAATACTTCAGGCCATAAAATCAAAACGATCGACCTGTGGAAGCTGGGCTGAAGCCTAAGCACAAGTGCGGTGGTCCTAAAAAAACCCCTCTACCGGTACTGTAAAGTCCGGCAGAGGGGATATGTATTACTTGACATAAACGATGTAATGGAGATATTCCCTATGAAATCTTGTTTACTCCTCTCTCGGAATGAATTCAATTCCATATAATGTTTCTCCACATTCATATGTCTTTTTCAGAAATAGTTCTTCCTCATAAATAGGATACATCTCCCCCTCATTTTTCAAAACAGAGTATTCATTTATATCCTCGTCCAGAATATCTCTTGCTTTTAATAAATACTGATCAAGATAGTTTTTTCGGAGATAACGAAGATCTGCAGTGTTCAGGTTGTTAATCTCTTTAGTTAAACTAATGCTGATACCATTCTTATTATCTTGGATGATTACATTGGAATCATCATTGTTTTTTTTCATCCCTTTGAGAATGATCTTTGGCACATAATTAAACCAACCGATATTGTCCAGCAGGCAAATCTCTGATGGTTCCATATTATACTTTTCCACGATTCCATCACGAATCATATC